>Ga0207693_10001647_pt1 | contig 19699 bp, 28 predicted proteins | sample LARL81metaG_FD_184347 | JGI IMG/M metagenome (GOLD analysis project Ga0207693, IMG submission 184347) | Corn, switchgrass and miscanthus rhizosphere microbial communities from Kellogg Biological Station, Michigan, USA - LAR L8-1 metaG... | ecosystem: Host-associated > Plants > Roots >...
CCGACGGCGACGAGCGCGGTGAAGGAGAAGCGCCGGCCGCCCTTGACCACCTTGGCGACGCGGTTGATCTCGATCACCCGCTCCTGCAGGTCGAGCCCGCGGGGGCTCACCGTTTCCACGTTCTTGGCGTTCATGCCCTTCATAAGCAGCGGCCCACCGTAGCGAAACTACGGCCTTAGAAGGCCAGGCCCCCCTCTCGTGCGCCCTCGGCCAGCGCCTTGACGCGGCCGTGGTACTGGTAGCCGCCGCGATCGAAGACGCAGGTCTCGACGCCGGCGCTCTTCGCCCGCTCAGCCAGCAGTTCGCCGGCTTTCTTCGCCTGCTCGGTGGCACCGAGCTTGCGCAGGTCGGGCTCGATCCAGTTGACGGCGGCCACAGTATGACCCGCGGTGTCGTCGATGAGCTGGGCGAAGACGCCCTTGTTGGAGCGGTAGACCGAGAGCCGCGGCCGCTCGGCCGTGCCCTGGACGCGGGCGCGAACCCGGCGGCGCCGTTTGAGCCGGCGCTCGCGCTTGGTGAGGACCGTCATGCGCGCTTACCCACCTTCCGCAGGACTTGCTCGTCCTTGTAGCGGATGCCCTTGCCCTTGTAGGGCTCGGGCGGCCGGCGCTTGCGGATGTCCGCGGCGACCTGGCCGACGAGCTGCTTGTCGATGCCTTTGACGATCACTTCGGTCGGCTGCGGGACTTCGAAGTCGATTCCCTCGGGAGCGTCGATCGCGACCGGGTGCGAGTACCCCAGGGCCAGCTCCAGTTTCTTCCCTTTCAAGGCGGCGCGGTAACCGACGCCCTGGATCTCCAGCCGCTTCTCGAAGCCCTCGGTGACCCCCTCGACCATGTTCGCGATCAGGCTGCGGGTGAGGCCGTGCAGGGCCCGGTGCTCGCCGCGGTCGGTCGGACGGGAGACGATGACGGCGCCATCGTCCTGCTCGACCTTCATCTCGGCGGAGAGGGTCTGACTCAGCTCTCCCTTTGGTCCCTTGACGACGATGTTGCGGGGGGCGATCTCCACCGTGACGGCGTCGGGAACTACCACGGGCTTTCTTCCGATCCGGCTCATTCAGCTCTCACTCACCAGACGTAGGCGACGACCTCGCCGCCGACGCCTTTCTGACGGGCTTCGTGGCCGGTCATCACCCCGGCGGAAGTACTGACGATCGCGGTCCCGGTGCCGCCGTGGACGCGGGGGACGCTCTTGTGGTCGACGTAGCGGCGCCGGCCGGGGCGCGAGACCCGTTCGATCCCGAGGATCACCGGCTCGCGCTCCTCGGTGTACTTGAGCTCGACGTTGATCGCCTCGCCGACGGCGGCCGGCTTGCGACTGAAGTCCTTGATGTAGCCCTGCTCCTTGAGGATCCGCGAGATCTCCAGCTTGAGGCCGTTGAGGGGAATTTCCACCTCGTCGTGGCCGGCGCGGATGCCGTTGCGGATCCTGGTCAGGTAATCGGCGATCGGGTCGGTGTGCATGCGCTCGTCCTACCAGCTCGACTTGGTCATCCCGGGGATGTACCCCTCGTGGGCGGCCTCGCGAAGGCAGATGCGGCAGAGGCCGAATTTGCGAAAGTAGGCACGCGGGCGTCCGCAGCGGCGGCAACGGTTGTAACCGCGCGATTTGAACTTCGGGTCGCGCGCCTGCTTCACCTTCATCGAAGTCTTAGCCATCGTTGGAACTCTCCTCGGCCGTCTCGGCGGCCTCTTCGTCTCCGCTCTCGGCGGCGCCCTCGTCCTCGCCTTCCGGCTTGGCGTAGGCCTCGGGGTTCTCTTCTTTCAGCTGCTCGAGTGCCGCCTGCTCGACTTCGGCCTTCTGGCGGGCCTCCTCTTTCAGCTGCTCTTCTTCGGCTTCCTTTTCCTTCGCTTCGCGCTCGGCCTGACCGGGGCGGCCCTCCTGGGCGAACGGCATCCCCAGTCCGAGCAGAAGCTCGAAAGCCTCGAGGTCAGTTTTAGCGGAAGTCGTGATCGTCACGTCCAGACCCCGGACGACGTCGATCGAGTCGTAGTCGATTTCCGGGAAGATCAACTGCTCCTTGACGCCCATCGAGTAGTTGCCGCGGCCGTCGAAGGAGCGCGGGTTGAGGCCGCGGAAGTCGCGGATCCGCGGCACCGCGATCGAAATCAGGCGGTCGAGGAACTCCCACATCCGGGCTCGCCGCAGCGTCACCGAGACCCCGACCGGCATCCCCTCCCGCAACTTGAAGGAGGCGACCGACTTGCGGGCGCGGCGCACGTTCGGGTACTGACCGGCGATCGTCGCCAGCTGTTCCTGGGCCAGCTCGAAGGCGCGTTTGTCCTGTTTCTCGGTGCCGAGACCCATGTTCAGGGTGATCTTCTCCAGGCGCGGGGCCTCCATCGGCGTCGAGTAGCCGAACCTCTGCGTCAGCGCGGGCAGGACCTCCTGCGCGTATTTGTCGCGCAGGCGGGGCGGCGGGGCAGCCTGCGAAGTGGATGCCACGGTCGCCTCCATCAGCCGATCTCGTTCCCGGTCCGCTTCGCATAGCGGACCCGCTTGCCGCCTTTGTCGACGCGGACGCCGACGCGGGTCGGTTTGTTGTCTTTGGGATCGAGCAGCATCACGTTGGAGATGTCGATCGGTCCCTCCTTCTCGACGATCCCACCGGCCTGCGGGTTTTTCAGGTCGGTCTGGGAGCGTGGCCGTTCGTGGCGCTTGATGATGTTGAGGTTCTCGACGTAGACCCGGCGCTTCTTCGGGTCGGTGCGGGTGACGCGGCCTTTCTTGCCGGCGTCCTTGCCGCCGATGATCAGCACCTGGTCGTCGGTGCGGATGCGCATGGACTTGGCCATCGCTAGAGCACCTCCGGGGCGAGCGAGATGATTTTCATGAAGTTGCGATCGCGCAGTTCGCGCGCCACCGGACCGAAGATGCGGGTCCCGCGCGGGTTGTTGCTGGCCGGATCGATCAGCACAGCGGCGTTCTCGTCGAAGGAGATGTAGGTGCCGTCGGGGCGGCTGAGCGGCTTGCGGGTGCGGACGACGACGGCCTGCACGACCTCGCCCTTGCGGACGCCGCCCTGCGGGCTGGCCGATTTCACGGTCGCGGTGATGACGTCGCCAACGCTGGCGTAGCGACGGTGGGAGCCGCCTTTGACGCGGATGCAGAGGATCTCGCGCGCGCCCGAGTTGTCGGCGACCTTGAGCCTGGACTCCTGCTGGATCATCGCCTACCTCGCCTTCTCCACCACGTCGACCAGGCGCCAGCGCTTGGTCTTGGAGAGCGGCCTGGTCTCGATCACGCGGACCACATCCCCCTCGCCGGCCTCGTTGCGCTCGTCGTGGGCGTGCAGCTTGGTGGAGCTGCGGACGATCTTCTCGTAGGTGCGGTGGCGGCGGGCGATGTCGATGCGGACGGTGATCGACTTGTCCCCTTTGCTGGAGACGACGATCCCCTGCCGCACCTTGGCCGCGTTGGACTCGCGCTCGGCCGGCGGCGTGCCGGTGCCGGCGGTGCGACCCGTCTTGGCAGCAGCACGCTGCTTGCGACGCAGCTCAGACTTCCGTTTGCGCTCGGCAACCCGTTCGGCTTTCCGCTCCTCCGGAGTGGAAGCCCGAGCCTTCCGCGGCCGCCGCGATTTCTGCAGCCGCCGCCGCTCCTTCCAGGGAAGCTCGTCCTCAGGATTCGGCTCAGCCGGAGCAGCCTCAGCTGCCTCCTCCGCCGGAGATGAATCAGCCTCTTCGGCCGGAGCCTCAGCGTCTGCCGACTCGGCCTCTGCCGCGGGTGGCGACGATTCCGAGGACTCTCCCGCTAGGGAGAGCCCGGAATCGGAGACAGGACCCGCGGCCCCGTCGCCCTCGTCCTGAGGCGTCTCGTCCTGAAGCTCTTCTTTTTTCTGCTCGTCGTCGCTCATATCCGTCGGGTCTCTTTCTCAACGTCGATGCCGCGGGCCTTGGCCACGGTCAGCAGCCGGGCGATGTCCCTCTTCGCCTGGCCCAGCCGGGCGGTGTTCTCGAGCTCGCCGGTGGCGTGCCGGAAGCGGAGGTTGAAGGCCTCCTGCTTGGCGTCGATCAGTTTCGCCACCAGCTCGTCGTCTTTGAGGTTGTGGACCTCCGCGGCCTTCATCAGTCGCCGGCCCCCTCGCGCATGACGAATTTGGTTTTGACCGGAAGCTTGTGACCGGCGAGGCGCAGCGCTTCGCGCGCCAGCTCCTCAGGGACGCCCGCCAGCTCGAACATCACCTTGCCGGGCTTGACCACGGCGACCCAACCCTCGGGGTTGCCCTTGCCGGAGCCCATCCGGGTCTCGGCCGGCTTCTTCGTGTAGGGCTTGTCGGGGAAGACGTTGATCCAGACCTTGCCGCCACGTTTGATCTTGCGGGTCATCGCCACACGAGCGGCCTCGATCTGGCGGTTGGTGATCCAGCCGCGCTCGAGCGCCTTGATCCCGTACTCGCCGAAGGCGACGGTGCTGCCGCCCTTGGTGTTGCCGCGCATGCGGCCACGAAACTGTTTGCGGTGCTTGACCCGTTTCGGCATCAGCATCAGCGACCACCTCCGCGCTGGCCGCCGCGACCGCCGCCGCCGGCACCGCGTCCGCCGCGCTCGCCGCCGGGGCCGCGTCCACCGCGATCGCTGCGCCCGCGCCCGCCACGATCGTCGCGGCGACCGCCGCCGCGGTTCTGGCCCTGGCCCTCGCCGTCGCCGGAGACGAGGTCGGAGCGGAAGCCCTCCGGCATCACCTCGCCCTTGTTGATCCAGCATTTGACGCCGATCCGGCCGGTCGTCGTGCGGGCCTCGAAGAAGCCGTAGTCGATGTCGGCGCGCAGCGTGTGCAGCGGCACGCGGCCGTCGGAATACTGTTCGGTCCGCGCCATCTCGGCGCCGCCGAGGCGGCCGGAGACCTGGACCTTGACGCCCTTGGCGCCGGAGCGCATCGCCGAGGTCAGGGCCCGTTTCATCGCCCGCCGGAAGGCGACCCGGTTCTGCAGCTGCTCGGCGATCGACTGGGCGACCAGTTTGGCGTCGAGCTCGGGGCGCTTGACCTCGCGAATGTTCACTTTCACCGGGCTGCCGGTGAGCTTGTGCAGCTCCTTACGCAGGGCGTCGACTTCGCTGCCGGACTTGCCGATGACGATCCCCGGCCGGGCCGTGTGGATGTCAACGGCGACCTCGCCGCGGCGCTCGATCGTGATGTTCGAGAGGCCCGCGTGCGCAAGCTTGTTTTCGATGTGGTCCCGGATCTGCAGGTCTTCCTGGAGGACGTCGGCGAAGTTTTTGTCCTCGTACCAGTTCGACTTCCAGTCGTGGATGTAGCCGACGCGGAAACCCTCGGGGTGGATCTTCTGTCCCATGCTCAGTCCTCCACCGGGGTCAGGGCCACGGCGATGTGGCTGGTTCGCTTGTTGATCGGGGTCGCCCGCCCCATCGCCCGCGGGCGAAAGCGGCGCAGGGTCGGCCCCTCGTCGACGGTGATCGAGGCGACGCGCATCTCGTCGCCGATCAGGTCGTGGTTGTTTTCCGCGTTGGCGGCGGCCGAGTTGATCAGCTTGTGGATTGGCTGGGCGGCGCCGCGGGGCGAGAACTGCAGCAGCGCTCGCGCGCTTTCGATGTCCATGCCGCGAACCTGGTCGGCGATCAGCCGCGCCTTGCGCGGGGCGATCCGCACGTAGCGGGCCTTGGCCTTGACGACCGGCGGGGCTGCCGGTTTTTTGGCGGTTTTCTTTACCGGCGCTTTTTTGGCGTTCGGCTCTTTTTTGGCCGCGGATTTTTTCGACTCTTTTTTCGCAGCCGGTTTTTCGGCGGCTTTTTTCTCCGCTTTTTTGGCCGGAGTTTTTTTGGCTTTCGGCTCTTTTTTCGGCGCGGATTCTTTTTTTGCCGCGGGTTTCGCGGCTGGTTTTTTGGCCGCTTTTTTGGCTTTGGTGTCTTTTTTCTCGTCGGCCATCGCTATTCCTTACCGCCGTGAGAACGGAAGGTGCGGGTGGGGGCGAACTCGCCGAGCTTGTGACCGACCATCGACTCCGAGATGAAGACGGGGACGTGTTTCTTGCCGTCGTGGACGGCGATCGTGTGCCCGACCATGTCGGGGAAGATCGTCGAGGTCCGCGACCAGGTTTTCACCATCTGTTTTTTGCCGGCCTCGTTCATCGAGGTGATCCGCCCCATCAGGCGCTCCTCGACCCACGGGCCCTTTTTCGTCGAGCGACCCACGCTCAGCGTCCCTTCTTCTTGCCGCGGCGACGGCCGCGGACGATGTAGCGGTCGGACTGCTTGCCCTTCTTGCGGGTGCGGTAACCGAGGGTCGGCTTGCCCCAGGGGGTGACCGGGTGGCCGCCCGGAGTGTGGTGAGCCTCGCCGCCGCCGTGTGGGTGGTCGACGGGGTTCATCGCGACGCCGCGGCTCTGTGGGCGCTTGCCCTTGTGGCGGCTGCGACCGGCCTTCCCCACCTTCAAGTTCTGGTGCTCGGCGTTGGAGAGGACGCCGATGCTGGCGCGGCAGTTGGCGCGGACCATCCGCATCTCCGAGGAGGGTAGGCGCAGGGTGACCATCTCCCCCTCCTTCGCGACCAGCTGGATCGAGGCGCCGGCGGAGCGGCCGAGCTTGCCGCCCTGACCGGGGATCAGCTCGACGTTGTGGACGATCGTGCCCGTCGGCATCTGCCCCAGCTCCATCGCGTGACCGGGTTTGATGTCGGCCTCGGGACCGGATTTGACGACGTCGCCCACCGCCAGCTGCGAGGGGGCGAGGATGTAGTCCTTGAAGCCGTCGGCGTAGTGCAGGAGGGCGATGTAGCAGGTGCGGTTGGGGTCGTACTCGATCGAGGCGACCTTCGCCGGCACCCCGTCCTTGAGGCGCTTGAAGTCGATCTTGCGGTAGCGCCGCTTGGCACCGCCGCCGCGGTGGCGGGCGGTGACGCGGCCGTTGACGTTGCGGCCGCCGGACTTCTTCAGCCCCTCGGTCAGCTTCCGCTCCGGCTCGCTCGCGGTGACCTGCTCGCGCAGCGGGTAGGTCGCGAAGCGGCGGCCCGGGCTGGTCGGTTTGGTTTTGCGGTTCGGCATCGGTCTCTTCTTCCTAAGCGGTCTCGGCGCCCTCGAACAGCTCGATCCGCTCGCCCGGCGCGAGCTGGACGATCGCCTTCTTCCAGGCGCGGGTGCGACCTTTGGTGAGGCCGCGGCGCTTCGGCTTCGAATTCACCTTGGCGGTACGGACCTGGGCGACGTTCACCTGGAAGACCTCTTCGACCGCCTGCGCGATCTGGGTCTTGTGGGCGCGGTCGTCAACGCGGAAGGTGTACTTGCCCTCGGCGATCAGGGCGTAGCTCTTCTCCGAGATCACCGGGCGGATCAAGATCGTGCGCGCGTCCATCAGCCGAGCCTCTCCTTCAGCGCCTCGAGCGCGGTTTCGGAGACGACGACCGCGGCGGCGCCGATCACGTCGGCGACCGCGGCGGCGCCCACCTCGAGCACCTGCGTGCGGGGCAGGTTGCGGAAGCTCTTCATCGCCCCGATCTCCTCCGCGGTGACGAGGACGAGGAGCGGATTCCTGGCGCCCCATTTGGCCAGTGCCTGGGCGGCGCCCTTGGTCGACGGAGTCTCGAAACCGGAGGCGTCGAGGATTGCGACCGAGCCGCGATCGGCGTGGACCGAGAGGGCCGAGCGCATCGCCCGGCGGCGGGCTTTGCGGTTGACCTTGACCGTGTACCTGCGCGGCTTCGGACCGAAGGCGACGCCGCCGCCGAAGCGGTTCGGGACGCCGAGGGTGCCGACGCGGGCGCGGCCGGTGCCCTTCTGGCGCCAGGCCTTGGCGGTGGTGAAGGAGACCTCCCCCCGGGTCAGGGTCGAGGCGGTGCCGCGGCGGCGCGCGTTGAGGTCGGCGCGAGCCGCCTCGTGGACCAGCGACTGGTGGAAGGGCTCGGCAAAGAGCTCTTTCGGCAGGTCGGTTTTGGTGTTCTTGCCGAGGACGGTTGCTTTAGCGCTAGCCATCGGTCCTCACCTCGACGATCCCGTTGCGGGAGCCGGGCACGGAGCCCTTGATCAGCAGCAGGTTGCGCTCGGCGTCGACGTCGGCGACTTCGAGCCCCTTCTGAGTGACCCGCTTGTTGCCCATTTGGCCGGGCATCCGCATCCCTTTGAAGACACGGGCAGGGAAGGCGCTGGCGCCGATCGAGCCGGGGGCGCGGACGTTGTGGGAGCCGTGGCTGACCGGGCCGCGGCTGAAGTTGTGGCGCTTGATCCCGCCCTGGAAGCCCTTGCCGATCGAGATCCCGGCGACCTTGACCTTCTGGCCCGCCTCGAAGCCCGCGACGGTTACGTCGTCGCCGACCTTGGGGCCCTCCTCGGCGCCGAGGTCCTCGTCGCGGAACTCGACCAGGTGGCGCATCGGCGCCGCGCCGGCCTTCTTCAGGTGGCCTTCCTCCCCCTTCGAGAGCTTGCCCTGCTTGACCTCGCCGAAGGCGAGCTGCACGGCCGAGTAGCCGTCACGCTCGGCATTGCGCACGGCGGTCACCTTGCAGGGACCGGCCTCGATCACCGTCACCGGGATGACGCTCCCGTCCTCACGGAATACCTGGGTCATGCCGAGCTTCTTGCCGAGGATCGCCGCCACAGGAGCACCTAGAGCTTGATCTCGATGTCGACGCCCGCCGGCAGCGAGTCCAGCCGCTGCAGCGAGTCGACGGTTTTCGGCGAAGGCTGGAGGATGTCGATCAGCCGCTTGTGGGTGCGGATCTCGAAGTGCTCGCGCGAGTCCTTGTCCTTGAACGGCGAGCGGATCACGCAGTAGACGTTTTTCTCGGTCGGCAGCGGCACCGGGCCGGAGACGGTGGCGCCGGTCCGCTCGGCGGTCTCGACGATCTCTTTGGCAGCCCGATCGATGGCGTCGTGGTCGTACGCCTTCAGTCGAATCCGAATTTTTTGTGCCGCGATCGTTGCCACTGCTGTTCCGTCTCTTCTTCTCTCTTGTCGTCTTTACCGCGCAAAGAGGGCGGGGCCCCATGTGCTTGGGGCGCCGCCCCGGTCGTATGTCCTTGCAGTTGTCTCCCGCCCGGGGGCGGGGTCGGGGCGGGTGGAGGACCCGCCCCTGGGGGGCTACTCGGTGATCTCCGAGACGACCCCCGAGCCGACGGTGCGACCACCCTCGCGGATGGCGAACCGCAGACCCTGGTCCATCGCGATCGGCTGGATCAGCTCGATCGTCATCTCGACGTTGTCGCCCGGCATCACCATCTCCGTCCCCTCGGGGAGGTTGGCGATCCCGGTCACGTCGGTGGTCCGGAAGTAGAACTGAGGCCGGTAGCCGGAGAAGAACGGGGTGTGGCGACCGCCCTCCTCCTTCTTCAGGCAGTAGACCTCGGCTTTGAATTTCGTGTGCGGGGTGATCGAGCCCGGTTTGCAGAGAACCTGGCCACGCTCGATCTCCTCGCGCTTGGTGCCGCGCAGCAGGCAGCCGACGTTGTCGCCCGCCTGGCCCTCGTCGAGGATCTTGCGGAACATCTCGACCCCGGTGACCGTGGTTTTGCTGGTCTCGGGGTGGATGCCGACGATTTCGACCTCGTCGCCGGTGTTGACGACGCCCTGCTCGATGCGGCCGGTGGCGACGGTGCCGCGGCCGGTGATCGAGAAGATGTCCTCGATCGGCATCAGGAAGGGCTTGTCGAGCTCGCGGACCGGCTCCGGGATGTAGGAGTCGAGGGCCGCGGCCAGCTCGAAGACGGCTTTCTGGGCCTCCTCGTCGCCTTCCAGCGCCTTCAGCGCCGAGCCTTTGATGATCGGGGTCTCCTCGCCCGGGAAGTCGTACTCGTCGAGGAGTTCCTTGACCTCCTCCTCGACCAGCTCGATCAATTCGTCGTCGTCGACCTGGTCGATCTTGTTGAGGAAGACGACCACGTGCGGGACGTTGACCTGGCGGGCGAGCAGGATGTGCTCGCGGGTCTGGGGCATAACCCCGTCGGCGGCGGAGACGACCAGGATCGCGCCGTCCATCTGCGCGGCGCCGGTGATCATGTTCTTGACGTAGTCGGCGTGGCCCGGACAGTCGACGTGGGCGTAGTGCCGGTTCTCGGTCTGGTACTCGACGTGGGAGGTCGCGATCGTGATGCCGCGTTCTTTCTCCTCCGGAGCGTTGTCGATCTCTTCGAAGCTATGAGCCTCAGCACCGCCCACGGTGGAGAGGGTTTTGGTGATCGCGGCCGTCAGCGTCGTCTTGCCGTGGTCGATATGACCGATGGTGCCGACGTTCACATGCGGCTTATCGCGCTCGAATTTCTCCTTGGACATCTCTCTCCGTTTCGCCTTTCGAAATCGTGTTCTGTCTGGTCTAAGTGCTTGAGTCTCGTGGGCGGACTTTCCGCAGGAGCTTCTACCTGCCTGCGGGCAACCCGGGAAATATAGCCAGGTTCAGCGCCCGTCCGCGGTTGGCCTCATGAGGCTGCACCAACCGGGTCTCCTGAGCGGTGCTCGACGATCTCCTCGGCGATGTTGCCGGGGACCTCCTCGTAGCGCTCGAACTGCATCGTGTAGGTCGCTCGGCCCTGGGTCATCGACCGCAGTTCGGTCGCGTAACCGAACATCTCGCCGAGCGGGACATAAGCCTGGACGGCGAGGGCATTGCCGCGCTGCTCCTGGCCCTGGACCTTGCCGCGGCGGCGGGAGAGGTCGCCGATCACGTCGCCGAGAAAGTCCTCGGGGGTGACGACCTCGACCGCCATCACCGGCTCCAGCAGGACCGGGTTCGCCTTGCGCGCACCCTCCTGGATCGCCATCGAACCGGCGATTTTGAAGGCCATCTCCGAAGAGTCGACGTCGTGGAAGGAGCCGTCGACGAGTTCAGCCCTGACGTCGACCATCGGGTAGCCCGCCTTGACGCCGTTTTCCAGCGCCTCGCGCATCCCCTGCTCGGCCGGGCCGATGAATTCGCCGGGGATGACGCCGCCCTTGATTTTGTTCTCGAAGACGAAGCCCTCCTCGGGGGCCGGCTCGAGGTTGATGACGACGTGGCCGAACTGGCCGCGACCGCCGGTCTGGCGCACGAACCGCGCCTCGACCTTCTCGACCCGCTTGCGGATCGTCTCGCGGTAGGCGACCTGCGGCTTGCCGACGTTGGCCTCGACTTTGAACTCGCGCAGCATCCGGTCGACGATCACCTCGAGGTGGAGCTCGCCCATCCCGTGGATCAGGGTCTGGCCGGTTTCCTCGTCGGATTCGATCCGGAAGGTCGGGTCCTCCTCGCCCAGGCGCTGCAGGGCATTGCCCATCTTCTCCTGGTCGGCCTTCGTCTTCGGCTCGATCGCGACCGCGATCACCGTCTCGGGGAATTCGATCGACTCCAGCGCGATCGGCGCGTCCGGGGCGGCGAGAGTGTCGCCGGTGCCCGTTTCCTTGAGGCCGACGCCGGCGCAGATGTCGCCCGCGTAGGTCTCGTCGATCTCCTCGCGGCTGTTCGCGTGCATCATCAACAGCCGCCCGATCCGCTCGGTCTTGCCGGTTTTCACGTTCAGCACCCGGCCGCCTTTCTCGAGCTTGCCCGAGTAGACGCGAAAGTAGGTGAGCTTGCCGACGTAGGGATCGGACATGACCTTGAAGGCGAGCGCCGAGAAGGGGGCGCTGTCGCTGGCCTCGCGGGTGTCCTCGACGTCCTCGGCCTGGCCCTTGCCGGCGGGGACGACGCCGGTCACCGGCGGCACCTCGAGCGGCGAGGGCAGCAGTTCGACGATCGAGTCCAGCAGCGGCTGCACGCCCTTGTTCTTGAACGAGGTGCCGCAGAGGACCGGGGTCAGCTTGGTCGAGAGGGTCGCCTCGTGCAGCGAGGCGACCAGCTTGTCCTGCGGGATCTCTTCCTCGCCGAGGAAGGCTTCCATCAGCTCTTCGTCGTAGTCGGCGCAGGCTTCGATCAGCTGGGTCCGGTATTCCTCGGCCTGGCCGAGGAGGTCCTCGGGAATCTCGATTTCCTCGTAGGCGGCGCCGAGCTCGTCGGTCCAGACGAGGCCCTTCATCTTGATCAGGTCGACGACGCCTTTGAAGTCCTCCTCGGCCCCGATCGGCAGCTGGATCGGCAGCGGGTTGGCGCCGAGGCGGTCCTTCATCGTCTGCACGGAGTTGAAGAAGTCGGCACCGGTGCGGTCCATCTTGTTGATGTAGGCGAAGCGCGGAACGCCGTACTTATCGGCCTGGCGCCAGACGGTCTCCGATTGCGGCTCGACGCCGGCGACGGCGTCGAAGACGGCGATCGCGCCGTCGAGGACGCGGAGGCTGCGCTCGACCTCGACGGTGAAGTCGACGTGGCCGGGCGTATCGATGATGTTGATCCGGTGACCCTTCCACTCGCAGGCGGTCGCGGCCGAGGTGATCGTGATCCCCCGCTCCTGCTCCTGTTCCATCCAGTCCATGACCGCGGCGCCCTCGTGGACCTCGCCCATTTTGTGGGTGCGCCCGGTGTAGTAGAGGATGCGCTCGGTCGTCGTCGTCTTACCGGCGTCGATGTGCGCCATGATCCCGATGTTCCGGGTTTTCTCCAGTGGAAAGCTGCGTGCCATGAGTCCTAAGTCCAGTAGTCGTGATAAGCCGCAAAAAAAGGCCCCCAAGGGCCCGGCCAGGCGTCCTGCGAAGAAACAACGAAAACTGCCTGAGCGACGGGCGATGATAGCAGCGCTTCGCCGCAGGTCCAGGCAGGTCGACCGGGCAGCGAACCGGGGCTTGGAGCGGGCTTATCCGCCGCTGCTCCTGCTGTGGCACCGTCTGGCGCGCTGGCTGCGCCGGGGCTGGGCGTGGGCCTGGCCGCGGCTGCGACCGCTGTTGGCCCTCTTCTTCAAGGCGCTGGGAACCGGCGAGCGCTGGATCCGCCGCGGCTGCGCCATCCTGGTCCAGGGGGCGACCGCCCTCAGCCGCCTCGTTAGCCCAGCGCGGGCGGCCGCCTTCGTCCTCATCGCCGCCGGCGCCCTCCTCGTCGCCTCCCAGTTCATCGACTACCGGGCGGTGGAGATCGGCCAGCCGGGATACGCCGGCCTGCCCCAGGTGGCGCAGGTCCCCACCGCCGGCGCAAGGACCGCCGGCGCCGCCCACCTCTACCTGCTGGTCCCGGTCGGGGTCGCGGCGATGGCGCTGGGGGCACTGGCGCTGCGCCGGGAGCGCAAGCGCCTGGGGCTCCTCGTCACCGCCCTTGGACTCCTCTCGCTGGCGGTCATCCTCCTCGTCGACCTCCCCCATGGCCTCGACGAGGGCAAGCAGACCTCGTTCTTCTCGGGCGCCTCGGCTGTGCTCGAGGACGGCTTCTACGCGGAGCTCGCCGCGGCCGGGATGATGGTTTTGGCCGGACTCCTCTACTATGCGCGGCCGTGCCGAATACGAATCAGCTTGTCAGGAAGGGCCGCAAGCGCCCGAAGAAGAAGACCACGACGCCAGGCCTCAAGTCGGGCCAAGGTCGCAAGAAGCGCGTAGCCGCTCCGCAGCGGCGCGGCGTCTGCACCCGCGTCGCCACGGTCACGCCGAAGAAGCCGAACTCGGCGCTGCGCAAGATCGCCCGTGTGCGGCTGACCAACGGGATGGAGGTCACCACCTACATCCCGGGCGAGGGCCACAACCTGCAGGAGCACTCGGTGGTCCTGATCAGGGGTGGTCGCGTCAAGGACCTGCCGGGCGTCCGCTACAAGGTCGTCCGCGGCACCCTCGACGCGGCCGGGGTCTCCGACCGTAAGCAAGCCCGCTCCCGCTACGGCGTCAAAGCTTCGTAATGCCGCGCCGCTCCGCCGCACAGATTCGGCCGATCGAGCCGGACGCCAGGCACCGCAACCGCCTCGTCCAGCAACTGATCAACAAGGTGATGAGCGACGGCAAGAAGAGCCTTGCCGAGCGGATCGTCTACGACAGCCTCGCGATCGTCGGCGAGCGCACCGGTGAGGATCCGGTGGAGACGCTGGAGGCGGCGATCAAACAGCTGACCCCGGTACTCGAGGTCCGCTCCCGCCGGGTCGGCGGCGCCACCTACCAGGTCCCGGTCGAGGTTCCGGCCCGCCGCGCCCGCACCCTTGCGGTCCGTTGGCTGGTCCAGTTCGCCCGCGCCCGCCGTGAGTACTCGATGGCCGAGCGGCTCGCCGCGGAGATTCTCGACGCCAACCAGCAGCAGGGCAGCGCCTGGAAGCGGAAAGACGACATTTACCGCATGGCGCAGGCGAATAAAGCATTCGCTCATTACAGGTGGTAGAGGGGGCGGGGGATGCCCCTCGCCCGGACAAATCGCGGCCTAATTAGGCCGCGATTTTGAGTATCCGCCCGTTCGAGGGGCATCCCCCGCCCCCGGACAAGCCGCTACTGGCAGTCGATATAGACGGGGTCGTCTCGCTGTTTGGGTTTGAGGAGAGACCAGCCCATACGCAGCTGCAGTTGGTGGACGGGGTGCCGCATTGCATCTCGCTTGTTTGCGGAGATCGGTTGCTGCGGCTCTCCGAGAGGTTTGAGTTGGTCTGGGCGAGTGGGTGGGAGGACAAAGCGAATTTCTATTTGCCGCAGCTATTGGGGCTGCCGGAGCTGCCCCATGTCAGCTTCGAGATCGAGGCGCGCTCAGGCGGTGGGCATTGGAAGTTGACGGGACTCGACGCCTATGCTGGCGAGCGGGCGGTTGCCTGGGTCGACGATAACTTCGACGAGAGCTGTTACGAGTGGGCGGAGCGGCGAGCCGCGCCGACGCTGCTGGTGCCGACCGAGCCCCACCTCGGGCTCGAGGAGGGGCACGTCGAGGCGCTGAGCGCCTGGGCCACCTCTCTACACTGAATGAATGACGGGGTTCTGGCCCATCTTCTTCCTGCTCGTGGTGCTGAAGATCCCGGTTCTGGGCTCGCTTTGGCTCGTCTTCTGGGCCGCCAAGCAGCACGACGAACCGGAGGCGGCAACCGACGAGGACGGCGGCTTCAAACGCCGGCCGCGCCCACGGCTCCCGAAGGGCCCGCGCCGCGGCGGTCCCCACGGGGGCGGCGCCGCGCTGCCGATCCCGGACTGCCCGCCGGGCGGCCGCACCCGCGTCGTCAAGCCGGCTGCACAGCCCGCTTTCGCTCGCGCCGGTAGAGATGGAAGTCGGGCGCCAGGCGAAACGCGGTCAGCCAGCCGCGGCGTCTAGATCCTCGAGGTCCGCGAGGTCGCGGGTCCGCCCCGCCGCCCGCTTCATCGCTCTCAGGTCCTCAATTGAGCAAACGTGGACGGTCACCCCGAGTATCTCCGCCTCGACCGCCCGCGTCCTCAGCTGCTCGTAGCCGGGAACTCCGTCGAGCCCCTGGATCACGTCCAGCCGTCCAAGCTCCGTTTCGATTGGCACCTGCTCGCCCCTCCCCAAAGCTGCGGCAATCGAGATCGGGGTCCCGAGCAGGGCCTCTCCCTGCTGAATGTGGCCGCCGGCGGCAACGACGACATCCGCGATCTTCCGCAGGTTCTCGGACTCCGACGCGATGACGATATCGACGTCCTTCGTACCGCGAACAACGCCCCACGCACCGACGGCCAAGCCACCCACTACGACGAATTGCGCCTGCGCCGTGGTTAGACGACGCAGCAACTCGTCGAACGCCGGCTCCGTCAACTTCTCCGGGCGCTGCCGGCGAACCGCATCAGCTTGTGGCTGAGAGCGATCGTTTCGGCGAGGTTGACGCTGATCGGACGCTGCGCGTCCTTTCGCAGCCTCTGCACGCGCACTTGCTCGGCGCTTTCGGCGCTGGCCGACAAGCTTTTCCTCGGATCGGACACGCGAGGCATGTTAGCGGCGGCGGGAACGAGTCAAGCCGGCTGCACAGCCCGCTTTCGCTCGCGCCGGATCTCGCGCAGGTAAGGGTGGAAGTCCACCTCGACGGTATGACGCTTAGAGGCAACGAAGCGCTTCGCCTGCTTCCGTTCCTCCCGCGCGATCTCCCGCTTCATCTCCCCCGCCGGCGGTAGCGTCGCACGGCCGCCGAGCAGGTCGGCGACCCATTCGCACTGCGCCTCGGCCAGGGGCATGATCGGGCCCAGCGGCTGGATGAAGCCGATGAAGTAGAGACCGGAACGCTCGACGGAGACGACGCGGCGGAAGAGCGGCATGCGGTTGTCGGGGGCGGCGAAGACCTTGGGATCGAAGAACGGGAAGGTGATCTTGTAGCCGGTGCAGTAGACGACGAGGTCGATCTCCTCGCTGCTGCCATCGACAAAGCGCACGCTGCGACCGCCGGAGAAGCGTTCGATATTCGGCTTGACCGCGATGTCGCCGTGGCCGAGCCGCGGCAGCAGCTCCGAGGAGACGGTTGGATGGGCCTCGAAGAGCTTGTGGTCTGGCTTCGGCAGCCCGTAGACCGTGGGGTCGGCGGCGGAGGCGATGCCCAAGGCCCGCATCGCGAAGAACCGCTGCACGGCCAGTGGCGTCATCGCCGTGATCGGGTTCGAGAGCTCGTCGATCGGCTTGCCATTGATGTACTTGGGGATCACATAGGCGCCGCGGCGGACGGCGAGGAAGGTCTTCTCGGCGATCCGCGAAGACTCGACGGCGATGTCGGTCGCCGAGTTGCCGAGCCCGAGGACCAGGACCCGCTTGTCGCGCAGGACCTCGGGCTCGCGGTAGTGGTGGGCGTGCAGCTGCTCTCCGGCGAACTCCTCGGCGCCGGGGAAGGCCGGTTCCGGCCAGCGCGGGTCCCAGTGATGGCCGTTGGCGACCATCACGGCGCGGTAGCGCTCGGTCCGCTCTCCCCCGCCCTCACCTTTGACGGTGACGGCCCAGGCGCCGTCGGCCGGCTCGACGTGCACCACCTCGGTGCGGAAGCTGATCTTCTCGCGCAGCCCGAAGTGGTCGGCGAATTCCTCGAAGTAGGCGGCCATCTGGAAGTGGTTCGGATAGTCCGGGAAGTGGTCGGGCATCGGCAGCGACTTGAACGCCATCACCCGCCGTGAGGTGTTGATGTGCAGCGACCGGTAGGCCGAGGACATCCCGTTGTCGTTTTCGAACCGCCAGTTGCCGCCGATCATCGATCCCTTCTCGAAGCAGTCGAAGGGGATCCCGCGTGCGTCCAGCACCTGCGCGGCGACGATTCCCGAGCTGCCGGCGCCGACGATGCATACCTTCTCCGCGGACTCCATGGCCGCCAATCTATCGGACTGGCCAGCTGGCCAGTCCGCATTCGCCGAGCCCAAAAAGCACCGAAGGCCGGGGAAAGGTGACCCGGCCTTCGGCGTCAAGGAGAAATGAAGTACCTCAAGAGCAAGAAGATGTGGTGTTCTTGGGGTACTTCAGATTTACCCACTTCTGCGGGCCATACACATCCGTACTAAGCCGCAGCGCCTATTTCGACTCTTCCGAGGTGGACTCGATCTCCTGGGCGAGCTCCTCGAGCTCCTCCGCGAAGGAGGTGCCGAAGCCCTCGACCGGGGCCTCGACCCCGTCGACGCCGAGTTCCGCCGCCAGCTCGTCTTCTTCGAGCAGGTCGTCGTCGCTCGGCGGCTCGATCGGTTCCGCCGGCTCGATCGCGACCGTCCGGTAGTGCTTGAGGCCGGTCGCGGCCGGGATCAGCTTGCCGATGATCACGTTCTCCTTCAGGCCCACAAGCCTGTCCCGTTTGCCCTCGAGGGCGGCGTCGGTGAGCACCTTGGTCGTCTCCTGGAAGGAGGCGGCGGAGAGGAAGGACTCGGTAGCCAGCGAGGCCTTGGTGATCCCGAGGATGACCTCCTCGCCTTTGGCCGGCGTGCCGCCGTCTTCCTTCGTCTTCTTGTTGAGCCGTTTGAGGCTGCCGCGATCCTCCAGCTGCCCGGGAAGCAGGCTGGTCGAGCCCTTCGACTCGATCCGCACCTTCTTCAGCATCTGGCGGGCGATCAGCTCGATGTGCTTGTCGTTGATGTCGACGCCCTGGGCGCGGTAGACCTTCTGCACCTCATCGACGAGGTAGAGCTCGGTCGCGGTGCGCCCGCGGATCGCCAGCAGGTCGGCCGGGTAAAGCGAGCCTTCGTTCAGCTGCTCACCGACCTCGACCCGGTCGCCGTCGGCGACGTGGAGCCGGGTGCGCAGCGGGAAGCTGTAGCTGTGCTCCTCGCCGCTGGACTCGGTGACGATCACTTTCAGCGCTTTGTCGGTTTCTTCGATCCCGACTTTGCCCTCGGCCTCGGCCATCTGCGCCAGACCCTTCGGTTTGCGCGCCTCGAAGAGCTCGACGATCCGCGGCAGACCCTGGGTGATGTCCTGGCCAGCGACGCCTCCGGTGTGGAAGGTGCGCATAGTCAGCTGGGTGCCCGGCTCGCCGATCGACTGGGCGGCGATGATGCCGACCGCGTCGCCGATATCGACCATCGACCCGGTCGCCGGCGAGATCCCGTAGCAGGACCGGCACACGCCTGATTCGGCCTCGCACTTCAGCGCCGAGCGGACGGGGACCTTGGTCTCGCCATCGTCGCCGAACGCCTCGGCGATCTCTTCGACCTCCTTGAGGGTGATCTCCTGGTTGCGCTTGAGCAGCTCACGACCACGTTTGGTCTCGAGCTTCTTCGCCGCCAGGCGGCCGATCAGGTTGTCGTTGAGCGAGCCGTCGTCCTTGTGGATGACCATCTCGATGTGGTCTTTGGTCTTGCAGTCCTCCTCGCGGACGATCACGTCCTGGGCGACGTCGACGAGGCGGCGGGTCAGGTAGCCGGAGTCGGCCGTCCGCAGCGCCGTGTCGGCGAGGCCCTTTCGGGCGCCGTGGGTGGAGATGAAGTACTCGAGGACCGAGAGCCCCTCCATGAAGTTGGCCTTGATCGGCCGCTCGATGATCTCCCCTTTCGGGTTAGCCATGAGGCCGCGCATCCCGGCCAGCTGACGGATCTGTTTGAACGATCCGCGAGCGCCCGAGTTGGCCATCATGAAAATCGGGTTCAGCTCTTCGAGGTTGTCCTCCATCGCCTGCGCGACCTCGTCGGTAGCCCGGTTCCAGTGCGCCGTCACAGCCTCGTGACGCTCCTCGGCGGTGATATAGCCTTCGTCGTACTGGCCCTGGATCGCTTCGGTCTCCTTCTCGTAGCGATCGAGGATTTCCGGCTTCTCCGGCGGCGAGACGACGTTGTTCTTGGAGACCGTGATCCCGGCCTGGCTCGCGTAATGGAAGCCGAGGTCCTTGAAGGCGTCGAGCACCTGTGAGACGGCCGGCGCGCCGTAGGACTCGACCAGGTCGGAGACCATCTGGTTGATGTCCTTCTTCTTCAGCGAGAAGTTGACGAACTCGAACTGCTCCGGGTCGAAGTCCTCTTCGAGGGCGTCGGCGAGGGCACGCTCGATCTTCTCGTTGAAGATGATCCGCCCGACCGTGGTCAGGAAGTGCCCGCGCCCGGCCCGCCGGTACTCGGCCTGGTCGTGCAGTTTGCAGCCGCCGTTCTCGTAGACGAGCTCGGCCTCCTGCGAGGAGCGGAAGACCTTCACGCTCGGGCCCGAGCCGTTGCTGCCCTTGCCGGCCTTCAGCGCCTCGTCGATCTTCTGCAGCTCGGCCTCTTCCGGGCCGTAGGTCAGGTAGTAGATGCCGAGCACCATGTCCTGGGTCGGGGTCGCCAGCGGCGCCCCGTGGGCCGGAGAGAGGATGTTGTTGGCCGACAGCATGAGGATCCGCGCCTCGGCCTGAGCCTCGGATGAAAGCGGCACGTGGACCGCCATCTGGTCGCCGTCGAAGTCGGCGTTGAAGGCGTGGCAGACCAGGGGGTGAACCTGGATCGCCTTGCCCTCGACGAGCAGCGGCTCGAACGCCTGGATGCCGAGGCGGTGCAGGGTGGGCGCGCGGTTGAGCAGCACCGGGTGCTCGT
>Ga0207693_10001648_pt1 | contig 19690 bp, 15 predicted proteins | sample LARL81metaG_FD_184347 | JGI IMG/M metagenome (GOLD analysis project Ga0207693, IMG submission 184347) | Corn, switchgrass and miscanthus rhizosphere microbial communities from Kellogg Biological Station, Michigan, USA - LAR L8-1 metaG... | ecosystem: Host-associated > Plants > Roots >...
ACGTCCTGGAACAGCTGCCACGACTCGAGCCGGTACGACAGCCCCGGGTCGAGATAGTCGGTCGTTCCGTTGACAACCTTCAGCAGCGCGAAGGTCTTCCCGGCGGTCGAGCTGACTGTGGTGGTCGTGCTGTTCCCACCACCGCCGCCACCGCCGCCGCAGGCGCTCACCAGCAGCGCAAGCCCGGCCGCGACGCCCGCCGCCAGCGCGACGGATCTCGCTCGCTTCGTTCTCACTCTCGTTCCACCTCCTGGGTCGGCGAGCACGGGTGCCTGGGCCGCTGGCCCCGCTCGTGGGCGGAATAGCCCACGAGCGAAGTCTTATCAATACGCACTATTTCTTGCTGACGCAGATGCTCGCGTAATCGAACTCGTACAGGAGGTTATTGACGTAACAGCCGAGATCGACACGCGCGCTGAAGAAGTTCGTCTGCTCGCGGGTGAGGAAGGGAGCCCAGGGTGCAAGTCGCATGATCTTCCGGTCGAGGGCTCCCCAGCTCCGCTGCACCTTCGGCGTCAACCGCGGCCGTCGCGTGAGCGCCTCGATCTCGCGGTTCGCCCACGGGACGTCGAAGTTCGAATAATTGGAGTTGTGGGTCGGCGTGATCGTGCGGCCGTCGAGCAGGACGCCGAACCAGTCGAGCGGGTGCGGGTAGTCCTGCACCCAGTCCGCGAAGCCGATCTGCGCCCTCGTCTTCTCCTCGCCGATCGTCGTCCAGTAGCTGCCGGCGGTCACGACCTTCTCGCTGGCGTGGAAGCCGATCCGGTTCAGCACCGAGACGAGGTACTTCGTGTAGGGCAGGTCGGCGGCGACGTCGTGGTTCCAGACGAAGACCCGCTTACCCCGGTAGCCCGACTCGCGCACGAGCCGGATCGCCTTGCGCAGGTCATGCCGGTAGAGGGCGTGCGAACGGAAGGACGGATACTGGCGCGGCAGGATGTTCTCGGTCGTCTGGGCCGGGCTGCCCGCGAGGCGCCCGAGCCAGCGGCGTGAGATCGCGTAGTTCACCGCCCGCCGCACCTTGACGCTGTTGAACGGCGGCACGCGCGTGTTCATGAAGAAGTACATGAGGTCCGGGGGCGTGAAGGTCTTCAGCCGGCTCGCGTGCTTCCGCTCGATCGCGGCGAGCCGCTTGCTGGGGATCTGGTAGTAGCCCATCCAGTCGTCCTTGCCGCTCAGGACGCGACGCAGCGCGACGCCGGCGCTCGGGACGATGTCCCACGTGACGCGGTCCGGGTTGCCGGCGGGCACGTTCCCGTGGAAGCGCCACGCCTGGAAGTACGGGTTGCGCTCCGCGACGATCCGCGACCTCGGCTGGTAACTCGTGATCCGGTATGGCCCCGTCGAGGGCAGCGGGTGGAGGGACGTGTCCGCACGCGGCGCGCTCGCCGGCACGGGCGCCGCGAACTCGGACGCGAGGACGTTGGCAAAGTCGGCCTGCGGCGCAGCGAGGTGGATGAGGATGATCCGCTTCGGGTCGTCGACGACGATCCCGCGAATGCCGCCCTTATGGTGCTTCGCGTACCGCTGCGCGCCGACGACGTTCCGGAAGAAGTCGGCGCCGGCGGAGTCGAGGACGAAGTCCCGCTCGACCGTCTTCTTGAAGTCGCTCGCCTTGACAGGGCTCCCGTCGGAGTAGCGCAGCCCCTTGCGGAGGGTGAGCCGATACGTCCGGCGGTCCCGGGAGATGTGCGGCAGCGACGTCGCCAGGTACGGAACGAGCTGCGCGCCGATCTTGCCGCTCTCGTGGCGATAGCCGAGCAGCGGGAGGTAGACGTTCCACATCACGCCCCAGCCCTCGGTCGTGTCGGAGAGCCCGGGGTCCAGATAGTCCGTCTCCTCGTCCATGGCGATGCGGAAGTCCGGAAACTGGTGCGGCGGCGCGGCGGCGGAGGCTGCGGGCGTGGAGCCCGTAGTGGTTGTCGGAGGCGCCGTCGTCGCCGGGGCCGCGTTCGTCGGATTCTGGCCCGAGCCACCGCAACCTGCGGCGAGTGCGGCAAGGAGGGGGAGCACGGCGACCAGCGCGGCTTTCGTGCGACGAACGCGTCCGGTGGGCTCCACGCGAGGGGCGAAATCTAGCTGTAGGGCTGCAGATACCCGCGGGGGCCGAGCCTGATGAACGCGCGGCGAGAGGCGCGGAGATCCGCGGGCTCGGCTTCCTCGACGACCTGGTCGACGCCGGCGCGCCCAGTGGCGTGAAGGATGCGTCCGTCTCCCACCCAGAAGGCGATGTGGTCGGCGCGGGCGTCCGACGGCCCGTAGGTCACGAGGTCCCCCGCGAGGAGCTCGGCCTCAGGGAGCCGCTCTCCCGCCTCCTCCTGCTGGTCGGCGTCTCGCGAGACGAGGTGCCCGCAGGCGCGGAATGCCATGTGGACGAGGCCCGAGCAGTCGATGCCGGCCGAGGTCATGCCTCCCCACTCGTAGCGCGTGCCGAGCAGCGTGCGCGCGTATTCGACTGGGTCGGCGGCGACCGGTTGCAGCCATTCGGGATCGCGGTCTCCGCCGAGGTCGTCGTTCCGCACCCAGCCGGGGTACCCGTACGCGGTCTCGACGCGGGCCCAGCGGTCGCGTTCCTCCAGCACCCGCAGTGGCTCGCCGGCGAGAGCCTGCGTGATCTGCTCGGCGTCCTCGGAAGGCTCTGCGCGGAGTGCCGCGAGGTGGCGTGCGAACGTATGTTCGCCTAGGCTCTCGGGCATGCAGCTCAGGCTAGATGCGGCCGACCGTTTGGTGGAGCTCGTCGAGGAGGAGCGAGGGCCGGTGCGAGCGGAGGAAGCGGCGCGACGGCTCTTCGCTCTCCGGCAGGCGCCCGTGGCGCTCGCCCGCTCGCTGCTGACGGACGTCGTCGAGACCGACACGCGACTCGCCTGGAGCGGCGACGCCGTCACGCTCGCGGCGCCGCCCGGCGCGTCGCTCCTGCTCGAGGATGCGGTCTACGTCGTCGTCGATCTCGAGACCACCGGGCTCCGGCCGGGGAGCTCCGGAATCTGCGAGATCGGGGCTGTCCGCCTGCGCGGCTTCGAGGTCGAGGCCGAGTTCGAGACCCTCGTGAATCCTGGTATGCCGATCGCAGCCGCGGCGAGCGCAGTGACGGGCCTCCGCGACGAGCAGCTGCGCGGTGCGCCCGGCCCGGCCAGGGCGGTGCGGAGCTTCCTCGCCTTCGCCGGAGACGCAGTCCTGGTCGCCCACAACGCCCGCTTTGACCTCGCCTTCCTCGATCGCGAGACGGAACGGCTGACGGGCTCCCGGATCGGAGCGCCCGTCCTCGACACGGTGCGGCTCGCGCGGACGCTGCTCGCGGGACGCGTTCCGGGCTTCGGTCTCGCCCAGCTCGCGTGGTTCCTCGACACCGCCGAGAGGCCGTGTCACCGGGCGCTGCCGGACGCGCGGGCGACCGGTGAGCTGCTGCTGGCGCTGATCGGGCTCGCGCAGGAGCGCGGCGCGCGCACGGTGGCCGATCTCGCCGAGCTCTCGGCGACGCGGGCGCGGCGGCTGCTCGACAAACGCCATCTCGCGTTCGGGGCGCCGACGCGTCCAGGCGTCTATCGCTTCGTGGGCCGCAACCGACAGGTGCTGTACGTCGGCCGCGCCCGCGACCTGCGCTCCCGGCTGCGCTCGTACTTCCGCAGCGACCGGCAGCGGCCGGCCGTAGAGGCGGCACTCGCGGCGGCAGACTCGATCGAGTGGCAGGTGACCGGGTCGGAGCTCGAGGCGGCGCTCGAGGAGCTCCGCCTGATCCGCGAGCTGCGACCACCGGGGAATGCCCGCGTATCGAGGCCCGAGCGCCAGGTCTGGTTACGAGCGCGCGGCGACGCGGTCGTCGCGTCGTCCCGGCCGTCACCGGTCGGGCCGCTGCGTTCGCGCCGGACGGCGCAGCTCGCGGCACGAGTCCTCAGGCCGGACGAGCTCGCCAGGCCCGAGACGGCGGTGCCACGCCTGCGGCGCCGTCTGCGCGACCTCGCCGATGCGCGTAGGTTCGAGGATGCCGGCCGGCTCCGCGATCGTCTTGTCGCACTCGAGAGGGTGTGTCGCGAGTTGAAGCGGCTCGACCGGGTGCGGCAGCTGGAGTGCTGCATCCTCGTCCCGGCCGGTGAGCCGGGCCACGTGCACGCTGTCTTCGTCGCCCGCGGCCGCGTCGCTGCCGAGCGGACGCTCCCGCCAGGGGGTGGCGCGGCGCTGGAGATCGAGGCAGGGCTCGCGGCCGCGAGGCGGGCCGGCGAGCTCGACCTCGACGAGCTTCTCCTCGTGGACTCGTTCCTGCGCCGGCCGCCGCCGGAGTTGCGTGTCGCCCCGCTCGAGCGGGGCGCGATCCTGCGGGCGAGGAGCCTCGTTCCCGGTTAAGCGGCCGCGACCGAGATGAGATCACGGAGGGCGCCGAGCCGCGAGAGCGCCTGGCCCTCGAGCTGGCGGACCCGCTCGCGCGTCAGATCGAGCTCGTTGCCGATTGCCTCGAGCGTCCAGGGCTCGCCCTCGAAGCCGAAGCGCAGCTCGAGGATCCGCCGCTCGCGCTCGGGCAGCGCCTCGAGCGCCCGCCGTACGCCCTGCCGCCGAAGCGACTCCTCAGCCTCGTCGAACGGATCGACCGCCTCCCGGTCGGCGAACAGGTCGCCGAGCTCGCCCTCGTCGTCGGCGCCGACCGTCTGGTTGAGCGAGACCGACGCGTTGGCCGCGCCTAGCGCCTCGTCGACGTGCTGCATCGGCAGGCCCGTCGCCTCGGCGAGCTCCTCCTTCGTCGCCTCGCGTCCGAGCTCGACCTCGAGCCGCCGCGCCGCACGCGACAGCTTCTGCTGGCGCTCCACGACGTGGACCGGCACGCGGATCGTGCGTGCGTGGTTGGCAACCGCGCGCTGCACCGACTGGCGGATCCACCAGGTCGCGTAGGTCGAGAACTTGTAGCCCCGCCGCCAGTCGAACTTCTCGACGGCGCGGTTCAGGCCGAGCGTCCCCTCCTGGATCAGATCGAGGAACGGGACGCCGAGGCCGCGGTAGCCCTTGGCGATCGAGACGACGAGCCGGAGATTCGACTCGATCATGTGGCGCTTCGCCGTGGGGTCGCCGCGCTCGATCCGCTTCGCGAGCATGACCTCTTCGGCGGCGGTGAGCAGCTTATGGCGGCCTACGTCGGCCAGGAACAGCTGGAGACTGTCGGCGGAGCCGGAGACCGCTACCGGGGCCGGCTCAGGCTCGGGCGCCTGCTCGGCCGTCTTCTCCTTCTCTTCGGTCGCCGCCTGCGCACGAGGCTCGGCGGGCGCAGCAGCAGCGGCAGGCGGGCCGATCTCCAGCCCGGTGCGCTCGAGCTCCCGCGTGAGCTCCTCGACCTCTTGGTCGTTCAGCTCGAGCTCGGCCGCGAAGGTGTCGAGCTCGACCTGCTCGACGAAGCCGCGCTCCTCCGCACGCTCGACGATGGCGCGGATCTGTTCCGACTCGAGCAACTCGTTCAGCTGGTTCTGCGTCAGCTCTCCCTCAGTCCTTTCGTCCTGCTTCGTCGCGTTCCAGCAAGCCTTCTTACCTTAGGAGGGAAGTCCTCCGGTTACCACCCTCTGCCGGACGCCGCCTACCCGGACCCTCGAACGCGGCGCGCGCGCAGTCTATTCCGCGCCCCGGCCGGCTCGTCAGGTAAGGACGCGGACCGGCCGGCGAAGTTTGTGGAGCAATCCTCAAGATCGCTTGCGGCGGCCGCCGGCACGCTTGGCGGGTCCCTTCGCGCGCCGCTCGGCAAGCAACTCGACCGCGCGGTCGAGCGTGACCGTCTCCGGGTCGTCGCCCTTGCGGAGGCTCGCGTTCGTCTCGCCGTCGGTGACGTACGGGCCGAAGCGCCCTTCCTTCAGCACGATCTCGCGACCGCCGGCGGGGTCGGTTCCGATCTCCCGCAGCGGCTTTGCGGCGGCGCCGCGGCCACGCCGTTGCCTCGGCTGGGCGAGGAGCGCAAGGGCGTCCTCGAGGGAGATCGTGAACAGCTGCTCCTCGGCCTCGAGCGAGCGCGACTCCTTCCCCTTCTGGACGTACGGCCCATACCTGCCGTTCCGCGCCTCGACCTCCTCCCCGTCGGGAGCGACGCCGACGACACGCGGCAGCTGGAGCAAGCGCAGCGCCTCGTCGAGCGTCACGGTGTCGAGCGACATCGTCTTGAAGAGAGAGGCCGTGCGCGGCTTCTCCTTCGACTCCTCGGGGAGGACCTCGGTGACGTACGGGCCGTAGCGCCCGGTGCGCGCCACGATCGGTAGGTCGGTCGCCGGGTCGGTTCCGAGCTCCCGGTCTCCGCTTGGCTGCGAGAGGAGCTCTTCGGCCCGCTCGAGCGTCAGCTCGTCGGGGGCAAGCTCGTCGGGCACGCTCGCGCGCTTCCCGTCACGCTCGAGGTAAGGCCCGTAGCGGCCGACGCGGAGCACGATCCCGTCCCCGATCTCGAGCGAGTTGATCTCGCGCGCGTCGATCGCTCCGAGGTCGGAGACGAGCTCGTGCAGTCCGGCGCTGCCGTCCCCGAAGTAGAAGCGCTGCAGCCACTCCGCCCGGCGCTCGTCGCCCGACGCGATCCGGTCGAGGTCGTCCTCCATCCGGGCCGTGAAGTCGTAGTCGACGAGCTGGCCGAAGTGCTGCTCGAGCAGGTTGACGACGGAGAAGGCGAGGAAGGCCGGGACGAGGGCCGTCCCCCGCTTGAAGACGTAGCCGCGGTCGAGGATCGTGCCGAGGATCGACGCGTACGTCGACGGGCGCCCAATGCCGAGCTCCTCGAGCGTCCGCACGAGCGTCGCCTCGGTGTAGCGCGCCGGCGGGCTCGTCTCGTGCCCCTGCGGCTCGAGCGCACGCAGCTGGACGGCATCGCCCTCCGCGAGGTTCGGGAGGCGGCGTTCCTCGTCGTCGGGCGGCGCCGCGCGGTCGTCGTCGCGCCCCTCCTCGTACGCCGCTAGGAAGCCGCGGAACGTGATCACCGTCCCGGAAGCGCCGAACTCCACCGTCTCGCCGTCGCTGGAGTCTCCCGCGATCCTGAGCGAGACGGTTTGTCCCTGCGCGTCCTTCATCTGCGACGCGATCGTCCGCATCCAGATCAGCTCGTAGAGCGCGTGCTCGTCGGCTGAGAGCTCGGAGCGCACGTCCTGCGGCGTGCGGAAGCGGTCGCCCGACGGGCGAATCGCCTCGTGCGCCTCCTGGGCATTCTTCACCTTCCGCTCGTAGCGGCGCGGCTCCGGCGGGACGTAGTCGGCGCCGAAGAGGGACGACGCCTGTTCGCGCGCCGCGGTGAGGGCCGACTCGGACAGCGTTGTCGAGTCGGTGCGCATGTAGGTGATGTAGCCGTTCTCGTAGAGGCGCTGGGCAATCCGCATCGTCGTCTGCGCGGTGAAGCGGAGCTTGCGGCTCGCGTCCTGCTGCAGGGTCGAGGTCATGAAGGGCGGGCTCGGGCGACGGACGTACGGCTTCCGCTCGACCCGGGCGACGCTGAAGGAGGAGCTCTCGAGCCGAGACGCGAGGCCGCGTGCCTCCTGCTCGTCGAGCGGGCGCGCGTCGCCGCGCAGCTTGCCGTCGGGGCCGAAGTCGCGTCCCTGCGCGACCCGCTGCCCGTCGACCGAGACGAGCCGCGCCTCGAAGCTATCCGGATCGAAGGTGGCGACGAGGTCCCACCACTCAGCCGCGCGGAACGCCATCCGCTCCCGCTCGCGCTCGACCACGAGACGCGTCGCCACGGACTGGACGCGGCCGGCGGAGAGCCCGCGCATGATCTTCTTCCAGAGGACGGGCGAGACCTCGTAGCCGTAGAGCCGGTCGAGGATGCGCCGCGACTCCTGCGCGTCGACGAGGTTGTCGTCGACCTCGCGCGTCTCCTCGAGCGCCCGCTCGATTGCGTCGCGCGTGATCTCGTGGAAGACCATGCGGCGCGTCGGCACCTTCGGGTTCAGCACCTGGAGCAGATGCCAGGCGATCGCCTCGCCCTCGCGATCCTCGTCGGTCGCGAGCAGGAGCTCGTCGGCGTCGGCGAGCTGCTTCTTGAGCTGCGCAACCGTCTTCTTCTTGTCCGGGTCGACGACGTAGAGCGGCTCGAAGTCGTGCTCGACGTCCACGCCCAGGCGGGCCCAGGGCTCGCCCTTGTAGCGCTCCGGGATCTCGGCGGCGCTGTCCGGAAGGTCGCGGATGTGGCCGACGGAGGACTCCACGACGAAGTCGGGGCCTAGGTAGCCGGCGATCGTCCTCGCCTTGGCGGGCGACTCCACGATGACGAGCCGTTTCGACATCGGCGCGTCACGATAGCCACCGCTGCAGCGGAGATACTCCCGCCGTGCGCCCGCCGCTCCTCTACAACGTCGTCGCCGTGCTCAGCCGGCCCATCCTCCGTGGGCTTTTCCGGCTGCGGGACAGCGGCAGCGAGAACGTGCCCGTGGACGGCGGCTGCGTCCTCGCCTGCAACCACCTCTCGAGCTTCGATCCGTGGCCGCTCGGCATGCCGCTCTGGCCGCGCATCTGGCTCCGCTTCATGGCGAAGGCCGAGCTCTACTGGTGGCCGGCCACTCTCGTGCTCGACGCCGCGGGCGCCTTCAAGGTCCGGCGTGGCCGAGCCGACGTCGACGCGATCGAGACGGCCGTCCGCCTCGCGCGCGAGGGCAACGTGGTCGTGATGTTCCCGGAGGGAACGCGGCGCGTGAAGGGGCTCGTGAAGAGGCATCAGGCGCGGGCGCGCTCGGGTGCGGCGCGGATCGCGTTGATGGCGGACGTGCCCCTCGTGCCCGCGGCCGTCTCGGGCACCGACCGGTTGCTCCGCCTCGGGCCGCTCCGCGTCGCCTACGGTCCGCCGATCGAGATGAACGACCTGCGCGCGAGCTCCGACCACAAACATGCGTCGCAGGAGGCGACCGAACGACTGATGGCCCGAATCGCCGAGCTCGAGGAGTCACTTTGAGCGTCTTGCTGGCCGTAGACGGCGACTCGTTCGCGCACCGCGCCTACCACGCGCTGCCGAAGTCGATCCGGCTCAACGCGGTCGTCGGGTTCACGAACATGCTCGTGCGGCTGTGGCAGGCGGAGCAGCCGGACTCGGTGCTCGTCGCGTGGGACACGCTCTCGACGCCGACCTACCGGCACGAGGCGTTCGAGCCGTACCAGTCCGGGCGGGTGTTCGAGGAGTCGATCCTCGAGCAGCTCGAAATCCTCCCGGAGGTCGTGGCCGCGTTCGGCTTCCTGGTGGCGAAGGCGCCGGGCTACGAGGCGGACGACTTCCTCGCGGCCGCCGCACGGGAGTGGCCGGGCGACGCCCTCGTGGCGACCTCCGACCGCGACGCGTTCCAGCTTGCGAGCGAACGCGTCACCATCCTGCAGCCGACGCGCGGCGTGAGCGAGCTCTCAAGGATCGGGCCGGTGGAGGTGCGGGAGCGGTACGGCGTCGACCCCGAGCAGGTGCCGGATCTGATCGCGCTGCGCGGTGACCCCTCCGACAAGCTGCCGGGCGCGCGGGGCATCGGCCCGAAGAAGGCGGCCGAGCTGCTCGCCCAGTACGGGTCGCTCGAGGCTGCGCTCGCCGACGGGCGGTTCGCAGCGGAGGCGCAGGACTTGAGGCTCTTCCGGCGAATCGCCACGATGGACGCCTCCGCCCCCCTTCCTCCCCTCGCAGCAACATCCCCGGCGTGGGCGGAGGCGTCTTCTTTCCTCGAGCGGCTCGGCCTGGACGGCGTCGCAGGACGCGTCGGAGAACTCGCCTCATCGACGTCCTGACGCACCCTGCCCTCGCGCGGCTGCATCCCACAGGCGTCCACCCCGAACGGCCCGAGCGCATCGCCGTGCTGCTGGCGCACCAGCACGTCTGGAGCGAGGGGCGAGCCGCAACCGCCGAGGAGCTGCTGCTCTGTCACACCCCGGAGCACGTCGAGCTCGTTCGCGGCGTCGAAGACGTGATCTGGCTCGACGGCGACACGATCTGCACCGAAACGACGTTCGAGGCCGCCGCGCTCGCGGCGGGGACGGCGGTCGAGGCGGCGCTGCGGGGTGGCTTTGCGCTCGTCCGCCCGCCCGGCCACCACGCTTTCGCCGGGCGCGCCATGGGCTTCTGCATCTTCAACAACGTCGCGGTGGCGGCGCGCGCCGCGCAGCGGCGGCTCGGCCTCGAGCGAGTGGCGATCGTCGACTTCGACGTGCATCACGGCAACGGGACCGAGGCGATCTTCCGAGACGACGACAGCGTCCTCTTCGTCTCCCTGCACCAGTGGCCGTTTTATCCGGGGAGCGGCGGCCCGGACGACCAGGCGGAGACGACGGTCAACGTCCCGCTGCCGGCCGGCTGCCGGGACGACGAGTACCTCGAGGCGTTCGATCGCGTGGTCGAGCCGGCGGTGGAGCGCTTCGAGCCCGAGCTCGTGCTCGTCTCGGCCGGCTTCGACGCCCACGTCGACGATCCGCTCGCGAGCATGCGGGTCACCGAGGACGGCTTCCGTGAGATGGCGCGCCGCTGCCGCGGCCTCGCCGACCGGGTCACGGCGGTGCTCGAGGGAGGCTACGAGCTCGAGACGTTGCCGGGTCTCGTCGACGCGGCGCTCGACGGGTTCAGCCGCTAGCCGCGGGCGAGCGCGAGCTTTTCCAGGGCCTCGCGGCGCGAGGACACGCCCAGCTTGCGGAGGAGGCTCTTCACATGGGAGCGGACGGTGTGCTCCGAGATGAACAGCCGCTGCGCGATCTCGTCCGTGCCGTGGTGCTCGTCGAGCAGGAGGAGCACCTCGACCTCGCGCGCCGAGAGAACTGCGGCGATCCGGTCCGGCACGCCTGAGCTGCGTCCGCCCGCTCGCACCTGGTCGAGCAGCCTGCGGGCGACGGGCCCCGAGAGGGCGGCCTCGCCGTGGACGACGCCCGTAAGGAACTCCGCGATCCGCTCGGGCGACTCGGTCTTGAGCAGGTAGCCGGCAGCACCACCGCGAATCGCGGCGAGCAGGTTGTCCTCGGTGCCGGATGCGGTGAGGACGACGACCTCGCAAGCAGGCGCAACCTCACGCAGGCGCGGCAGCGCTGTGAGCCCGTCCATCCCCGGCATCGTGAGGTCGAGGAGCACGACGTCGGGCTGCGTCTCGGCCGCGGCGGTGATCGCTTCCTCTCCGTCCGCGGCAATGGCGGCGAGCTCGAAGCCGTGGGACCGGAGCAGCGCGGACAGCGCCTCGCGGGTGAGCGGATGGTCGTCGACGACCAGAACGCGCGCAGACATGTGTTCCTTATCGGCAGGAGAGCTTTTGCCGACAAGACCAATATGGCGACCCGGCGCACGGAGCTCCAGGCCTGGCTTTGGGGCGAGGTAGCCCTCTGCGGCCTGCTTGGAGCGGGCCTCGCGTTCTTCCTCTCGTACCCCGCGCTGCGGACGCAGTACGACCGGCCGCAGCTCCTGCTGGTCGTCGAGACAGTCACGGCACTCGCCGGCGTGCTCGTGGCGCTCCTCGCTGCCCTTCGCTTCTCGGTGGTCGGGCTCCGCACCGACCTGCTGCTCGCGAGCGGCTTCTTCGTCACCTCGGTCTCGACGGTCGCCTTCGCGATCATCCCCGCGCTCGACCGCGGCCCGCTCGGCCGGGTGAACGGCTGGGCCGCCCTGCTCGGCGGGATCGCCGGCATGGCCCTGATCGCGGTTGCCCCCTTCGTCGGCGGCCCCAGCCGGATGCGCGACCGAGCGCTCCGCGACGCACTCGCGGCGGCCACAGCCGGTCTCGTTGCAGCCTGGCTCGTGCTGCACGCCCACGGCGGCGGCCTTCCTGTGCTCACCGCTCCGCCGGGTGTCGGGCACGCGCCGCCCGGTCTCGCCTCGGCACTAGCAGTCCAGGCGCTGCTCAACCTGCTCGCCGTCGTCGGCTGGGGCCGCCGCTACGCAGGCACCGGCGACGACCTCGCCCGGTGGCTCGCACTCGGCTTCACGCTCCAGCTCTTCGCTGCCCTCCACCTCGTGTTCACGCCGCCGCGCAGCACGATGTACGTCGCGGAGGGAGACTTCCTGCGCCTGCTCGCCTTCGCCCTGATGCTCGTCGGCACCTGGCGCGCCATCCGGTACGCCGAGATCGGCCGGGCGGTCGCCGAGGAGCGAGCCCGCGTCGCGCGGGAGATCCACGATGGCCTCGCGCAGTACCTGTTCGCGCTCTCGACGCACGCGCAGATGCTCGAGGCGGGCGCCCCTGTCGCGGAGGTCGGGCCGCAGCTGAAAGAGGCCGCGGCGCTCGCGCAGCAGGAGGCGCGCTTCGCGGTGCTCGCTCTATCGTCGGCGGGCGGCACCGCTCCCTTCGACTCCGCGCTCCGGCGCTACGTCGAGTTCCTGACGGCCGACGGCGAGCTCGAGGTAGACCTCGAGATCGACCCAGGGATCCGGCTCGCCCCGGACGAGCAGATCGAGATCTTCCGCATCGTGCAGGAGGGGCTCGGAAACATCCGGCGGCACGCGCACGCGAAGCGGGCCGAGGTCCTGATCGGCCAACGCCCGTCGGGAGAGCGATTCGTGGCGATCGAGGACGACGGCGCCGGTTTCCCGCTCGACGCAGCGAGGGCGGGACAGGGGCTCAGGAACATGCGCGACCGGGCCGCTTCGATCGACGGAGGCTTCAGGATCCGCAGCACACCCGGCCGTGGCACGGCACTCGAGGTCGTCCTGCGGACGTAGAGTTCCCGCGCTTTCCATCGTCCTTCCTTCGTCTTAGAGTCCGCCGCAAACGCTTCGCCGGCTCGCGTCCGCGCTCGTCGTGACGGGATCGGCAGGGTTGTGAAGGCGATGCAGAGGCGGGCGTCAAGCACCTCCTCTGGCTGACGCTGCACGGGGTGAACAAGCAGTACCGGCTGATCAACGAGGTGATCCACGGCGCCTCGGCGCGCTACGACTGGATGACCGTGCTCGACTGGAACAGCTACTCGCGCAACCTGAACCTCGTGGTTCGCGACGGACAGCATCCACCTCGGTGGCCTGGGCGCGGTCCAGCTCGCGATCTTCATCCACCGCGGTCTGAAGCAGCTGGGACTGACCCGGCCGCGGCCCGCGCAGATCGCTTAGACGAGATGACGGTCGCGAGGTCGAAGACCGGCGAGGTCAAGTTCGGCAGCGCGGCGAAGCCGGCGTTCCTGCCAAGAATAAGCGGCGTCTCTTCGATCCACTTGGCGAGTCACGCCGCGTATGTTCAGCGTCGTAACTGGACCTGGCGAATAGCCAGGGATTCTTGCGCGGGCGGCCGCCTCCCCGCTGAGCGGTCGCCGCCAACACCGAAGCGGGAGCCCGCAAGTCCGAGGAACGACGTCTCGGCGACCACCAGCAGTACGAGCACGAAGCCGGCGGCGAGCAGCCAGCCTGAGCTGTCCGGGCTCGCAACAGAGGGCAGCTCGCGGAGACCTGCAAAGACGCGCAGCTCGAAGAGCCGACCGAGCTTCGGCGGCGCTCGATCGGATTTCGGCTTCGGCGGTGCGCTGTGGGCCCCGCGCGGCGCGTAGCTCTGCCTCGGCGCCGTCGAGCCGGAAGACGCGGGACTCGAGGTGTGCACGGTCGCTGTCGTCCCCACGACCGTTGACGCCGACGAGATCGAGTTCGAGGCGCCCGAGCTCGAAGCGGGGGCAGTCGTAGACGTCGACGCCGCCGCGCCGCTGCTCCTCGTCGAAGCGGGCGTGGGAGAAGGCTTCGGCGAATTGACGCTGCGCGAGGGCGGCGTTTCCGGCTTGGGCTCAGCCTGCGCGCTCTGCACGCCAAGCACGATGGCCCCAAAAGCACACACGACGACAATCGCCGCGCTAAACATCGCCTGCCTTGCGCTCACGGCTCGGGTCTCCCCTCTCCTCGCCGTCGGGTCGATGCTAGCGCAGTGCGACGATAAGGACAACGATCGCGACCACAGCCGCAAGGGCCACGATGATGCCGTTCGCGACGAATACCGCAGTCGGGAGCCGAGAGCGCGAGTCGGTCGAGGGGGCCGTCGCGTTCCTCGACTCGAATCTTCCCACCGGTGCCGCCCGGGTTCCGTCCCCCACGTTCTCGTCACGGTCGCGGTCCGGAGACCGCCAGCCCAGCGAGCCGGAAAGCGCGTCGGTGATGAACTGGTTCAAGCTGACGCGCTCGCGCTCGGCGGCTCGGGCGAGCTCTGCGTGGAGCGACTGCGGCATCCGCAGAAGAAGGCGCCCGCTGTGCGATTGGGTCGTCTTGGGCTCCGGGACCTCCTTGCCCTCCCGCTCGGCAGCTTCCAGCGCCGCGACAACGGCGCCCGCCACCTGCTCTACCGCCTCGTCAGGCGTGGAGCCGCGCGCGTTGCAGCCTGGAAGTGCGTCGATCGTCGCCACCCACGCGTCGTCCTCGTCCTGGACGAGGGTCACCGGATAGGAAAGATCGCGTGCGTCGGCAGGAGCCGATTGCTGCGGCGGCTCCCGGGTCGCGCGATAAGCGCTCGCGTCCGTTCGCTGCCGGGATCGCGATTTCACGGAGTTCAGATTGTACGGCGAAATGGTCAAAATGCATCTTTGCCGGTCAGTGCCGCCCGGAGTAGGCGAGCGCCCCCGACTCCTGGAGCGGACCGATTTCGGCACGCAGCTTCGCCAGCGCGCGCCGGGTGAGTCGGGACACGTGGATCTGCGAGATCCCGACTTCTCGCGCAACCTGCGGCTGACTCATGCCGCCGAAGAACTGCAGCGCGAGCAGCGAACGCTCCCGCGGGCTGAGGATGCGGAGCCCGGCCGCCAGCAGAGCACGCTGCTCTCCCCGTTCGTAGCCCCCGTCCTGCACTCCCAGGTCTGCGTAAAGCTCGTCGTCCTCATCCGTCCCGGGCCGTGAAAGGGAGACTGGCGACTGAATGCGCTCCGTGTCGAGTGCAGCCGCCACCTTCGGCTCGGCCACTCCCGACGACTCGGCGATCTCGTGAATGGTCGGGGGGCGCTCGAGCCTCGCAGAGAGCTCGTCCGAACAGGCGCACAGGCTCGGGCGCAGCTCCTGCAGGCTACGCGGGATTCTGATCGGCCAGCCGCGGTCGCGCAGGTAGCGCTTGATCTCTCCGGACACGTTCGGTATCGCGAAGGCTCCGAACTCCACCTGCCGTTCCGAATCGAACCGGTCGACGGCCTTGATCAGGCCGATGCAACCGACCTGAACGAGGTCCTCGTAGAGCTCGCCGCGCATGCTGTGCCGCCGCGCGAGGCTTCGGACCAGCGGCATGTACTGCTGGATCAACCGCTCGCGTGAGCTCAGGTTTCCTTCCTCGTGGTACTCGCGGAGCAGCTTGCGCACGGTCTCCCGACTTGCGGAGGCCGGCCGGCGCTTGCCCCCTGGGCGTTCGCCGTCGAATCCCGTCAGTCGAGACGTGGGACGCCCCGGCCGCTCGAGCTCTGCCGCAATCACCGACACTGCCCTCCCTCGACCTCCTCGTGGGTGGTGTATCTCGCGGTTTAGGTGTCCGACTATAACTCTCGTCTTTTTGTTTTTCAACTCCGAGTTGTTTTTATTTTCGCGGTTCGTCTTGCACGTCCGCGGGTATCTATGAGTTGTTGGAAGCAGCGTGGCAGGCGTGGCGAGGTACACAGTGGAAAAGAACGTCGAACGAAGTCTTGGCCGTGCCCACCCCGACCTGCGGGAGCAACATCCTTCGCCCACATCTCATGTCCACCGACTGCCACTGCAGACGATGCCCGTGGCAACTGCCGCGTCCTTTGTGCCTTCCGCAACTACCTATGGGGCCCCCGGTCCTGCACCGGCGTCGAGCGAGAGTTTCAGGCCGTCGCGGGCCACCGCTCGAGCCCAACCAGAGCTGGTATCGCCGCGGTATCAAGCCAAAAACAGTGATATCGGCGCCGGTGGACCTCGTGGCGCTGATGGTTCAGCGGCCGACCTCCAGCTCGAGGCCACCTCGATAGGTGCGATCAACGAGCTTTCCTCCGCTCCGGGCGTGGCGCCGGCCGTCCACGCGCCGTTTCTTCGAAAAGCGATCGCATGGCACAAACTGCGCCGGTGGTATCAACTCACGTATCGGCAGTACAGATTATCGGCGAAGATCATTGCCAGCGATCCGTCCCAACCTCCGCTGGCGGTAGAATCAATTGCACCCGATCTGTTGAGCCATACACACGATACTTCTCGCTGCATCCTACGCGCGATCCATGGTCAGATCAGTCGACAGAACTCGCGACCGTCCGTGATACCAGCGCAACCAGAAGATCAGGCCACGGACAAGAGGAGGCTGCTCGAGTCGGGAGTCGGCTTGGGCAGCCTCTCTTGCCGGCAGGTGGTGCACGTCTAGCCGTGGCCCGCCCGTCGCGCACCCGCCCTGCTGCGCCTACCGTGGTTCGCCCTCCGCCGCGGCGGCATCTCGGCCTCGTGCCGCCTCCACTCCCGCGGCGCACGCTCATCGTCTCGAGCTTCGTTCTGCCGCATTCCGGCGTGATGGAACAGTTCGTCGATGCCGCCTCGACGTTGCTTACTGAGCGTGGGTGGGATGTCCGAGTAGTCGCGTGCCGCCCCGACCTGGGGCCGGCAGCAGCTGATATCACGCTGCCGACGCTCTATCTCCCGCCCGGATCCTGGCCACTGCCGGTCGGAGGCTGGCGCGCTCTTTGGCGAGAGATCGGCAGGGCGGACGTCGTCCTCGCGAACGGCGCGCACAACCTTCTTCCCATCCTTGCCACCCTCGTGGCTCACGTGCGGCGCCGCAAGGTGATCTTCGTCCTGCACGGCTCCGGCGCCCCGCTCACGACGAGGTCGTTGCGCTACCACCGCGTGCTTCGAGCGGTGTTCGACCGGCTCATCGTCCGGCGCACGCTACGGCGCTCGCATCCGATTTCGCTGTCCCAGGCAGGCATCCCGGGCGCGCGGAAGCGCTACGGCGTCGAAGCTGCGCACTTCTCATATCCCCTGCGCGACTTGCCGCCGGCGACACCTCGGACGCTGGATCCCGACGAGCCGCTGTCGATCGTCTGGGCCGGTCGGCTCGACCGGGAGAACAACCCGCTTCATGCGGTCGAGGTCGTCGAGCGTCTCCGGCGCCACCGCGATGCCACCCTTCACGTGTACGGGACTGGTGGCCTGGACGACCGGCTCGCGGAGCTCGCTGCGGATCGTCCCTGGCTCCAGCTCGGCGGCCAACTCACCTGGAGCGAGGTTCAGGACGCCCAGGATGCCTCCCACCTCTCTTTGTCGACCTCGCTCGGGGATGCGACTGAGATCGCGATCCTCGAGCCGCTCGCGCGCGGGATCCCGGTCGTCTCGACCCAGGTCGGCGACGCGCTGCTGCACTACACCGATACCGCACTGCACTTGTTCTGCGTCGCTCCAGCCGAGGCACAGGCGGCGGCCTTCGCGATCCTCCGGCTTGTGACGTCATATTCGCGATATCGCGACCTGTTCGCGGAGAACGCGCAGGTCCTGCGGAATCGTCACCGCGGAGGCGCGCAACGGCTGAGCATGCTCCTGGAGACCGCAGCCTTCGGCGAGCCGGCCGAGCGAGTTGCTGCCGGCACTCGTCCCCGCGCTTCTCGTTCGCCCGCCATAGCAGAGGAGCTGAGCACGTGATCGAACAGCCCGAGATCCAATCACCCGTTACGCGGCTCCGCCCCTTCGAGCCTCCCCCCGAGCAGCCCATCGACGTCCCGAGATACGCCAATGCGTTGCGCCGTTCGCGCGTCCTGATCGCCGGGATCGTCCTGGGCATTACAGCACTCGTCCTCGTTCTCTCGCTCGCGCTCCCCAAGACGTACTCGGCCCACGCCACGATCCTGTTCGACGACTCGGCGGTCGCAACGACCGACACGCAACGCGAGCTCGCAACGATCCAGCAGCTTCTGGTTACGCGAGACGTGCTCGCACTCAGCGCGAAGAAGCTGCACACCACGGTCGGAACCCTCAGCCCGAAGGTGCAGGCAACGGTCGACCCGAATGCCAACATCGTCTCGGTCTCGGCCTCTGCCCCGACTCCGCACGCTGCCGCCCGGACGGCAAACGCTGTCGCGGCGTCGTTTCTCGCCCGCGAGCGGGCGGTCGAGGTCGCGCGGCTACAGACGGCGCAGAAGGGTCTGACGAGCGCGATTGCGCGCCTGCGCGGGACTCGGGGAGGAAAGGCGCAGATCCCACTGCTCCGCGCACGACGAAGTGCGCTCGGTGTCAGCGCTGCCACCGCGGGCTCCGAGCTGCAGCTCGCCGAGAGTGCCCAGCCTCCGAGCAAGCCGACTTCTCCACGTCCGGTGCGAAACGCGGCATTCGCCTTCGTTGCGGCCCTCCTCATCAGCGTTCTCGTGGCACTCGGCCGGGAGCGGATCGCGCCCCGCGTGGCAGGGCTTCGCGACCTCGAGCGCCTGACCGGCATCTCGATCCTGACGGAGATTCCGGAGGGCGGCCGTGGGAGCACAGCCGCGGTCGCCGAGCGGGAGGCTTACGACGTACTCGCCGCGATCGTCGAGGCGCAGCTGCCACGCCAGCGCCAGAAGATGCTGCTCGTGACGAGCGCCTTCGCCGACAAGCGCAAGGCGCGCGTCACCGCCGGGCTGAGCCGCGCTCTCGCGCAATCGGGTGAGGCTGCGATCGTCATCGACGCGGATCTCCGCCGTCCGTCGCTCGAGCAGCTGTTTGGATTGGAGCGAGCTCCGGGCCTTGCGGAGATCCTCGCAGCAGCCCGGCACGGCGACACGGAGACGGCCGCGGAGATGATCGTCGAGCCTCCGGTCTACGCCTCGTCGCAGAGGCGAACCGGCAGCCTTGCTGTCCTCGGCACGGGAGAGGCGGCCTCGCCGTCGCTCGCCTCACCAGACGCGGTCGAAGTCTTGTTCGGTCAGCTGCGCCAGTCTGCGTTCACTTTCGTCGTGATCAATGCGCCACCCATTCTCGAGCCGGAAGGATGGCGGACATGGGCTCGCTACGTGGATGCCGTAGTGATGGTCTCTCGCCTGGAGAAGCTGCCGCCGAACGACCTGCTCGAGCTACGCGACCAGCTTGCACAAGTCAGCTCCACCGTTCTCGGCCAGGTCGTCGTGGGCCGCGCGAGCTAATCCAGAAACCGGCAAGCGAACCCTGCTGGGAGTTTCTCGCCCAGAGGCACGACCACGACTTCGACCATCAGCTCGGCGACGGCTTCAACGCGTCTCGATGCGAGGAGCGTTCCCCGTAATGGACACGACGATAGGCGCCTCGCAGCGCCAACGGAGTGTCGTGTCCACCTCCGACTTTTGCTCGAAAGTCGAGCTGCCGGTCGCTCGGGTCGATCCGCCGCCGCCGCAGCGAGAACCGGTCCGTCCCGGGCACGTTCACACCCGGCTCAGAGCTCACCGCCAGCCGGTATCCGGTCTCCGCGACGAAACGCCGCTCGCGCTCGCCGAAAAGGCCGGCCGGATAACAGAACGCCTCCACGGGACGCCCCAACCGGTCCGCCAAGTCGAGCTTCGAGTCCGCGATCTCGCAGCGCGACTCCGCGTTCGTGAGCAGAAGCAGGTTCGGGTGCGAGACCGAGTGCGCCTCGAACCTGAGCGTGCCCGCCTGGTCGAGCTCGACGATCTCTTCCCAGTCGAACACGGCCGGCTGCTGCGAATACCACGGGAACGACGCCGTGCCGTCGATCACGCCCGTCGGGACGAATACGGTCGCGCGGAAGCCGAGCCATTCGAGCACCGGCAGCGCGTTCTCGCCCACGTCACGGAAGCCGCCGTCGAAGTTGAGGGCCAACGTGCGCGGAAAGACCTGGCCCGCTTCCAGCCGGGCGACGGCCTCCGACAGCCCGACGACCTGGAAGCCTTCGGCAGCCAGCGCCTCCATCTGGTG
>Ga0207693_10001649_pt1 | contig 19689 bp, 16 predicted proteins | sample LARL81metaG_FD_184347 | JGI IMG/M metagenome (GOLD analysis project Ga0207693, IMG submission 184347) | Corn, switchgrass and miscanthus rhizosphere microbial communities from Kellogg Biological Station, Michigan, USA - LAR L8-1 metaG... | ecosystem: Host-associated > Plants > Roots >...
ACGACGAGGCGCTCGTCACGGTGCTCGCCTCGCCGCTGGTCGGCGTCTCCAACGACGCGCTGGTGTTGCTCCGGCGAGCGGCATCGAAGCGCCCGCTCTTCAAGGGGCTGGAGCGCACGCTTCCGGAGGGGCTCGATCCCCGCGACGAGCGCCTCTTCCAGGCCTTCCGTCAGCGCTTCGACCGCCTTGTTGCCGCCTCACGAAAGCTTTCGCTCGAGCGGCTCTGCGAGGAGATCGTCGCGGCTCACGATTACGACCTGGCCGTGCTGGCCCTCTGGGACGGGCGGCGCCGTTACGCGAACCTGCGCAAGCTCGCGCGGCTCGCCCGCTCGTACGAAGAGCTGCGCGGCGCCGACATCGAGGGCTTCGTCCGCTTCGTGCGCGAGCAGGACGAGGCCGGCGCCAAGGAGCTCGAGGCCGTCGCCGAGGAGGAGGACGCGGACGTCATTCGGCTCCTGACGATCCACGCCGCTAAGGGTCTCGAGTTCAAGGTGGTCGTCGTTGCCGACGCCGGCCGGGACCGCGCGGCACCCGGAGCGGACGAGATTCTGGCCCTGCCCGATGGGCGATTCGGGTTCCGCGTCGCCGATCCGGCGACCGGCACTCGAAGGCCGACAACGGCTTACGAAGAGGTCAAGGCGGCGAGCCGCGAGGAAGCTGAAGCCGAGCGGCGCCGGCTCTACTACGTCGCGATGACCCGAGCCGTCGACCGGCTGATCGTTGCGGGCTCGATCGATCCCGAGAAGGCCGCCGACGAGCGGACGCCGATCGGCTGGGTGCTCGGAAGACTCGAGATCCCCGCTTTCGACGAGGCTGCGGACGGCCCGGTCGAGCTGGAGCGCGGGGGGGCACGGATCCTGCTGCGACTCGACCGCCACCAACCGGAACTGCAACGCGAATCGCCTGCCGAAGCGGTCGAGGAGGAGGAGGGGCAGCTCGCGCTCTTCGAATCGAATGGCTCAGGCGGCCTCGCCGTTGTCAGCGCGCCGAAGCTACCGCCCCTCGAGCCTCTGCCCCGGCCGCCGCTCCACCGGGTGCGCAGGCTTTCCTACAGCGCCCTCGCGCTCTACGAGTCGTGTTCGTACCGCTACTACGCGGAGCGTGTCGCGGGCCTGCGCCCTGGAGAGGCATCCGGCTCGGTGCCGGGGAAGGAGGGCCTCGCCGCGACCGAGATAGGCGACAGCGTTCACTTTCTGCTCGAGAGTCTGGATCTCCGCGACCCTCGGCCGCCGGACTCGCAGGTGCTCTCGGACGCCGTTCGGGCTCGTTATCCGGGGGCCACCGACGAGGAGCTCGAGCGGATCGCCGGGCTGGTGCGAGCCTACTGCGACTCCGAGTTGGCGACGCGGATCGCCGCGCTCGAGGGCGCCGCGCCCGAGCGGCCGTTCGCGTTCGAGCATGACGGCGTTCTCCTGCACGGCCGCTTGGACGTCCTGCATCGAGCTGGATCGGGGGCCGTGGTGGTCGATTACAAGACGAACGTGCTCGAGGATGCGTCACCGGAAGAGCTGATCGAGCGCGACTACCGGCTTCAGCGGCTCGTCTATGCTCTGGCCTGCTTCCGGGCCGGCGCCGACGAGGTCGAGGTCGTCTATCAGTTCCTGGAGCGCCCCGACCCGGCGGTGACCACGACCTTCGACCGCTCCGAGCTTCCTGCTTTGGAAGCCGAGCTCTCGAAGGCGATCGCCCGAATCCAGGACGGCGATTTCACGCCGACCCCGAGCGAGTACATCTGCTCCGGTTGTCCTGCGCTCGACGTCGTCTGCGCAGGCCCGCGCCTTCTCCAGCATCTCGACACCTCGATCCCGGTCGAGATCGCCGTCGGCTAGGTGCCCCGTCCAGCAATAGTCAGGGCATTTCTGGCGGCGCCCGGAACCGCGAGGCGGCGTCCTCAGTCACCGAGGCGGCGTCCTCAGCCACGCCAATATGCCCGCATATTGACGCTCCCTGCGTCCTTGCCTGCCGGCCCCGGTCACTCGCCAGAAACGCGAGACCATCGCCGGACGGGGCACTAGCGTCGCGGCGATGCCGCGGAGCTACGTTCAAGAGGCGCGGCGCCGCGTCGGCCCGAAGCGGGTGCGCATCGTGCCGATCATCGAGCGGCTCTCCGCCGAGTATCCCGATGCGAAGATTGCACTGCGCTACCGAGGCGACCTCGAGCTGCTCGTCTCGGTGATGCTGTCGGCTCAGACGACCGATGTGAACGTCAACCGCGTCACCGAGCGGCTGTTCCAGAAATACAAGCGGCCGGAGGACTACCTCGCCGTCCCGCAGGAAGAGCTCGAGCGTGACATCTACGCGACCGGCTTCTACCGGCAGAAGGCCAGGGCCCTGCGAGGGACGATGGCGATGTTGCTGGAGGAGTTCGACGGCCGGGTGCCGCGCAAGCTCGAGGACCTCGTGCGGTTGCCTGGCGTGGCGCGCAAGACGGCGAACGTGGTCGCGGCCGAGCTCGGAGATCCGCAAGGGATCGTCGTCGACACGCACGTGCGCAGGCTGTCGCAGCGCCTGGGGCTCACGAAGCAGGAGGACCCGGTCAAGATCGAGCGCGACCTGGAGCGGCTCGTTCCGCGTGATAATTGGGGTCGTTTTCCTCACCTGCTGATCTGGCACGGCCGTCGCGTCTGCATCGCCCGCGTCCCTCGCTGCGAGGACTGTGTCATCAACGACCTCTGCCCTTCGAGCCGGGTCTAGCTCACTTTCTCGTCGCGGGCCGGTGGCGGCACTTCTTTTGGGTCTGCCCCCACGAACTGCCTGCAACGGTCCGGTGTGGAAGAAAAGTCACACTTTCGTTCCACCTGCCATGGCCGAAACCGCCGTCGTCGTCTTGCTTCCGGAGTTGGAGCCGTTGATCGGCCGTTGGCGCCAACGTCATACCGGCGACGGAGCGCACGGGATGCCGCCGCACGTGACGCTCGTCGTTCCCTTTGCGGATAGCTCACAGGTCGACGGGCTGCTCGGCCGCTTGAGTAAGTTGCTCGCCTCATTCGCACCGTTCGAAACCGCGCTCGCGGAGACGGCGCGATTCCGTGGGCTCCTCTATCTCAACCCGGAGCCGCGAGAGTCGTTCATCGAGATGACCGAGGCCCTGGCGGAAGCGTTCCCCGAGTTCCCGCCGTATGGCGGCGAGTTCGACGAGGTCGTTCCGCACGTTACTGTCGCGCAAGCGGACGACCAGGTTCTGGCGGCGGCAGAGCGAGAGCTCGCCCCGCAGCTGCCGGTAATGACCCGCGTCGAGCGCGTCTGGTTGGTCGAAGACGCTCCCGACGGTTGGCGCCGTCACACAGCGTTTCCACTCGAACGGCGCAAATCCGCCTGACTCCCGTCACACCCCGCCGCGTACCGTTTCAGCGTGCGGGAGATCGACCTCGCCGTCTACGCGGACGCCCTGGCCGGCGAGTCGGCGGCGCTGTCGGCGCGGGCCGAGCGAATTCGCTCGAGGTTGCGCCAGGCGAAGATCGAGCGCCGGGCCCGGAACGACCTTGCCGCCGCAACCGTCGACCGGCTCGAGTTGCTCGGCCTGCTCGCCGGGCTGGACGAGCGGGCCGCGCACGCCGAGCTCCGCGAGCTCGAAGAGTCGCTCGCTGCGCTAGAGGAGCTCCAGGCGTGGGTCGAGGAAGAACTCGCTGCTATGAACGCGGCGTAATTGCGACCAGCAGGCCGCCGTCGTCGTCGTAGGCGGGGAAGAAGTCGGCCGTGATCGCCTTGTGCTGACCCGCGCGAGTCCTCAGCTCGAGCCGCTCGCCCAGCCGTCGCACACCCCACTCGAGCGCCAGCTGCGCGGGATTGCGGCCGTCCTCGTAGCCCGTCAGGCCGAGGCTGTCCATGACCTCGCGGCCCATCAACTCGTCCTCTCTGAAGCCCGTCAGCTCGAAGACCCCGCGGCCGGAGGCGAGGATCCGGCTCTGCTGGTCGCAGACGACAAAGCCGGTCCCGGGTGCCGGGTAATAGTCGTCCATCAGCTCGAACAGGAAGCCGAAGCCGCAGCGGTGGCACGCGACGGCCTCGCGGGTGAGACCTTCCTGGCGGTCGTGGTCGATCGACCGTTCCCTGCAGTTCGGACAGATGAAATACGGCACGGGATGATGGTAGAGAGAGCGGTGGAGCTCAGGTCGAGCTCACGCGCCGTCGCCTTCCGCGAAGCGTGCGCGGGTCGAGCGTCTGCAGCGGCGGCACCCTCAAACGGCGCAGTTGGCCGCCGCCGATCCAGCCGAGCCAGCGGAAGAAGGCGAGCTGCAGGATCGTCGTGAAGATGATCCAGCCCCAGCTCCACCAGTAACCGAAGCCCCACCTGAGCTCCGGGATGTGACGGAAGTTCTGTCCGTAAAGCCCGACGATGAAGGTCGGGACCAGCAGGATGGATGCGATCACGGTCAGCCGCTTCACGACCTCGTTCTGATCGTTGGCGATTTTCGCCTGGCTGTAATCGCGGGCGCTCGAAAGCAGGTCCCGCGAGAGGTCCAGCCCGTCGGTAGCGCGGAGCAGCTTGTCGTACGCATCGGCAAAGTCGAGCTCAACGTCGCGCGGCAGCAGTTCCGGGCCATCGCCGACATCGATCCGCCGGTCGACGATCGAGCGGACCGCGTCTCGCGTCGGCGCGAGTGTCCTCCGCACGTGAAGGAGGTCGTGCCTCAGGTCGGAGATCCGCCCCCGGACCTGGGCCGAGGGCCACGTTTCGATGCCTTCCTCGAGCTCGTCGATCTCGTCGTTCAGAGCATCGACGAGGTCGAGGAAGTCTTCGGCGATCAGGTCGACGATGCGGTAGAGGATGATCCCCGCCCGCTCGTCGTCTTCTTTGCCGATCGAGAGCTGAGCGGGCCCGAGATCGCAGGGATAGCCGCGTTCGGGAGTCTTGCGCACAGTTACGACACGCTCGCGCGTCGCGATGACGTCGATCTCCTGGTAGAAGACGCGGTCCTCCTCGCGAACCGCGACCGGCAGTAGGAAGACGCCGAAGACGTAATGATCGTGGCCTTCCAGCCGCGGCCGTGGCTCGTCGTCGTGTCGAGCGGGCTCGAGCAGCTGTTCGAGGGCACGGTCGTGGATTTGTTGCGGCAGTACTTTTTTCAGCTCCTCCTCGACCGGGTCGAGGAGGTCGACCCACTCGGCCACGTTAGACCTGAGGCGCCGTGAGCGCCGTCTCCGCGTGGCCTTTCCGTGCGGAGAGCCAGCGCTCGGCGTCGAGCGCCGCCATCGAGCCCATGCCGGCGGCGGTCACGGCCTGGCGATAGACGTGGTCGACGACATCACCGGCGGCGAAAACGCCTTCGATGTTCGTGGCCGTCGAGCCCGGCTGCGTGACGAGGTAGCCCTCGCTGTCATGGTCGAGCTGATCGACGAACAGCTTGGTCGTCGGATCATGGCCGATCGCGACGAAGAGCCCATCCGCCGGCAGCACGCTGACTTCGTCCGTGTCGAGATTGCGGATCTGAACGCCGGTGAGTTTCCCTTCGTCGGCGCCGAGTGCCTCCTCGACGACGACCGGCGTCACGAACTCGATCTTCTCGTTGGCGTGAGCACGGTCAACCATGATCGGCGAGGCGCGGAACTCGTTCCGGCGGTGCAGGACAGTGACCTTCGACGCGAACTTCGTCAAGAAGATCGCCTCCTCCATCGCGGAATCGCCGCCGCCGACGACCACGACTTCCTTGTCGCGGTAGAACGCGGCGTCGCAGATCGCGCAGTACGTGACCCCGCGGCCGTGCAGTGCGCGCTCGGAAGCGAGGTCGAGCTGGCGGGCGGTCGCACCGGTAGCGACGATCACGGTCTCGGCGCGGTACTCGTCGCCGCCGACCCAGACGCGGAAAGGCCGCTCGGAGAAGTCGACGCGCGTGACGTCGTCAGCGAGAAACTCGGCTCCGAACCTCTCGGCCTGCCGGCGGAACTCGCCCATCAGCTGCGGACCCATGATCCCCTCAGCGAAACCGGGGTAGTTCTCTACGTCGCTCGTGATCATCAACTGGCCGCCCCACTGAAAACCTTCGATGACGAGGGGCTCCAGATTGGCGCGGGCGCTGTAAAGCGCAGCCGTGTATCCGGCTGGGCCGCCGCCGATGATGATCAGCTCGCGAACTCTGTTGTCGTTCACATTTCCTCCAAATCAACTGGGCCGGTACCGACCCTCACACTATTCAACGGATCGGACCGCTTGAACGTTCCCGTTTTTAATCGGCAAAAGCCGATGGGAGAGCGGTTTTCGTAGGTTTCCGGCTTGCCCTCTAGTACTTGAAGCTCACGTTTCCGGAAACCTTTGCTTTGTAGGCGACACAGCGGCCCAGGAGCCGTTGCCGGTAGTGGGTCAGCGTCACCTTGAAGGTGCCGCTGCCGTTCGAGGTTGCCGGCGTCGAGACAGCCTTCAGCGTGTCGGCAACCAGGTATTTCTGGTTCGTGCAGTTCGCTCCAGGGTCGAGCGTCGTGATCTTGCCGCCGTGGTAGGCGAAGGTCCCGACGACCGCATCGACCGAGCTTCCTGGACCGCGAATCGTCATCGCAAAAGAGCCGCCGTTGACGTAAGTCGGGTTCGAGCCGAGCCGGTCGTGCTTCACTGTCGCGTTCCAGTACGCCGTGCCACCTGCGTTTCCACTGCCGTTTCCTGCGAAGGAACCGACCGTCGAGGTGAAGGCGTACTCGTAGCCGACGATCTTGAAGCTGGTCGATATCGGCGGCGACGAAGCAGCCGCGGGGACTGCCACTGCCGCGAGGGCGAGAGCTATGACGATTAACGCGCGAAACACTGTCATAGGTCCCCCGATAAGACCCGCTGTCCGCAAGCGAAGTTAGGAAAGAGGCCGAGAAAGCGCAGCGACGCTAAGGACGCGGCGCCGATTAGGGCGCGGGAGGAACTTGCCGACCCCGGCGGCGCCACTTGTCCACCGCGACCGCCGCGACTATGCCGAGGAGCACACCAATCCCGAAAACGGCAGCGCCCCTGACGATCGCGGCTGCGCCGCGTCGAATGCAGCCGCCAACGAAGTCCTTCGTAGTGGTGGATATCCCCTCGACCGGCTTACCGGGGGGCGCTTCGTCGAGATAAACGCCTGGGTATTCAGGCACCCCTGCGCCCTTTCGCGAACCCTGTGCCTCTGACGTCTCGGCCTGCGGTCACTCGACGCGGCCCGGCACCCACCCCGTACTACCGGGCGGCAGGTCGGCGCGCCCCTCGATCTGCGCCCGTAGCTCCTCGAGGAAGCGGGCGCAGTCGGCTCGCAGGTCCTCAGAGACGAACTCGCCCGGAGGCTCGGACTCAGGCACAGAGGCCCTTTCGGGGTGTTGCTTGGGGTCCAGAAATCACTCCCCACTACCTGTGGAAACTGTGGGTAACTCGCGTGTTTGGAACGGCGGGCGCTGCGCGCTCAGGACTCTCAAAGCGGCGACGTCGGGGCGCGACTCTACGCCGTTGCGCGCGGTGCCGGACCCCCCAAACGAGCAGACAGCACCGGACCTACGGAGGGATCCACGACGGTCGGAGGCGATGGGTCTCGCAGACGACGAAGCCCGGCCGTAGCGGGCTTCGTCGTGGTCCGGGCTGATGAGCTAAGGAATGAGGTTGCGAGTTCGATCGCGATCGTAGCTCCGGCACCTCGAGGTTCAAGGCGCTGAGTCGAACGGAGTCCCGCAAACTCCGACAAGTCCCGGTCGGCTACCAGGCGCGTCGTCTCTTTCGGCTATACGGTGGATGACTTCCTGGGTTGTGCCTGCCGGAAATTGTGGAGACCCCTGTTCGAGCTATCGATGAAGCGGTCGTAGGCCGGTTGCGGCTTGCCATCGATGTCGAGGCTGGAGGCGAAGAGGAGCAGCTAAAAGGGGTGCTGCGGATGCTCGCTGCGATTGGAGGGGGCGTAGAGTCCGGCCATGGCCAGCCTAATGGCGAGAACCCGTAAGTGACTGGGGCTAGGCAAGAAGGCCTACGCGGCAGAAACCCGGTCCGAGCTGCGGCATATGGAGCCGGAGCACCTCTGCCTCTCCCCGAGGGGCGCTCCTTCTAAGCCGCAGCGGAACGGGCGCCACGCTCCGGCTCCACCTAAGTCACCACGCCTCGGGACGTTTTACTTCGGCCGCCCGCCGTCGCAGTTACCCTCGTGCATAGGGAGCCGAGCGGAGATCTAGGGGAGAGGGAGCTCGGCTGTGGTCGCTCGGCTCTCTTGAGAGGAGCCGCCTCCAAGGTTTCGACTGGCTAAGGACATCTGGTCGCTCTGCCGACAATCAGACTGAGCCGGGGCAACGGCATCCCTTCGGGTCTGCCGAGGGCGTCGGCTAGCCACAGAGCCCAGGCGCCCTAGCCCTGGCTCGCCGACTCGAGCTCTCTCGCCTTGCACTCGCTGGGCCGCCTCGGCCCCGGAGAGGAGGGGCGAAGACCTCGCAGGGCTCTCCTCGAACGACCGAGGCGTCTCTTCAGTTCAGCGACGAGCCCGGTGCTGGAAGGAGTGCCGCCTGCAAGCGGTCCTTTACGGCCCGAACCTCCTCCGGGTCGGGGCCGAACACCAAGAGAACTGCAGTGGTGCTTTCTCCGACGTGATTGATTCCGCCTGAGCGGGCCGGGAAGAGCTTCGGGTCGATTGGAGCCTCGAAGGAGCGTATGTCGAGCGGTGGATTGGGCATCGGTCGTTCCATGAGCGCGAACTTACTAGAGCGGGATGAGAGAGCGGGCCCCGTCATCTGCGGCGCCGCCGAACTTAGTACGAGGACCGCGATCTCAAACGCCGTGCTAACCAGTGCGGCATAACGAGCCGTGACGGACGGTCAGCGCCACGACCGGCTGTCGGGGAAAAGCCCTGCAACCCGCCCACTCCCCGGGACGGCCCAACATAGGTTGTCAGCGCGGTTCTACAATCGCCGCTTTCCGGCAAGGAGGCGAAGGTGGCAGCAACGGTGAGCTGGGACGGACTTCGGGAGTTGGCCGGCTTTCGCGCCGAGAAGGGCTGCGCGATCAGCGTTTACGTCGATCTGGATCCCAGCGTTGCGCCGACTGCCCGCGACGAATCGAGCCGAGTCAACTCGCTGATACACGAGGGCGAGCTGCGCGCCCATGCAGCGCATGAGCTGACTCACGAGCAACGCGAAGCTCTCGGGCGTGACCTCGCGCGATTACGTGAGTTCTTCGAACACGGGTTTGATCGCGACGGATCCCGCGGCGTCGCGGTCTTCTGCGCGGGACTCGACAATGTCTGGCGGACTCTGCCGCTCGCGGATCCCGTCCCCGACAAGATCTCGGTCGCCCGGGAGTTCTACCTCTCGCCGCTCGTGCCGCTCGTCGGCCGGGGCGACGGCGCCCTCGTCGCGGTTGTCGGCCGCGAGCGGGGAACCGTCTACATCCTGCGCGCCGGGAAGCTCGAGGAGCTCGTCGACCAGTTCGACGAGACGCCCGGACGGCACGATCAGGGCGGGTGGTCGCAGGCCCGCTACCAGCGGCACATCGAGTCGCTCGTCCACGAGCATCTCAAAGAGGTCGCGGAGCAGCTCGACCGGAGGGTCCGGCGTTTGCAGAGCCCGCGAATCGTCATCGTGACGACGGAGGAGACGCGTGCGGAGCTCGAGGAGGTCCTTTCGCACGAGGTCAAGAACGCGATCGTCGGATGGACGCAGGCCGATGCGCACGCCTCGCCCGCCGAGCTGCTCGAAGCGGCTCAGCCCATCCTCGAGGAGTGGCACGCGAAGCAGGAGCGCGAGGCGGCCGAGCGCTGGCGCGAGGAGTCCGGTCGCGGCGGTCGTGCGACGGCAGGCTGGCACGACACGCTCGAGGCTGCTTCGGACGCGCGGGTCGAGCTACTGCTCTTCCAGGAGGGCGCCGAGCGCTCGGCGTGGCAGTGCCCGCGCTGCGGCCGGGTGAGCGCCCAGGGCGGACCGTGCCCGCTCGACGGGACCCAGATGGAGGAGCGGAGCGACGGTCTCAACCTCGCCGTTCTCCAGACGCTCGCCCACGGCGGCAGCGCGCTGGCGCTGCGTCACTATCAGGATCTCGATCCGGTGGAGGGAATCGGCGCCCTGCTGCGCTACTGACCTTTCGAGGCTTGCCCGGATGCCTGGCACGGGGACACGCCTCGCGGGGAGATGTCGTTGCTCAGCATCAGACTCGGTCGGACCCCTTCCGCAAGCGGAGGATTGGCTTCTTCGGACCGGTCCCCATGCCTGGCACCGGGACACCTCACGCTGGGACCGGTTTAGGCGCTCAATAACTAAGCTTGAGGTCGATGGCCTCGCTCGCCCGCACGATCCTGGAAGACCATCTCGAGCGAGGGGAGCTCGTCCCCGGCCACGAGATCGGTCTGCGCGTCGACCAAACGCTTGCCCAGGATGCGACCGGGACGATGGCGCTGATGCAGTTCGAGCTCTTCGGCGAGGAACGCGTGCGCGTCGATACCGCAGTCGTGTACGTCGACCACAACATCCTGCAGATCGACTTCAAGAACCCGGACGACCACCGCTTCCTTCAGGCGATGTCGGCCAAGTACGGCGCCTGGTTCTCGCGTCCGGGAAACGGGATCTGCCACTACGTGCACTGCGAGCGATTTGCGAGGCCGGGACAGACTCTCGTTGGTGCTGACTCGCACACGACCCAGTCGGGCTCGTGCGCGATGATCGCGATCGGCGCCGGTGGGCTCGATGTGGCTGTTTGTATGGCCGGCCATCCGTTCGAGCTGCCCTGCCCGAAGATCGTCGGCGTTTTTCTCGAGAACGAGCTCGCGCGCCCATGGATTCAGGCCAAGGACGTGATCCTCGAGCTGCTACGACGGCGCGGCGTGCGCGGCGGACGCGGGTGCATCTTCGAGTTCACCGGGCCCGGCGTGAACACGCTGAGCTACACCGAGCGGGGGACGATCGCGAACATGATCGCCGAGCTGGGGGCGACCGGAGCCGTTTTCCCGGCGGATGAGGAGACCCGGGCGTGGCTCGACGAGCAGCAGCGCAGCGACGACTTCGCGGAGATGCCGACCGGCGATACGGGCGACTTCGACGAGGAGGAGCACATCGATCTCGCCGCTCTCGTCCCGCTCGTCGCGAAGCCGTCGAGCCCTGGGAACGTGGTGCCCGTCGACGAGCTGGTCGGGACTCCGCTCCAGCAGGTCTGCATCGGCTCCTCGGTCAATTCGTCCTACCACGATCTGGCGCTCTGCGGCTCTGTCATGCGCGGGCAGCGGCTCTCCGAAGAGCTCGTCTCCGCGACCGCGACGCCCGGTTCTCGCCAGATCCTCGATCAGATCACACGCTCCGGGACGTACGTCGATCTCCTGATGGCAGGCGTGCGGATGCTGGAGCCGGCCTGCGGGCCCTGCGTGGGCATGGGCCAGGCGCCGCCGTCCGGAGCGAACTCGCTCCGGACGTTCAACCGGAACTTCCCCGGCCGCACCGGCACGGCCGACGATCAGGTCTATCTCTGCTCGCCTGCAGTCGCCGCGGCGTCGATGCTGACCGGGAAGATCTCCGACCCGCGTGAGCTCTCGCCGCCCGAGCTGCCCGACCGGCCGGTGGCCCGCCCCGAGGTCGTTCAGAAGCACATCCTCGCGCCCGTACCCGAGGACGAGGCCGCCTCCGTCGAGATCCCGCGCGGCCCGAACATCTTCCCACCGCCGGAGCAAAAGCCGCTACCAGACGTCTTGGTCGGCCGCGTCTTGATCGTGGCGCCGGACGATATCTCGACCGGCGACCTCTCGCCGGACGGCGCCACCGTGATGGCTTACCGCTCGAATGTGCCGGCGATCGCCGAGTTCACCTTCCAGCACCGCGACAAGGGATTCGCGAAGCGAGCCCAGGAGTGGGGTGGGGGCTTCATCGTGGCCGGCCACAACTACGGCCAGGGCTCGAGTCGCGAGCACGCTGCACTGGCGCCGGCCCAGCTCGGCGTCAGGGCGGTGATCGCGAAGAGCTTCGCGCGCATCCACCGTCGGAACCTGATCGCGCAGGGAATCGTCCCGCTGCTCTTCAAGGAGGACGCCGATTACGACCGGGCGGAGCAGGGCCAGACCTGGGAGATTCACGATCTGCACGCAATCGCGGAGGGCGAGGACGAGCTCCAGGTCGAAATCGAGGGCGCACCGGCGTTCACCGTCACCCATGACTTTCTGCCACGAGAGCGCGAGATCGTCGTCGCCGGCGGCTTGATCCGCTATCTCAAAGCGCAGCAGCCTGCCGGCGTCTAGCCCTTCTACTAACTAAGCAGCGTCAGCGGCGCGCGGGAGCTCGGCGACGACGTCGCCGACGGTTTCCACGTCGCGGGAGTCGGCTGCCTGGTCGAGCTTCGTCTCGAACTTGTCGAGCCGCTTCTCGGCGTCGCCGAACTTCGTCTGGGCTCGGCCGAGGTGTGTGCCGACGAGGTCGAAGTCCTCCTTGAAGCGGCCGAAGTCCTTTTGCAGCTGGGCGCAGTAGGCCATGACCTCCTGCGCGTGCTCCTCGATCTGCATGCCTTTGAGGCCGAGCACGATCATCTGCAGGTAGGCCGTGAACGTCGAGGGGGAGACCGGAACGATCTGCCGCTCATGCGCGTAGCTCAAGAGCTCGCCCGTCTTGCCGCACGCGAGTTCGTAGTAGACGGCCTCGGAGGGCAAGTACATGAACGCGAACTCGTACGTGCCTTCATCCGGGCGGATGTACTTGGTCGCAATCGAGTCGATGTGACCCTTGACGTCGCGCGCGAAGGCCTTCTCGTGCAGGACACGCTCCGCGGTGTCTTGGGCCTCGACGAGGCGCGCGAAGTTGTCGAGCGGAAACTTCGCATCGACCGGAACCATCCGGCTGACGCGAATGACGGCGTCGACGCGCTCGCCCGTCTTGAAGCCGTACTGGAGCGAGTACGCCGTTGCGGGAAGGCGGTCTCGAAGGAGGTTTTCGAGCATCAGCTCGCCAAAGCCTCCGCGCGCTTTCGGTGGTCGAAGCGCGTGCTCGAGTCGCGACAGCTCCTTCGCGCGCTCCAGCATCTGCGCGTTTGCCTCGTCGAGCTTGACCAGACGCTCGTGGACCTGGGTCGTGGTCTTCGACGCGGTCTCGAGCCGGCGGTCGACCTTCGTGTCGAGCTCGGCCAGACGTCGGTCCATCGTCTCGTTCAGGCCCTGCAGCCGCCGCTCCATGGCGGCGTTCCGCTCGGCGAGCTGAGCCGCGGCGTCCACTTGTGAGCCGGCGAGCGCGCGCGGTAGCCAGTACGCGAGCGCAGCGATGGCGCCGAGAACGATCAGTGCGAAGGCGACTATGAGCATGGCCGACGAACGCTAGAGACCGTGTCGGACGGCACGAAAAGGAACGGGGCGGCCGAAGCCGCCCCGCCAAACTACATCTCGTCGTCGGTTCTGGACTCCGCCGGTGGGTCAGAGTTCGCCGGCGCCATCGGCTCGGTGCTGGGCGCTGTATCCCCGCCCATGCTCTCCTGGCCTTGGTGCATGTCTTCGCTCTGCATCGAGCTGTCGCCGCCCGAGGTCTTCTTGTCGCGTCCGAGCAGTCTGTCCAGGAATCCCATCTGTGCTCCTCCTTGGAGTGAGAACCCGAAGTATCGAAGATGCCGGTCGAAAGCGCCACTTTCGGAGCGAACTCAACGTGGCCGGTGAGCCGATGCTACGGCTACCATCCGACCACTTTGGCCAAGAAAGCCCGCACTCCGACACCTCCGCGTCCTGTTCAGGCTCCGAAGCGCCGCGACACGAAACAGCGGCAGCAGATCAGCGCCGCCGACCGCCGGACACGCTGGATCCTCTACGGCTTCGCCGCCCTCGGGCCGGTCGCGCTGGTGATCGTACTGGCGGTCGTCCTGTTGGGCGGAAACAGCAGCACCGGAAAGGCGAGCGGCAAGGCGCCGAACATCGACTACGCGGCGTTGCCTGGGATCCAGAAGGGGCCGGCGCCGTGGCCACCTGAATACGCGGCGCTGCCCGACCGGCTCAAGCCGCTTGGCCTGAACGCGCTGTCGGCCGAGGCCCTCGCCTTCCACATCCACCAACATCTCGACGTCTTCGTGAACGGGAAGAGCATCACCGTCCCGCAGTTCATCGGTATCGACGATGGCTCGTTCATCACCGAGCTGCACACCCATGACTCGGCCGGGATCATCCACGTCGAATCCGCGACGAAGCGGCCGTACACGCTCGGCCAGTTCTTCGGAGTCTGGGGCGTCCGCCTCTCGCCGCGGTGCATCGGGGGGTACTGCGCGAGCCCGAGCAAGCCGCTGCACACCTACCTCGACGGGAAGCTCTATTCCGGGAATCCCAACAACCTGATCCTCCAGAACCACCAGGTCATCGCGCTCGTCTACGGGAAGCCTCCAAAGACGATCCCGTCGACGTACAACTTCGCCGCGCGTGGGCTCTAGCCCGATTTCGCCGGGGCTATCCTTCGCCCGCCGGGGTGGCGAAACTGGTCATACGCGCCTGACTTAAAATCAGGTGTCTCCTCTGGAGGCGTAAGGGTTCGAGTCCCTTCCCCGGCATGAGGACGATACGGTTTGCGGCTCGTTTTCGAGCCGGCGGGACAAAACCAAGGCCGGGTCGCGTCGGCAGGCGCACCGGCTCGCGTGGCCAGGCTGCACTTCACTCCGCCGAGCCGCCACCCTTGTGGTGGAGGCCGAAGTAACGGCCAGGGAACCACCACTTCACCGCTCGTCCCAGCGCGGTCCTTCTGCACCAGCAATCCGGATCGCAGCCGCATTGTCGATTCCGCGGATTGTGGACTCGCTGGATAAGACTTCGCTCCACGCTCGGACCGTAGCCGGCCGACGCTAACGGGGTGCCACGATCTGCATCGGCCGGTTGAAGTCCGTGTAGCGGTGGTGCATGAAGTGCGCGGCCGCGGTCATCTTCAGCTCGAGCGGGCGATTCGTAGCCGGGTCGACGGTCACTTCGAACCAACCGGGGAGCTGCGGGTCGAAGAAGCTGACCATCCGAGCACGCCGGCCGCCGACGCTGGTCCAGCCGAGCGCTCGAGCGTTGAGCCAGCGCGGCCCCCACTGCGCTCCCGGCAGTTGGAGGGGTGTCTGAGCGGAGCGGACGAGCGGGCCGTTGCCGTTCGCATCCCAGCGCCGGCCGCCGATCACGACCGCTCGCGATCCCGCCGACGTCCGGTAGGTCAGACGGTCCGGCGCGACGATCTGCCACGTCGTCGTGAGCCGGTACCGGGTGCTCGACGCGAGGCTTTCATGGATGACGAGGCTATGGAGGCTTGCGTAGGCGTGGCGTGCCTTGCGTACCAATTGGCTCGCGGGCTCGGTCCGCCTGGGGATCGCGAAGACGACCGGCTGAGCGGAGCCGGGCAAGACAGAGACCGTGCGGGCATGGATTCGGCCCGTTGCCCGGTAGCAGCCGGGGCCGCAGGGCGTTGCGCCAAACGTACGGCCGTTTGCCCGAAAACCGACGGACAGGCCGTCGACGCCGAAATCGTCCGGGCCGAGCACGGTCGCCTGAAGCCTGCCGCCCGGGAGAATCGCCAGGCCGACGGCTCGACCGCCCGACTCCCCTCCCAGCACTGTTGCGCCGGGAGGAGGGTCGGCAATCGCCTGGGGCGCCTGGGGTTTGGCCACCGCTCGGGCAAGCTGTCGGCCGGGGGCGAGATCCGTCAGGAACGCGACCGCAACCACGATCCCGGCCAGCAGGACGAGCTCGACCGTCACGTTGCGTCGCAGGGCGCTCAGCCGCAGCCTTGGCACGAGCCGTGAGCGATTCAGCCAGCCGATCGTCACCAACGCGACGAGCAAGCCGGTCTTGATCAACAGCGCCCTGCCGTAGCCCGTGCTCCAGAGCTGACTGACGGCGGAGAGCTCCGACAGGGCGCGCAGGAGACCTGTCAACGCGATCACGGCGACCGAGGCGAGCGCGATCGCCGACAACCGCGGGACCAGCGCAGCCGTGAACCGCGAGCGTTGATCGGCGGACAACCGCCGCGACTCCCGGGGCAGTCCGATCGCCAGAGCCAGGAGCCCGCCGATCCAGAGTGCGGCGGCGCCGACGTGCAGGATGTCGGCGGCGACGTTCAGCGGGCGTGGCCATTGCCCGGGGTCGAGCGCGTGACCCGCCAATGCCGGCACAGGGAGGAGCGCCAAAGCGCAGACGAACGCGCCGCGCCCGAGCCTGCGGTCGACGAGCGCGATCGCCGAGAGGGTTGCGCCGACGATTGCGACAATGCCCCCGATCTCGTATGCCAATCCGAAACGGGTCGCTCCCGCGGAATGGTGCGGGATCAGTGACGACGCCCCCAGGAATGCGAGCAAGAACCCGGCGAAGGCAAGTCCCCAGAGCGGGCCTTCCTCGGGGTCGGCTCCAGCCACGCGCAGCGCCGGCCACCAGGCGAGTGGCAGAAACAGGGCCACCCCCACCGCGACGAGCAGGCCGGTGAAGAAGAACCAGCGCGAGACGACGTCCCGGGCGCGAGGGCTGCCGCCCCCGGCGCTCAACGCCGCAGAGGGCGGTGCGCGGCCGGCGCCGACCGCAAAAGCGAACACGCCCTCGACCGTGTGGCCGTCGTTGGAAAGGACCTGCCAGCGCACCGTGTAGTCGCCGTCGTGGAGCTTCTGCAGCGGAATCGTGACGACCCGTCCCCTGCTGCGCGGTTTGCCGGCGACAACCGAGCGCTTGTCGGCATTCCGGATGACGACCGTTCCGGAGAGGACTCGGATTGTGTCGTCGAAGCGGATGGTCACCCGCGAGGGCGGGCTGGCCAGCACAGCGCTCTCGCCCGGCGTCGTCGTTACCACCCTCGCGTGACCCCAAGCCGGCGCAGCCGCTGCCGCGGCCGCCAAAAGCGCCGCGGCCGCGGCGAGCGTGCGTGTCCAGCGCGTCAAGGTCTCGTCAGAACGTTTCGTGGTGGCGACCAAAACGGTTCGCCGCCGATGCATCTTGCCCGCACCTAGACTCCTTGCGATGGCCGAAGTGCAGGACGTTTCGCATGATTTTGGTCACCTGGAGTGGGAAACGCCGCTCTACAACCAGGCGATCACACAGTTCGAGCAAGCGCTACCGCACGCCGCGGTCGACGATGCAGTGGCCGAACGCCTGCGCTTCCCGGAGCGATCACTCGTCGTCAGCGTCCCGGTGCGGCTGGACAACGGGCGGTGGCGCGTGTTCCCGGGCTACCGCGTCCAGCATTCGAGCGTACTCGGCCCTACGAAGGGCGGCATCCGCTACGACCCCGAGGTCGATCTCGGCGAATGCGCGGCGCTCGCGATGTGGATGACCTGGAAGTGCGCCCTGCTCCGCTTGCCCTACGGCGGTGCCAAAGGCGGCGTTCGCTGCACCCCGCGCGAGCTCTCGTCGAACGAGCTCCAGGCGCTCACCCGCCGTTTCACCTCGGAGCTGCTTCCAGTGCTCGGCCCCCAGCAGGACATCCCCGCCCCGGACATGGCCACGAACGAGCAGACGATGGCCTGGATGATGGACACCTATTCGATGCAGGTCGGCCACGCTGTGCCCGAGATCGTCACCGGCAAGCCGATCTCGCTCGGCGGCTCGCTGTTTCGGTACGAGGCCACCGGCGCCGGGGTGGTCATGGTCATCGAACGCTACTGCCAGAAGACCGGCATTCCGCTTGCGGGACAGCGCTGCGTCGTCCAGGGGTTCGGCAACGTCGGCGCGATCGCCGCGGGCGAGCTCTACGAGAAGCACGCTCGCGTGATCGCCGTCTCAGACCTTTCGGGCGCGGTCCACGACGAGACCGGGCTCGACATCCCTGCGCTGCGCGCCTATGCGGAGTTGAACGGCTCGCTCGCGGGCTACGACGCCGGCGAGCGCGTCACCAACGAAGAGCTCCTCGAGTTGCCATGCGACGTTCTCGTGCTGGCCGCGCGCGAGGATCAGCTGACCGGCGAGAACGCAGGCCGCGTCCAGGCGACCGTGGTCGCCGAAGGCGCGAACGGGCCGACGTCGGTCGAGGCTGACGCGATTCTGGCCGAGCGCGGGATTCTCGTCCTCCCGGACGTCCTGACGAACGCCGGCGGCGTCACCGTCTCGTACTTCGAATGGGTGCAGGACCTTGGACGCCTCTTCTGGGACCGGAACGAGATCCGCGCGAAGCTGGCCGACAAGCTCGGCGACGCGTTCGACCGCGTTTGGAGGTTGCACGACGAGCAAGGGTTGTCGCTCCGTAGCGCCGCGCTCGTCGCCGGCATCCGCGAGGTCGGGGCGGCCCTGACGGCTCGCGGCATCTACCCGTAATGGACCGCGTGCGCGACGCGATGGTGCCCGAGCCGCGGACGCTCCGCGGCGACTCTCCGGCGCGGGAGGCGGGCGAATTGCTGTCGAGACCGGAAGTGCGCGCCGTCTTCGTCCGCGAAGGCGAGAAGCTCGTCGGCGTCGTTACGCGAGGGACGCTCGTCCGCGACGTCGTCGCTGCGGGCCGCGACCCGCAAACAACTCCGGTCCGCGAGATCGCCGAGCCACCGCGCCACACGCTCGACCCGGAGTTGCCGCTGGACGAGGCGTTCCAGTTCCTCGAGGACGAGGATCTCGAGCGCGTCCCCGTGACCGAGGAGGGGCGGCTCGTCGGCGTTCTCTCTCGCAGCGCTTTGCAGCGGCGCCTGGCCGAGGACGAGCCACCGCCACTGGACGAGGACCCCGGCACGGTCTACTAGGGACGGCTTAGCAGCAGGTGTAGGCGCCGGGCGGTGCCTCGCCCTCTTCGGGCTCGGGCAGTTTTGCCGCTTCGAGCGCCGCGCCGTCGAGGATGTCGTGCTCGCTCACCTCGAGGACGTCGAGACCGAAGTGGTCGAGGGCTTCCTTGAGGATCACCGCGCCGGCCACGATCACCGGCGCCCGGTCGGGATCGAGCGCGGGAATCTGGCGGCGCTCAGCGGTCGGCACGGAAGCTAGGCGGTCGAGCTGCGCGGCCACTCCTTGGCGCGAAAGGCGATGGCCGTGGACCCGGTCGGCGTCGTACTTCGCGAGCTCGAGATCGAGGGCGGCAATCGAAGTGATCGTCCCAGCGACGCCGATCGCGGTCTCGGGGCGAACATCGCCCGGCACGCGTTCGGCGAGCAGCGCGCGAACAGCTTCTGCGCAGGCATCGAGCTCCTCGCGCGTGGGCGGATCTGAGTGGAGGAAGCGCTCGGTCAGGCGGACGCAGCCGAGGTCGAGGCTGTCGTGGAAGCGGAGCCCTGCCGGGCTCCCGACGACGAACTCGGTGGAGCCGCCGCCGATGTCGATCACGAGCGTGTCTGCAGCCACCTCCCGCCCGAGCGAGACGCCTCGGAAAGTGAGTTGCGCCTCCTCGTCGCCGGTGAGCAGTCGAGTCGTGAAGCCGTAGCTCCACTCGATCTCGCCGAGGAATGCCTCGCCGTTCTCGGCGTCGCGAACGGCGCTGGTCGCGACCGCGAGCGTGCGCTCCGCGCCGAGCTCTTCTGCCTCTCGGCGGAAATCGGTAAGAACGTTGCGAACCCGAGCGATCGGCACGGGGAGGAGGCGCTTGCGCTCGTCGACACCCTCGCCGAGCCGGGTGATCTTCGTCACGCGGGTGACCTCCTCGAGCGACTCATCGCCGACGTCGGCGACGAGCAGACGGGTCGAATTGGTGCCGAGATCGACGGCGGCGACGCGCATTCGGAGAGGCTACGCGCTGCAGGCTTTCTGGTGTCTGGCCCGCGACGCTTGACCCCGGCGGAGTCGAGCTATAATCCACGTCGCGACGCGGGGTGGAGCAGTCAGGTAGCTCGCCGGGCTCATAACCCGGAGGTCGCAGGTTCAAATCCTGCCCCCGCTACTGCGGAAGGCCCTGGAAACGGGGCCTTTCGCT
>Ga0207693_10001650_pt1 | contig 19689 bp, 14 predicted proteins | sample LARL81metaG_FD_184347 | JGI IMG/M metagenome (GOLD analysis project Ga0207693, IMG submission 184347) | Corn, switchgrass and miscanthus rhizosphere microbial communities from Kellogg Biological Station, Michigan, USA - LAR L8-1 metaG... | ecosystem: Host-associated > Plants > Roots >...
TTGCGTTTCAGCTCCGCGAGCGCGTCGAGGACTCCCTGGCTGTGTCCGTGGGAGGAGTCGAGGACGAGGAGGTCCGCCTGCGCGCGGATCAGCGCGGCGGCCCGGTCGAGCAGGTCCGCCGCGACGCCGACCGCGGCCGCGACCCGGAGCCGCCCGAGCCGGTCCTTGCACGCGTTCGGGTACTTGATCTGCTTCTGGATGTCCTTGACCGTGATGAGCCCCTTCAGGTTTCCCTGGCGATCGACGACGAGGAGCTTCTCGATGCGGTGCTGGTGGAGCAGCTCTTTCGCCGCTTCGAGCGAGGTCCCGACGGGCGTCGTGATCAGGTTCTCCTTGGTCATGCGCGAGGAGATCGGGTTGTCGAGCTTCGTCTCGAACCGGAGGTCGCGGTTCGTGAGGATCCCGACGAGCTTGCCGGCGTGATCCACGATCGGAACGCCGGAAATCTTGTACTTCCGCATCACTTCGAGAGCATCCGAGACTTTGTCGTCCGGGCTCATGGTTACCGGATCAACTATCATTCCGCTTTCCGACCGCTTGACCTTGTCCACTTCTTCGGCCTGCTGCTCGATCGTCAGATTGCGGTGGATGATCCCAAGGCCGCCCTGCTGCGCAAGGGCGATCGCCATGTGCGACTCAGTCACCGTGTCCATTGCAGCGCTGACGATCGGAATATTCAGCCGGATGTTGCGCGTGAGTTGCGTCTGTGTGCTGGCGTTTGCCGGGACAACATCGGAGCGGGCGGGCAGCAGCAACACGTCATCAAAAGTGAGGGCTTCAGGTACTGGGAAGTGAATCATAAATGTGTGGGGTGAAACCTTTATTGTAGAGAGCCGCAATCCTACAGGCAAACGGAGAGGTGCGCCGTGGGCCTAGGCGCTTCTACGCTGAATCAAAAGGCACCCGGTACTGTTACCAAAGTTTCCAGGCAGTACCCGACTTTGACGACTTCCTTACACCCCGATGCTAAGTTAAAAGTGCTGTCTACAAGATCGATATGGTGAGGGCCGTGCTTTGGCTGATAAAGCTGCGCACGTCTCACAGCTCTTTACGTTGAATTCATAAAGAGTAACCGTGCTTGGCGTCAGTTGCGCCAGGCCTGAACTATGACGATTCGCAAGAAGATCATTCTGTTCTCCGCTGTGGCTTTGGGCGCCTTCCTGGCAGCCGTGTACATGGTCTCGCGTTTTGCTCTGATGAAGGCGTTTGCCCGGCTTGAAGCCGAGTCTGCGCAAAGCACCATTCATCTTTTGCAAAACACGTTGCGCGACGAGCAGAACAATCTTGAAATGGTCGCGCACGGCTATGCGCAATCGGACGAGACATTCGACTTCCTTCAGACCAGGAACCCCGAGTACGCGAGAACAGGGATCGCCGCCGATACACTGAAGGGCCTGCGCGTTGACTTTCTGGCAGTCTTTGACAGTAACAACAATCTTGCTATTTACCGCAATGTAAGTGGATGGGCACCGGAACCCAGTCAGCTACAAACGATTGCAGAGAGTGGACGGCATAACTCTCAGGCCGGCGTCGCAGCGAAGGGAATACTGGATATTGACGGGCACCTCTTGCTTTTTTCCTATCAGCCAGTGCTTCCAAGTACTGGCGCCGGAACGCCACGCGGGGCTCTGCTTATGGGCCGCGAGTTGGACCAAGGGGTGATCGCATCTCTTTCCAGTTCGGTCGGTTTCCCGGTATGGCTTGAACCGGCGGCAAATAGCAGCGGAGTGGATGTTCCGGAGCTTGCGTGGAGTGATGGCGTCAATTCGGCCAGGGTGGAGAGCGACTCCACAATGCTGGACTACGTCGCTATCCGTGACTCTTCCGGTAAGACTCGCAGGCTACTGGCCGCCCGTACCAAACGCTCACTCTACCTGCAGGGCAAGACCGAGAGCCGGTATCTTTGGGGCCTGCTCATGCTCGCCGGAGCGGTGTACTGTGGAATCCTGTTCTTTTTTGTGGATGAAATTCTCGTTCGGCGAATCGCCACCTTGGGTAGTGAGGTCGGCAAGATTACCATCAGTGGCGATCTCTCCCTCCGTCTGAATGCCGAAGGCAAGGACGAACTCAGCAGCCTTGCGCGCACACTCAACAACATGCTGTCCGCGATTCAAAAAGCAAAGACGGACCTATTGCAGGCACAAGAATCCTTGCGCTTCCACGCAGAGCATGACGCACTCACCGGAGTGTTAAACCGGCGTTCGGTTCGCGATGTCCTTCGAAAAGAGCTGGCGCGCTGTCGTCGGGAAAAGAACACACTGGGCGTCATTCTGGCGGACGTGGACCATTTCAAGAAGGTCAACGACCATTACGGCCATGCCGCTGGAGATGCCGTTTTGGTGAGCGTTGTGCAACGCATCACTACTGTGCTGCGGTCTTATGACGCGCTGGGCCGCTACGGTGGTGAAGAGTTTTTGATCATCGCTCCCAACTGTGATCTGGTCATGGCCCAAAAACTGGCCGAACGCGTTCGCAGCATCATTGCCGACGAACCCATGGACCTGGGCAACGACAGCGCCAAGGTGACCGTGAGCATGGGCGTCACTCTAGTCACAACGGATAGCGATCCCGAGTTCCTGGTCGCTCAGGCGGACACCGCAATGTACAACGCAAAACGCAATGGCCGGAACCGCCTCGAGGTGGAACTCAACCTGCCCGAGAGCGAAACAATCGACCTCGGCGTCCGGTAATTCCGCGAACGCAATCTGCTCTCCCTGCCGCTTCTGCCTCTTTCAAGTGCTACAGTAATTCTGAATGTCAGCCCCCAACTCACTGCTGCTTCGCGCCTGCAAAGGCCTGCCGGTAGCACGCACTCCAATCTGGTTGATGCGTCAGGCAGGGCGATACATGGCGGAGTATCGGGCAGTCCGCAAGAGTCATTCGCTCATTGAAATTTGTAAAAAGCCAAGTCTCGCGGCTGAAGTAACCATCACCGCCGCCGAAGCATTGAAGGTTGATGCTGCAATCATTTTCGCTGACCTTCTTTTACCTCTTGAGGTTATGGGCCTGCCATTCCGGTTTTCCGCCGGAGAGGGGCCCGTCATCGAACAGCCGGTCCGCTCGCGTGATGACATCAGGCGCCTTCGCACGGATTCGGCTGCCGATCTCGGCTACGTGGCAGAAGCAGTCCAATTGGTGGCCACGCATTTTGGAACTAACCTTCCAGTCATCGGATTCTGTGGCGCTCCCTTCACGCTCGCCAGCTACATGATCGAGGGTGGCGGTTCGCGTCACTACATCCATACCAAGAAGATGATGTATAGCGAGCCTGCGGCCTTCGACGAGTTGCTCGCGAAGATCGTCGCGGTCGCGGCGGAGTACGCAGCCGAGCAAGTGAGCGCCGGTGCGGACGTGATTCAGGTTTTTGATAGTTGGGTCGGCTGCCTCTCCCCAGCGGACTACCGCAAGCACGTGCTGCCTCGAACCACGGAATTGGTGCAAGAACTTAAGCGAACTGGCGCGCCCGTCATCTACTTTGGCACCGACACAGCCACGCTCCTCGCATCTATGCAGGAAACCGGAGCCGACGTCATTGGAATCGACTGGCGCGTTCCGCTCGATGCCGGATGGGCGGAACTCGGAGACCGCGGCGGCGTACAAGGAAATTTGGATCCGGTCGTTCTGTTTTCCGACTGGAAGCAAGTGGCAGCTGGCGCGAAAGACATCTTGGACAGAGTCGTTGGTAGACCCGGCCACATCTTTAATCTGGGCCACGGAATTCTGCCGGAGACTCCGGTTGATAACGTAAAGGCGCTGGTTTCGTTTGTGCAGGAATATTCAGCCAAGCCTTCGCAGAGCAGAGTGCATGGAAACGCAAAGTCATAATTTACGCAATGCGGTGCTGTTGCTCGCCCACGGCAGTCCTGAGACTGTAGATCAAATTCCGGACTTCCTCCTGAAAGTCACCGGTGGGCGCCCGTTGCCTGTCGAAGTCGTGGAGGAAGTGAAGCACCGTTATGCGAAGGTTGGTTGTTTTCCTCTGACATACCACACGCAGCGGCAAGCTGACCTTCTCGCACAAAAACTGAATGTTCCAGTCTATGTCGGGATGCGCAACTGGCATCCATTCATTTCCGACACGCTTCGGCGGATGAAGGACAATGGCGTAACCCACGCAACCGTAATATGCCTTGCACCACAGAACTCCAGGACCAGCGTCGGCCTCTATCGCAGCTCTCTGCGTTGTGCGGACTGCACGATGAATTTTGATTTTGTAGAATCCTGGCACGACCGGCCTTCCCTGATTCAGGCATTCGCGGAAAAATTAAAGACTGGGTTGGATCACGCGAGACAGGAATATGGAAAGAATCCTCCGGTGATCTTCACCGCCCATAGCGTTCCCGCCCGCACCATTCTCGAAGGCGATCCCTACGAAGATCAGACCAAATACACCGCAGAGCTAGTTGCCCGCGCAGCCGGTCTTGACCGCTCGGATTGGCAGTTTGCCTTTCAGAGCCAGGGCATGTCGGGCGGAACATGGCTCGGGCCAACCGTAGAGCAAACCATTCTTGAACTGAAGACGGCAGGCCATAGTGCGGTCTTCGTTCAGCCAATCGGCTTTCTTTGCGATCACATCGAGGTCCTTTACGACATCGACATAGCTTTCAAGGAATTCGCCGAAGCCCAAGGCATGCGCCTGTGGCGCGCGGAGTCGTTGAACGATTCCCCTCTGCTCACTTCGGCACTCGCACAGATTTTCGAATCGCGAACTGCTGTTCCTGTCCCTCACTGATATGGCGAAAAGGATCGCACTCATTGGGGGCGGCACCTCGGGGCTCTCAGCCGCATACGCGCTACAGAAGAAGAAATCTGCCGGCACGGCGCTGGATTACGTGCTGTTCGAAGCGGGTCAATATTTCGGTGGGGTGATTCGCACCGAGCGCATTGACGATTGCGTCGTCGAAGCCGGGCCTGACTCATTTCTGACTGAGAAGCCCTGGGCAGCAGACCTCTGCCGCGAATTGGGGATCGGCGATCAACTCATCTCGTCGAACGATGCCGAGCGAAAAATCTACATGCTGGTGAGAGGGCGCCTGGTGCCCATTCCCGATGGGCTAATGTTCATGGTGCCGACAAAACTTGCTCCGGCTTTTCTGTCTTCTATGTTCTCGTGGGGCACAAAGCTAAGAATTGTTCGCGAATGGCTTTCGCCGCCACCCGCCAAGGATTCCGAAATGACAGTCGCTGAGTTTGTGCAGCGGCACTACGGACGCGAAATGGTGGACCGTGTCGCCGACCCCCTGCTTGGAGGCGTTTACGGCGGGAGCGCCGACCAACTCAGCGTGGATGCCGTCCTGCCCCGTTTCGTACAAATGGAAGCCAAGCATGGCAGCCTGGGCAGAGCGATGGTGGCAGCTCGTAAGAATGCTTCTGCAGGCGGACCGCGCCCCCTGTTCACGTCTCTCAAAAACGGCATGCAACAAATGACAGACGCGCTGATTTCGCGGTTACCAGCAGCCGCGCTACGACCTGATACTCGCGTTGAAGCCGTAAAAGCCGAATCTGGAAAGTGGCTGGTTGTCAGCGGCGGCCGCACCGAAGAGTTCGACGCAGTGATCCTGGCGACACCCGCGCATGCGGCTGCAGATTTGCTGACAGGATCAGGGCCAGAACTTGCCGATGAACTTGCCGCAATTCCTTACACATCCTCGATGACGGTGGTTCTCGGCTATGACCAGAGCGTTCGCGCCGCGCTGCCCCCCGGATTTGGATTCCTCGTTCCGCGAACAGAAGACCGCAAGATCCTCGCCACAACTTTTGTGCACAACAAATTTCCTCATCGCGCGCCAGAAAATCGCGCCCTCGTGCGCTGCTCCCTCGGAGGCACTCTTGCGGAACAAATGTTGGCGCTAGCGGATGAAGACGTCGCTGGAGTAGTGCGGCAGGAACTGGAATCTATTCTCGGGATTCGCGCCACCCCGCTCTTCACCCGAGTCTATAAATGGCCGAAAGCGATGGCACAATACACCGTCGGTCACTCTGCACGAGTCACGCGAATCAAATCCCAACTGGCTGAACTGCCCGGCCTGGCACTTGCTGGCAATGCCTACAGCGGAATTGGCGTGCCAGACTGTGTTCGCTCGGGCACCGAGGCGGTCGAAAAGATCACGTTCGAACTTCACTAACAGCTACGAAACATCGGCGCATGAGTAAATCAATTCTTGCCAGCCTTGTAGCCCTGCCAGACGTACTCAAGTGCCTCGGGTAGCGTCTGTTGTTTCACCGCGCGATCCACATGTCCAGCATTGCGGGCAAAAACAAATTGGTAGTGGTAGCCCTTCGCAGCCAGTACTTTTGCCATATTCTCGTTGGCCAGCACCCAGTCGTGCATGTTGTCGCGCATCACGTTGGGATTGAACAGATCTCGGTCCCCAACTTCCATCCAGAGTCTTATTGGCTTTGCCGGATTCCCAGGAATGAGATGCTCGTGAAACTCCCAGGCGCCATGCGGCGTTTCGGGATTGTAAGGCCACTGCTGGTTGATGAATGTCCCCGAATAAGTGAGAACCCGGTGATAAAGCTCGGGGTGGTACCACGCCATGATCAAGGCGCACGAACCTCCTGAACTCCCGCCCATGGTTGCGCGCCCATCCGGGTCGTTAGTCAGTTTCACGTGTGCCTGAGCCTCGACCATTGGCAGAACTTCTTTCTCGACAAACTCCGCATAACGTCCTGACATGGTGTCGTACTCAAGACCTCGCTCACTTCCCTGCGCGTCGCCGCTTCCGTTGCCGATTGAAATTGCAATCATCACCGGAACTTTATGTTGGGCAATCACTGTATCCAGGGCCGAGAAGAGCATTCTGTCAGGGCCGTCCGCACCAACGATGAAAGGCGCAACACTACCCGGCACGTACTGCTTAGGGACGTACGCCGCCACTTTTCTCGTATACGGAGCTGGATGGCTGGTCGTAACCACAAGCTTTGCGGGATCGGCCGGATCTACGGTTCCGAATGTGTTCGCATCGCGAGCGATCCCCGGATAGATCTTGCTGTCCGCGGAGTTAATGGTGAACTCAGTCACCGTGCCATTGAGCACGCCGGTTTGCGCGGGAATTTCCGGTGGCGCAGCATAGGTGGGCCAAACGATGAAATTCCCGTCCACATCTGCGGGAGGATTTGTTCCGTCGGCTAACTCCTTCGCGGTTACGTATCCAGGAGTGTGCGGATCGCGCGTTGGCGGCGTTGGCCGTTCGGTGTGTTGAGTGGGAGGAGCCGCCTGGCCTAACGCCGGTATCACCATCATCAGGCTGACCAGAACGCCCAACATTAGAGCGCGGAAGAGTGTAGTCATCCGATCACGCGCCCTACGCCAGCGCCATATTCAGGTTCTCAATCGCCTCATCAATCTCGGCCGTGTTCTTGTAGCCGACGGTCACGCAATCGACGCCGGCATTCTTGAACGCGAACTTCATCGCCTGCTGCCGGTCTTCACGATTGAACGTCCCTTCGCCGATCAGCTTCATGGAAATTACGCCCATTCCTTCCTTGCGAACTTCCTTCACATGCGTGACAACCTCGGGGACATTCCCTAGCCCTTGCGTCGCGTAGTCCTCCGCGTCCATGCTCTTGCCCTTGTGATTTACGCGGATCATGGCAACGTCGAGCCACTTATTTCCCGGAACCCGTCGCAGCGCAGGCAAGCCATGCACTGACGCGCCGTGACTCACCACGGCTTTCTTCGATTGGGCCTCCAGAATTGCGTCCTGCCAACGGCTGGTATCGGCTGGCCATGTCCCCGTATGCTGCCAGTGCAGCAGCATGATGTCGAAGTACTCGGTGTTCGCCAGCTTGCGCAATTCGTCGAATTTTTCTTGGGGATTTACGCCTTCATGGAAGGTTGTCACTTTAGACATCAGCTGATAACTTTCGCGAGGGATGCCCTTCAGAGCGATTCCCAGCATCTTGTGCATTTCGCCGTAAGATTCGGCTGTCTCGAAGAAACGAATGCCGTGATCGTAGGCGTAGCGCACCAGCCGAGTGAATCCGTCCTGTCCCAGATTGCGTTGCACCTCGCCGCTGAAGCTTCCCGTGCCGAAAGCGAGCCGCGTTACTCTCACCCCAGATCGTCCGAGTGTTACGTAGTCAGTTGCTTTCTGGCGTTGCGCAAGTAGCGGAAGACTTCCGGTGACTGCAAGCGTACCGGCCGCAAGCCCGGTCTTCAGGAATTCACGTCTGGTGAAATTGGACATGTGGTCCTCCACGAAGCCCCAATGCACGGAATGGTACCAGAAGTTCTGTAAAGAGACTCGTCATCGGGACGAAGGAAAAAACCGCGTGACCCATTCAAGCCCGCTTCTGGCTTGAGTGGGACAGTGCTGAGTGGAGCCGTTATGCGTCGTGAGCGCAGCGGGAGCGCACAGTTGAAATCCTGAGCGCAGTCGAAGGACCTTGGGTTGAAACTGAAGATTGGTCGGGACGGGCAGATTTGAACTGCCGACCCCTCGCACCCCAAGCGAGTGCTCTACCAGGCTGAGCCACGTCCCGACACGGGTTCGAACAAGGCGTTCGAACGGGGTTGACCTAGAGATTCTACCACCTATTAACGGCGCTTCCTCTTCGCCCGCTGGGGCTTCTGCTCCTCCAGCAGCGCAAACTGGATCTTCTTTTCCACCGGATCGATACGATCCACCAGCACGTGGACTTTCTGTCCCATCCGGTAGATTTTGCGCGAACGCTGCCCAATGATCTCCCGCGTGTTTTCGTGAAATGTGTAACGGTCATCGATCAACGTCGCGAGTGGCACGAGGCCTTCGACAAACATATCTGTGAGCTCGACGAAGAAACCGAATTTGGTCACGCTGATGATCAGCCCGTCAAAGTCTTCGCCGATGCGGTCCTGCATGAACTTCGCCTTCTTCCATTCCATGAGCTCGCGTTCGGCTTCGTCGGCGCGGCGCTCGGACAGGCTGGAGTCCTCGGCAATGACATGGAGCTCTTCGCCGGGGATGGGGCCATCTTTCAGTTCGACCACTTCGCGCTCACGGCGCTTTGACCACGGGGATGCGGGTTCGGTGTGCTGCAGGTTTGTGTGGCGCGGTCGCCCCGGCCGCGGTTCTTCAGGAGCTGAAGCCCCGAGCCTTTTGTCATCGCGCCTGGCGACTCTGAAGGGCCGCTCTTCGACGGAGTTCTGAGATGCTTGCTCTTGATCTCTGTGTCGCGAAACATATTCAAGCGCGGCGGCGCTTGTGAGGAATTTTCCCGCTATGACCTCTTTCCCGGGCATGTTATCGAATACATGGCCCACAAATTCGACCAGAGAGTCCTTAATGCGGTCGTCCAGATGAACTGTCTCACCCGGAATTGCAGCAAGGACGTTGTGGTCGGCCCTACCATCTTCGATCTGTTCCATTAGCGCCACGGCGTCGCACTCGACGATTTGGCCAGACTTCAGTGGTTTTCGTGTCAGCACGAAACAATCCACGTTCAATCCGTCTTCGGCCGTCGTGTCGAGAACGAACCCATAGGGGAACGGGTATGGCCGCGCTACCTGTCTCGATCCGGTGAGCTTCATGCTCTTTTCATCGTGCAGATATTTAGTACGGGAGCCGGCCTCATTTTGGATGAAAACCAAAACTCGCTTGTCAGGTATTGCAGGGGCAGCAATTGAACCATCCCGCGCCTCCCCCGAATCGCGCAGCACATCCTTTAAAATCCTGTGCACGATCAAATCCGGGTAGCGCCGAATCGGCGACGTAAAGTGTGTGTACGTCGTCGCCGCCAGAGCGAAGTGGCCTTCATTCTTCTCCGAGTACCGCGCCTGCTTCAGAGACCGCAGCATCAGATACGAGAGAATGCGCTCCTCCGGCTTGCCTGCGATCTTCTCGGTCAATTTCTGGTACATGCGCGGGGTGATGTGCACATCTTTTGGGATTTCAAGCTCTCGCGGACGTTTTCCCGTTCCATAGTGCGAGCGCTTGTCGGTCTTAAACTGCATTCGTTGAATCGGCAGCGGGCCAACACCGAGCGAGTATCCGAAAGTGGCGGCGATCACTTCAAAGTCATACACGCGTTTCGCGTCGGGCTTCTCGTGAATACGGTATAGCGACGGAATGCCTTTGCCCTCGAGATATCCGGCCACGCACTCGTTCGCCGACAACATGAACTCTTCAATAATTCGATGAGCGATGTTTCGTTCCGAACGCGTCACACTCTTCATCAGGCCGTTCTCATCGAACTCAATGACCGGCTCCGGCAAATCGAAGTCGATCGATCCGCGGCGCTCGCGCTTCTTGTTAAGGATCATCTGCAAGTCGCGCATCAGCTCAAAATTCTCGACCAGCTTCGAGTAGCGTTTGCGTTCAGCTTCATCTCCTTCGAGGACCGCATTCACCGCCGTGTATGTCATACGCTCGGCCGACCGGATAATGCCGGGACAGATTTCGTATCCCACGATCTCGCCGCGATGATCGATTTCCATCAGGCAGGACATCACCAGCCGGTCAACGTGCGGACGGAGGCTGCAAATGTCTGTCGAGAGTTCAAGCGGCAGCATGGGCACCGCACGATCGGGAAAGTACACGCTGGTTCCACGCAGGCGGGCTTCCTGATCGAGCGCCGAATCCGGCGTTACGTATTGCGCCACATCGGCAATGTGCACCTGCAGTTCGAAATTCCCGTCCTCCAACCGCGCTACTAGAACAGCATCGTCGAAATCGCGAGCGGTCTCGCCGTCGATGGTCACGATCGGCAGGTCGCGAAAGTCGCGCCTCTGTCGGATTTCCGCAGACGAAATAGTTGGGCCAATTCCTTCCGCTTCGGCCAGCACTTCTGGCGGGAACCGGTGCGGAAGATGGAACTTGCGAATGATGATTTCGACATCGACGCCGAAATCATCTTCGTAGCCCAGAACTTCCACCACGCGCCCGCGTGGATGCTGTGTAGCGCTCGGCCACTCAGTGATCTCGACATCGACGACCACTTTCTCCAGATCGCTCCAGTCGTTGTGACGGGTGGCTTCCTCACCGAGAACGCGGTGCTTGGATGTCGTCGTCGGTCCTCGGTCGTCGGTCGGCAAACCCGCAGTGGATCGTTGGTCGTTGGTTTTTCGCGAGGCCCCCGAGCGTCCACCGCTCGCCTCGGCCTGTTGTGCCTTTGCCAATGACCGACGACCAACGACCGACGACGTTTCTTCCGGAACTTCCATCCCCTCCGGAATCACAATCTCGCGCCCGATCTTCGCATCCAGTGGGGTGACGTAGTTGTGCCGCGCACCGTAGTGAAACACTCCGACGACTGTCGGATGCGCACGTTGTACCGTTCGAACCAGACGGCCTTCGGCGCGGCCGTCCGGCTTGATGTTTGTGACTTCCACCAGTACACGATCGCCGTGCATCGCTGCTCCAATCACATGCGGCGGCACAAAAATGTCCCCCGACAGGCGTCCTTTCAGGTTGGGCGCGGCAGATGCAAGCTCGGGAATCACGAATCCGAAACCATCGCGGTGCAGGCTCAGCTTTCCTGCAACCAGGTTCTTGCCCGAAGGAGCCTGCGGAATCGCGTATCGATCGGAGTCCACTGCAATCAACTGACCTGATGAAACCAGCTTCTGCAAGCGCTCGTTGAGTTCCCGCCGCTCGTCGCCGCGCACTCCCAGTTCGCGCACCAGTTGCTTGTAGCCGGCAGCCTGCTTCGGCTGGCGCTGGATCTTTTTCAGGATGGAAGAGTCGGAGAGCATCCAGTATTCACCGCTCAGCGTTTCGTGCTCAGCCAAGAGTCTCTGCTCTGGAACTTACTGAGCGCTGATGCCTGACGGCTGATGGCTTTTTCATGTTACCAACTCGGTACGTAAGTTGCTCCCGAGCGTGGAATGGCGGTTACACTCTCCAGCAAGCGTGCAGGTCTAAGGGATTGCACTGAGAAATCGCGCAGAATCCCCGAAAATGCACAAACTATCGCGAATTTCCACAAGACGCAGGCCATAGTGGAGAGTAGAATTTTATTGGCCTTCCGACTTGCGGACTCGGCCCTAAACATTTCCCAAAAGGAAGGATTTTTTTCACATGTGGAAGCCTACAAATCAGCCCACGGCGCCAGGTCGTCCGACCGAGCCGGAGCGTACTCCTACATCAGCGCCGAGCGCTCCCGCGGCAACGGAAACGGCCGCCAGTGCTCCACGTCCCGTGACGGCCAGCACCGCAGATCAGGCGACCATCGGCAAGTCTCTTGTCATTAAAGGTGAAGTAACCGGATCTGAGTCGCTATACATCGACGGCCGCGTTGAGGGTTCCATCAATCTCGCCGGCAATCGCGTCACGGTTGGCCGTAACGGCGTTGTTGCTGCGAACATCAATGCGCGCGAGATTGTGGTTCTCGGCAAAGTGCGCGGCAACCTGACCGCCAGCGATCGTGTCGATATCCGTAGTGACGGCTCGCTAACCGGCGACGTCGTTGCCGCCCGCATCTCCATCGAGGATGGCGCGTTCTTCAAAGGCGGAATCGACATTCGCAAAGGCGGACAGACTGGGCAGAAACCGAATGGCGAAGATAAACCATCAGCAACCGCCACGACTGAGGCTGTCGCAGCCCGCGCGTAGTTTGTAAAACAGAGTTCCCATCCGAAGCAGCGCCGAAACTGAGGGCGCTGCTTTTTTTTGCCAAATTCCCGCTCGTTCTCTGCGCTAAGTTTCCCATTCCTTTACAGGATTTCCTCCTCAGTACACCTGCGCTGTTGCGCATCCTAGTGCTTAGGAATGACCGAAAAGGAGACTCCTGATGGCGACTTCCGACGTAACTTGGCCCGCAGCGCCAGGGATAGCCGTACCTGCCACTCTCCCGGCACGCACCGATCGCGATGGCAGAGCAATAAGCAATCTGATGCTGCTCACGATCCCCGAAGACGAGTTTAGCCTCCTGCGACCGATGCTTGAGCCCATCGCTCTGCCGCGTTACAAGGTTCTTTACGACCAGGGTCAGAGAATTGAGCATGCATATTTCCTGAACGCGGGGATGATTTCGCTGGTGGTGATTGCGAATGACGGCAGAAGTGTGGAGGTAGGTCTCACGGGTCGCGAGGGAGTGGTCGGGCTGCCGTTGGCGTTTGGCTTCGAGGATGCCCCGACGCGCGCGATCGTGCAAATGCCGGGCGCTGGCCTTCGGATTACGTCCTCTGCGCTCACCGAGAACCTCGCGAAATGTCCGTCGCTTCGGCACGTGACCGAGCGATATGTGCTGACGCAACAAATGCAGGTAGCGCAAACTGCCGCCTGCAACCGTCTTCACGACATGGAGCAGAGACTCGCACGATGGCTGTTGATGTGCCAGGACACGACCGATTCCGGTTTTCTTCCGCTGACCCATGAATTCCTGGCGCAAATGCTGGGAACCGGAAGGCCGACGGTGACCATTGCCGCCGGAGTTTTAGAAAGAGCAGGCTTGATTGAAAACACGCGTGGCAGCGTAAAGATCCTCAACCGCAAGCGCCTCGAGGACGCCGCCTGCGAGTGCTACGGAGCTATTCAGAATTTCCGCAGCAATCTCGCGCTGCAGTAACTACTGCATAATTCCGCAGCTCTCAGTTCGCTGCCGAACAGACACATTTGTGTGTCACGAATAGCCTACGCGCACTGGCTTTTTCCCCAGAATTCTTATTGCGCCGGGCTTGCAAGAGGAGCGCGTTTGCAACGTACGAATGTTCGAAACGAGAAAGTTGCTGCAATCCGTCCGTCAACTGCCCGAATCGATGTAAGTGGCAGGAGTATAGGCAGCGAGATTCTAAACTCGATCCCCGAAAATGAGTTCAGCCTGATTCGTCCTGACTTGGAGTTTGTACAACTTCCCCACCATCACATACTGCACGATGCCGGAGAAAAACTGGACTTCGCCTATTTTCTGAACGAAGGTCTCGCATCTCTCGTAGTACTCACCAGTGATGGCCGAAGTGTGGAAGTTGCTATTGTCGGCCACGAAGGAATTCTAGGAACGCCATTAGCGGTTGGGCTTCATCGTGGCCCTTACCGCAGCATTATGCAAATTCCAGGTACCGCAGTCCGCATTAAATCGGAAACGCTTGAAGAACGACTGCAGTGCATGCCGGAGTTGCGGCTCTTAATGAACCGTTTCGTTCTTGTACAGGGACTGCAAATTGCTCAGATTGCCGCCTGTAATCGTCTGCATGAAATCGAGCAGCGGCTGGCGCGATGGCTGCTGATGTGTCAGGACCGCGTCGTTTCAGAGTTCCTCCCGGTCACACATGACTTCCTGGCGCAGATGCTGGGGACAGGACGTCCAAGTGTCAGCCTGGCTGCGGGCATCCTGCAAAAGGCGGGGATCATTGAAAATTCGCGCGGGGCAGTGAAAATCTTGAACCGCACGGAACTGGAATCGGCTGCGTGCGAGTGTTATCGCGCGATTCAGCAATTCAACCGGTCACTGCTGGTACGCAATCCCGCTGCAGAGTAGGCTCCTGCAAACCCACGCATTCTAATGGGTTGGCAAAGCCGGATCTCCCCCACTGGATACGCTCGGCAGCTTCTTACGCCGCCGCAGATCCGACGGCAACTTGGATTTCATTAGCCAGAGTCCCAGAGCAACTACTCCGACCCAGACGACGCTGGTCAACCCAAGTGACTCGATATCCGCAAGACGGCTGCCGTGCAGCGGCACATATTTTGCAGATTGGATTGCGAGCCAACCAGCAACAACTGCTGTCACGAATGCCTTACCAAGTTCTGCCCAAGGCAAGCTGCTGAGAGGCACAAGGTGCTGTCGGTGCAGCAGAATTGCAATCACGGAGCAGTTCGCCGCAATTCCGATATCTGAAGCCAGCACCAGTCCTCTTGTCGACAAATGCCGGAAGAGTACGGCATACACCGGCAGCGATGCCAACATGACCAATGTGCTCGCGAGCATGGGAGTAAGAGTGTTACCCGCAGCATAGAACGCCCTGGCATACAGACCCTGCACCGCCCAGAAGACCAACGAGAGCGAGAACCAGAAGAAGTAAACCGAAGTAGTCTGGGAATCTTGAAAGAGCAAATGTCCGCGCCGGTAAAGCAGGTCAATTAACGGCAACGCGGCTGCCATCATGAAACTGGCCACCAAAATTGCAGTCGCACCAATTCTGTAGATCGACATGTTCACTGTCTCGGCAAATTCCGAGAAGCGTTTCTCTCCGAACAGGCGTGCGAAAAACGGAAGGGAAGCTTGGCCTACGGCCTGGCCGAGAATGGCAGTCGGAGCTTGAAAAAATCGTCGAGCATACGTCAGCCGTGTGATATCGCCAGCGAACTTGGCCGCATAGTGGCGCTGGATCCACTCGTCTGCGGTCACGAGCGAAACCCCGACCATGAGCGGAATTGAAAGGCGAAGCCACTCGCGAAAGGCTGGATTGCCTACATTAAATGAAATTCGATAGCGGATGCCGGCCTTGGCCGCCCCGATCACGTTGACCAGGAAAACTCCAACAAAGCAGCCCACAACCCCGCCATATGCCATAGCGGCTATTCCAAAATATCGGCGAAAGAGCACCCCACCCAAAATGATTCCGCCGCTGTAGAACAGAGGCCCTAGCGCAGGCAGTAGGAACATTCGGCGGGCGAGCAGCACAGCGGAGGCGACACCACCAACATAGAAGAAAAGTTGGGCGGGCAGCAGGATCCGTGTGATGTGAACGCACAATGCAAGCTCGTCCGGTTTGAACTTGTCGAACCACCAGCCGTTCAGCTCCGGAGCAAAGATCTCCGCCAGCACGATGCCCAACACCAGTACGGTACTCATTACCGTGACGATCACGGAAAACGTCTTGTGAGCGTCCTCTTCTCTTTTTTCCGCCAGAAACCGGCTGTAGATTGCAATAAACGTAATGGAAGCAGTGCCGCCCGCGGCAAGGTAATTCACCAGGTCAGGAATCTGGAAACCCGCGTTGTAAGCGTCGGTAATCGGGGTCGCGCCGAAAGCCCACGCCACGTAGATTTCGCGCAGGAAACCAACTATCCGGGAGAGCAGAATAGTAGTTACCAGCAGCACCGTTGCGGAAAACGCCGTGTGCTGGTGCGACGGCCGGAAAATCCTGAGAAGACGCTGCAGAAAGGATTTCCGTGCTGTCCCCGAGCCATTGGCTGGGCTGCTCCCGGGTGATTGTGATGAGGACGTGTCCGACGATGCCTGCATTCAGGCCGATTCTACACGTAACTTGAAGGACTTCCGGATAGCACCGGCGGAACATTTCACGACCTTCGCTCATCCGCAGCAACTCTTTTCTGCCCAGGCGAATCAATACACCGTACGCTTCCGCATACCGTGATAGAGCAGGCCTCCATACAGGGTTCTCCCGGGTCGGCCCTCCTCCGGAGGTCCTTCCGCAAAACGTTCCCGCCCGCCGTGCGCGGACAAGGCGCCTATCTTTGGGACGCTCGCGGAAAACAATATCTCGACTTATCCGGCTCGGCCGCAGTCAACTTCATCGGGCACGGCGTCTCCGAGATCGTCGCAGCCATGACCGAACAGGCGCGCTCTGTGGAGTTCGTCCACTCCAGCCAGTTCACCACTCCCATCGCCGAGCAGTACGCGCGCGAACTGCTCGAATTTGCCGGACCTGCTTACAGCGGCGGCGCGGTGTACTTCACCAGCGGCGGATCGGAAGCAGTCGAGTTTGCCCTGAAACTTGCCCGCGAGTACCAGGTCGAAATCGGCAACTTCGGCAGATCGCAAATCATCAGCCGCGATCAGAGCCATCACGGTTCCACCCTCGGCGCAATCGCCGTTTCGCGTAATGGCAGGCGGTCGGAAATCTACCGTCCCATGGTGAAGGAGTTCACCACCATTGGCACGCCGAATTGCTATCGCTGCAATTACGACTGCACCGATTCCTGCGCTCAGTGTGCCGATTCCTACGCGCTCGAACTTGAGGCTGCGATCGCCGGAACGGGTAATCGCGCGGCGGCGATGTTGCTGGAGCCGGTCAACGGCGCAACCTTGGGCGCAGTAGTGCCACCCCCGGGCTATCTGCAGAAAATCGCTGAGATTTGCGAGCGGAACGAAATGCTGCTCATCGCAGATGAGGTCACCAGCGGCATGGGCCGCACCGGAAGCAACTTTGCCGTCCAGCACTGGGGCGTGACGCCCGACATCCTGGTCACATCCAAGGGCCTTTCCAGCGGATACGCGCCTCTCGGTGCAATCATCGTCTCGCCCAAGGTGGTCGAGGTTGTTGCCTACGGCTCAGGCGCTCACATGCACGGCTTCACTTACAGTTCCCATCCGATCTCGCTCGCCGCCGGACGGGCTGTTCTGAACTACATCAAGCAGCAAGACTTGATCGAAGCCGCGGACTCGAACCGGGGCGGCAGCATTGCATCGATTCTTAAGCAGCGCCTCGAAGGATTACGCGAGCTTCCCGCAGTGGGGGACGTCAGGGGCCTTGGTCTGTTATGGGCAGTAGAGTTCGTCGCCGACAAAGCTTCCAAAACTTCTTATCGCTCCGCAGCGAATTTCAGCGGACTGGTCGCTCAAGCCGCCATGGAACGAGGACTACTCGTCTATCCCGGCCAGGGTTGCGCGGGAGGCGATTGCGGCGACCATATCCTGATCACACCGCCTGCCGTCATCTCGCCAGAGCAGGTGACCTGGGCTTGCGACCAGCTCGCGGAATCCATTCAAGAAGCTACCCTTCACATTTGATTCAACCTATTTTCGGCGAAGAAGCTTTCTGCGGATGTCGGGCCAGAATTCCTGGAAAACGTGATTCAGGACGGCGGATTCCATCTGTGTCCCCCAGTTCACGGTCGTTTGACTGAGACCGCGTCCCTGAGGGGGATAATAGGCGTTGGACAAACCCGCTTCCAGTCCATTGCCCACCACCTCAGAGAAGTTGAAACTCGTGCCTCCAGAATCTGTCTTAGTGACGAAGGCCCTAGATATCGCGTAACCTGTACGGCGCAAAAAGCTTCCCTGGCCCAGGGTGTAATAACGTGGGTCCTCATGCGTAATTGCGGGGACTATGGCCTGGGTGAAATAGGTTCCCGACACTCCGTCCGTGAAGGTGCGCCAATAATAACGCCCATAACCGACGATTCCGCTGCCCAGCTCTGGATCGGACTTCAGGGCCATGGCTTGAGCAGCTAAGATTCCGGTCCAAGTGAACGAGGAGTAGTCCGTGACGCTATCGCTCGCGGCAAGTGAGAATTTCTCGCGGGTGGACAACGGGGGAGCTGCGTGTTGGCACTCACCGCCGCAAAATTTGGAACAACCCCGAACATACGCGTTGACTGCTTACTTTGAGAATTGTCTTTTTTGTCCTGGGGATCCGGAGCCGCGTCCGGCAACGAGACGGCACCTCTATTTGATGGAGCGTCGGTTCGGTCCGTATTCTTTGCCTGGGACTGCGTAGTCGTGGGAAAGAAAAGAACGATGAAGAGAACAAAAACAACTTCTATGATTTGGGGCAACGCTCTCCTACGATTCACGCCTAAGCATGTGACGGACAATAGAAGTTGATGCTACCAACCCGGAGTCCGACCTGTCTGGTCAAGAACGCTCACATCATGGCACGCTTCGCACTCTGCCAACTTCTTAGGGGCGGCTCCTTGCACGAATCGTTGTTGTACTAACGCGATCGTGCGTTTTGACCTTCAAGAAAGGCGAACAGACGGCGCAAGCTTGCGATAACGCCTGTTTTCAACAATCATCCTGCGTCTCTACAACTTTCGAGTCATTGACTGCGGCCTACAGGTTCTAGGGTATTGCGAAGTTCACTTTGACTGAACAGACTCGTTGTTTTGTTTCCGATTTCGTTCCTGCCTCAGCAGGATCCTGGTCAGAAGCAAATCGCATCGACATGGGTTGAAGTATCGGGGGGATTGCGATGGTCAGCGGTTCACGGAGCATCAGTGTGCTTCTCGTAGATGATTTTCAGCAATGGCGTCGTGTTGTGCGTGTGATCCTTCAGAGAGAACTGCAGACACCCACAATTTCGGAAGCTGCGGACGGCTTAGTGGCAGTGCAGAAAGCCCAAGAAGTGCAACCAGACCTCGTAGTGCTGGACATTGGCCTTCCTTCGCTAGACGGAATAGGCGTCGCTCGACGGATCAAAAACGTCTCGCCAACATCCAAAATTGTCTTCTTGACGGAGAATCGTTCGTCTGATCTTGCAGAAGCGGCGCTTCAGACAGGCGCAAGCGCTTATGTCGTTAAGTCGTCTGCCGTAAAAGAGCTTTTGCCAGCGGTGAAGCAGGCGCTTGCGGGCGGGCGGTTTATCAGCCCGAGTCTGATTACTCATGCGCTCTTGGAGACAAATGAGCAGCATACTCACAGTTCTTATCCTGAAACGCGTCCCCAACGAAGCGGCGAAGTCAGATGTCGCCACCAGGCGAACTTTTGCAAAAACGATGCCGTCTTCGTTGATGGTCTAGCCTGTTTTGCAGAAACGACTTTGAGAAATGGGGACGCAGTTGTTCTTCTCGCAACCGAATCCCACCGTACAGGTGTTCTAAAAAGACTGAAGCTTCGCGGCGTGGACGTTGCGGCGGCGATAGATGAGAAGCGCTATACCTCAATAGACATTGTGGACTCCATTTCAATGTTCCGATTTGCAGAACATCTTACCGAGGAAGCGGCTAGAGCAGGGAAGGAAAAGAATATCCGTGTTGGGGTCGGTTGAGAATGCTCATCTGCCTTGTGGGCACAAGGTACAACAGAAGCTGCAATTGAGCACAAGTGCCACTGGGATCGACTAATAAAAACGGGTGCTAT
>Ga0207693_10001651_pt1 | contig 19685 bp, 20 predicted proteins | sample LARL81metaG_FD_184347 | JGI IMG/M metagenome (GOLD analysis project Ga0207693, IMG submission 184347) | Corn, switchgrass and miscanthus rhizosphere microbial communities from Kellogg Biological Station, Michigan, USA - LAR L8-1 metaG... | ecosystem: Host-associated > Plants > Roots >...
GGGAAACGAGCCGTAAAGGGCAGGCTCGTTGCCCAGCTCGAGCGCCTGCACCGAGCCGCGTCCGAGGCCGTCGACGAGCTCGTTGGCCTCGAGCCGGGCCAGTTCGACGTTGCCGGCCTCGAGGTCGATGCCGAGGATCAGGCGCGCGCGCAGGTCCTGCGACAAGGCGCGGGTCACGTCGATCCACTGCCGGCTCAGCGTGTACGTCACCCCGGGCGGCTGTTGCAGGCCAGGGACCGGCCACCACGTCCAGTCGGTCGTGTCGCCGCCGATCCGAAGCACGGGCGACTGCCCCGGGTTCAGGTTGCGAACGAGCTGCACGAACACCGGATCGATCGCCTGCGGATTGGTGCCGGCGTACTGCTCGATCGAGTCGTATTCGAGCGACAGCCCGAGAAACCCGGGAGCGATCGGGCGGCCGAACGCGGTCTGCGTCACGGCCAGCCGAGTCGCCGTCGGGGGGACCTGAGGATCGGATCCCAAGCCGATCGTCGCCAGCAGCGCGATCGCGGCCGCCACGATGGCCACTATCGCCACGTCGACGATGACGAAGCGCTTGCTTAACGGCCCGCGCGGCAAGCTCCTGACGTTACCCTTTGGTGCTTGCACGATGCGGCAGAGCAAGAGGGGCTCCAGGACGCCGCCGCCGAGGACGTCGAGGCCGCGACACGGGCCGCCGCGCTGCGCGTCGCGCTCGCACGGTACGAGACGACCGGCTCGCCGGCGATGCTCGATCAGGCGTTCGTTGCGGCTGCCGCGGCCGTCGCGGCGGTGCGCGGAGAGCGTGCGACCGAGCCCGCCGACGTGGAAGAGCTGCGCGGACTCGTGGAGCAGCTGCCTGAGTTTCGCGAGCTCGTCGTCACCGTCGTCGGGGAGGCGGAGCGCTGGGCTCATGCCGGCGCCGAGGAGCTCTGGACCTGGTTCGGGCTCACCACGGATGCGCCGGGGTGGAACGAGGCCGAGCAGTCGGGCGGGAGGCTGCTCGTCGCGCGGGCGTGCGCGCCGCTCGCGGCGGACGGCGTCGAGTGGCTGCGGGCGCGCATGTTGCGGCTGGCGGCTGAGCGCTGGGCGGCGCAGCTCACCGAAGAGCTTTGCCAACGCGACGAGGCCCTGTGGCGGCGCGTGTTCGGTGAGCGCTACGAGCTGATCCGCATGCGCTACGCCCCGCGGACCCCATGGCGCAAGCGTGAGCTGTCCAAGGTGCTCGTCACCGATGCGAGCACGGTCGACGCGATCCGCAGGCGACTCGCGGCGTGGTTCGTACAGAGCCGCGATCTCGAGCGCCTGCCGACCGAGCTCGAGGCCGCGTTCATCGAAACGCGGACGCCGGCGCGCCTGGCTTAGTGGCAGCGATCAGCTCCATCAGCAGGCCGTCGTGCCAGCCGGCGCCCCCGACGTCGCGCTCGTACGAGCGCATCACACCAACGGGCCGAAACCCGGCCTTCTCGTAGCTACGGATCGCCGCGGCGTTGTCGGCGGCGGGATCGAGTGTGATGCGGTGATGACGGCGGTCTTCGATCAGGTGCCGGACGAGGCACCGCAGGGCGTCGGTGCCGATCCCGCGGCCATGCAACGCCGGATCGAGGAACAGATCGATCGCCGCATGGCGGTACTTGGGCTCGGTTTCCTCCCAGAACTGGATCAGGCCCGCGATCGCGCCGTCGACTCGGATCGTCAGGCGCGTCGACTCCGGCTCGTCCCAGGGGAAGTCGTCGGGCTGGACGTCCCACCAGCGGCTCACGTCGGCGGTCGCGACGATGCGCCGCAGCTCGTCCTCGTCGCCTCGGGCCAACGGGACCAGCACCAGCCCGGGGCGTTCGCAGGTGAGCGACTCGGCCGCCATTCGGGCATTGTGGCGCGCGGGCATACACTTGGCCGGTGACCGCCCGCGGCACGGACTGGGGTCTGGCGGCGTTGGTCGCACTGTTGATCGCGACCGGCCTGCTCACGCTGTTCGAGGGCAGCTCGCACGACGCCTGGGTGTTTGCCGCGCACGACGCCCTGGGCGCGGCAATCGCCGTGCTGGTCGTCGTCAAGCTGGGCCGTGTCTGGTCGCGGATCCGAGCCCTTGAGCGGTGGGACAACCGCACCGCGGCGGGTGTCTTGGCGGCCGCGCTGGTGATCGCGACGCTCGTCTCGGGGTGGCTGTGGTCGGCCGGCGCGAACGCCACGTTCGCCGGCTACAGCCTGCTGGGTTGGCACGACGCGCTCGGCGCTGTGCTCGCGTTGTTGGTCGTCGTGCACATGGTGCTGCGGGCCAAGCGGCTGCGCGGACGCGATGTCATCCATCGCCGGCAGTTCCTCGCCGCCGCCGGGATCGGCGCCGGCGCGCTGCTGGCGTGGCGCTCCCAACGGCCGTTGCTGGCGCTGTTTGAGCTGCGGGGGGCCAACCGGCGGTTCACCGGCTCCTACGAGGCGGCGTCATTTGCCGGCAACGCGTTTCCGACGACCTCATGGGTCGCCGACAACCCCCGGCCGATCGCGCTCGACAGCTACCGCCTGCGGGTCACCGGTCTGGTCGCCACCGAGCTCGAGCTTGCGTTGGCTGACATGCCTCCGCGTGACGAGCTCGTCGCGACGCTGGACTGCACGGGAGGCTTCTATTCGACGCAGCGCTGGCGCGGGACCCTGCTGTCGCGCGTCCTCGAACAGGCGCCCCCCGACCGCGGCCGGGCGCGCCACATCAGCGTCGTTTCCCACACCGGCTATCGATGGAGCTTTGCGCTGGCCGACGCCCCGCGCCTGCTGCTCGCCACGCACGTCGGCGATGAAGCCCTCAGTCACGAGCATGGGGCGCCGGTGCGGCTGGTGGCGCCGGGATCGAGGGGATTTCAGTGGGTCAAGTGGGTGCAGCGGATCGAGGTGCTCGAGGACCCCGACTACGGAGCGCCGGCGTCGACGCTGTGGAGCAGCTTCACTCGCGCCGGCCGGGGTGACGCGTAAGCGCTGGTGCCGCGCTCACGCGGGGCTGGCCACCGGCTCGCCGATCCAGTCGTCTGAGTCGTAGCGCTTGAGCGCCGGGAACGCGATCATCACGACCCCGACCCCGACCAGGCACGCCAACCCACCCGACGTCACCGAGAACCGCGGCGTGGTCGCTCCGGCGACGATGCCGGATTCGATGTCGCCGAGCCGGGGGCCGCTCGTCACGACGAGCGAGAACACCGATGACATGCGGCCGCGCATGTGGTCGGGAGTCACGGTCTGGTTGATCGTCGTCCGGCATACGGCGCTGATGGAGTCGGCTGCACCGGCGACCGCGAGCAGCGCGGCCGCGATCCACAGCGACGCCGCGAGGCCGGCAAACGTGATCGTCACCGCCCACGCGATCACGGCCCAGATCACGACCAGGCCCAGCCTCCGGGTGTGCGACAGCCAGCCCGTGGTGATCGCGGCGACGGTGGCGCCGAGCGACACCGCGGAGTACAGAACGCCGGTGCCGCTCGCGCCGGCGTGATAGACGCTGACGGCGAGCACCGCGAACAGCGCCCGTGGCATTCCGAACGTCATCGCGACGAGGTCGATCGCAAACGAGCCGAGCAGTGCCTGGTTGCCGCGCACGAACCGCAGGCCGTCGGCGATCGAGCGGCGGATCGTGTCGTGCGTCTCGACCTCCTTTGGAGGCTGCGGCGCGATTGCGATGACCGCGAATACCATCGCGAAGCAGCTGACCGCGTCGATCGTGTAGGCGGCGCCGACGCCCAGCGCGGCGATGATCAGGCCGCCCAGCCCCGGGCCGATGACCATCGTCAGCTGATACAGGCCGTAGTTGAACGCGAGCGCGCTGCGCATCAGCTCCCGTCGCACGAGGGTGGGCACGATCGCCGAGCGGACGACGTTCTGAAGCGCGCTGACGCCCGCAAGCAGCCCCGCCAGGACATACAGCACCGGGATGGACGGGTCCCCGGCGAACGACACCGCCGCGAGCGCCGCCGCCACCACCACGAGCCCGATCTGATCGAGCAACAGGAGCGTTCGTCTGTCCATGCGATCTGCCATCGCGCCTCCCCACAGCGCGCTGGCGATCAACGGCCCGAGCTCGACCGCGCCCAGCAGTCCGACGAGCAGGGCCGAATGGCTCTCGACATAGATCTGGTACGGGAGCGCGACAAGCGTCGCCTGCGTGCCCATCCCGGACACGAAGTTGCCGAGCACCACCAGCCGTAGATCGCGGCTCTCGCGCAGCGCGGACGTATCGGGCGCCAGCAGCCCGAGGCGGTCTCTGAGGCCGGCGCGCTTGCCGCCAGACGGGTCCACGCGTCAGGGGGTGGTGCGCGCTTGCGAGCGGGTCCGAGAGCCGGCGCTCCAGCGGCGGGAGTCCGAAAGCCTCCAGCTCGCTGCCGCAGCCGCCGCGGCGGCGAGCAGCACCGCGGGCCACGGGCCGGTCAGCAGCGCGACCACGTGCGACAGCGCGAACGCCAGCAGCCCCACCCCGGTCAAGCTGAGGGTCGTTCGCACGGTGTCGCGCCCCAGCCATACCCATATACAGGCGAGCCCGAAGGCCGCGAGTACCACTCCCCCGAGTGGGCGAGAGCCACTGGCGGCGGCCACTGCGTAGCCGGCGATCAGCCCGGCAGCGGCAAGTGGAGCGGTGGGAAGGTCGCGTCGCATCAAATGGATTATGGAGCGCGACGCCCGTCTGCATGCTGACCGTGGATGCCCGCCGCGCGGGTTGGCTCGTTTGCTCTTGAGCGCCTCGGGTAGCAGACAGCATCGCCTTTGCACTAAGACAGCTGATGATTGGAGACAGCCGATGATTACGATCGCACGCCTGGTCCGTTGCGCCGCGTGGCTGGTAGCGGTGGTGATCGTCGCGGGGATCGTGCTTGTGCTCCTCAGCGCGAACATGAGCAACGTGATCGTGCGGGACATCCACGACGCAGCAAGCTTCCTCGTAGGTCCGTTCAAGAACGTCTTCAGCCCGAAAAGCCACAAGGCGGATATCGCGGTCAACTGGGGCCTGGCGGCGGTCGTGTATCTGCTCGTCGGCTCGCTGATCGCCGGCCTGTTGGTCCGGATGGCGCCCCGCGGGGTCGTCCGGTCGCGCACCGCAGCCGTCTGAGCGCAGCCTCCGTCCCCAAACTCCGGCTTGGGGTCCGTTAGGCCAATCTCTGGTTGAACGCGCGCGAGACGGGGTACTCCGCAGGAATGGAGACTCTCGCGCTTATCCGAACCGATTCGGAAGAACTTTTTGTTCGTTGGCAGCAACATCACGACCAGCGTGCTCGTGAGGAACTCGTCGACCGTTTTCTGCCGTTGGCACGCAAGCTCGCACGCCGTTACGCGGGAGCACGCGAGCCCTTCGACGACCTCGTGCAGGTCGCGAGTCTGGGTTTGGTAAAGGCCGTCGACCGGTTCGATACGAGCCGGGGCACGGCGTTCTCGTCGTTTGCAGTCCCGACGATCCTCGGAGAGCTCAAGCGCTACTTCCGGGACCTCGGGTGGTCGGTCCACGTTCCGCGCGGAGCGCAGGAACTTGCATTGAAGGTCGAGGAGGCACAGCAGACGCTCACCAGTAAGACCGGGCGTCCGCCGACCGTTGACGAGCTGGCCCAGTACCTCGAGCTGAGCATCGAGGACGTGCTGGATGCGCTCGAGACGGCCGGTGCGCACCACTCGACATCGCTCGATGCGCCTCGGGACGACGTCGATGGTGAGTCCACCACGCTCGCTGAGGCGTTCGGCGAAGAGGACAAGCGGTACGAGCTGGTGGATGCCAGCGTCACGATCGCCTCCGCAGCGCGCGAGCTGTCGGCGCGCGAGCGGCGCGTGCTCGTTCTGCGCTTCGTGGAGGACATGACGCAGACGCAGATCGCGGATGAGATCGGCGTCTCGCAGATGCAGGTTTCGCGGATCTTGCGTCGGGCGATCGGCCGCCTGCGCGAGATCACGCAACTGGACGGCGAGCCCAAGAAAAAGCGCTAACCCCCCTGTACGAAGGTCGGAAGCCCACGACTGGGGGGAGCACACAGCTATCGAGCGGGAGCCGCGACGGCGGTGTCCCGCTCGCTGTTTCTCGGGTACGTCCGAGCGGTATGCGTCTAAGCGGCTGCGGTTTCGCACCACACACGCGTACCCCCGGTCCGCGTGCGATGAGTGCCCCACCGATTGGCGAGCCGGTTGACGAGGCGCAGCCCCGGCGGGCGGCCGCCGGCCCGGTCCCGCTGGGTCGCCTTGCTCAGGCGACCGTCACGGCGTCCGGCGCCGCTGCCGTGATCGCTGACCGCACAGCACAGCGTGGAATTGATCCTGAGGTCCAACAGGACCGTGTTGTCCGCTCCGGGCTCGCCGTGCAGGATCCGGTTGGTGACGAGCTCGCTGACCAGCAGCTCGAAGTCCTCGAGGGTCCGCTCGGATACTCGCCGCGAGCATTCGCGCACGACGATCCGGCGCGCCTGGGCGGGGCCATCGGGGCGCGCGTCGATCTTGTACAGAGCTCGGACGGGTTCGTTCATCGCGGTTCGCGGCTCGTTCTTAGCCGCCGCACAAATGTGCTACCCGGGATTTTCGGCCAGAATGCCTGGCGAATCGATTTGCGACCGCGGGGTATCCGCGAGGCCGAAGAGGAAACGACGTGACCGACGACTGGCCGACCGTGCGCCTGGACCTGGACTCGAGGCCCGAGACGCTCACGCTCGTGCGTGGGGCGCTAGGTGGCGTAGCCGACCAGCTGGCGCTCGACCCGGAGCTGCTCGACGACCTCAAGACCGCCGTCAGCGAGGCCTGCAACAACGTCGTGATGCACGCCTACGACGACGAGCCCGGTCCGCTGGACGTGCTCCTGTTTGCCCGGCAGGACGCGATTGAGGTCGTGATCCGCGACGAGGGCAGCGGGATCGACGCGATCCCGGCGGCCGACGACCGGTTGCAAGGCGTCGGGCTCCCGGTGATCCGAGCGCTGACCCAGCATTCGGAGTTCAACTCGCTGCCCGCAGGGGGGACGGAGGTCCGGATGGTGTTCGCCGGCGAGCGCGAAGGCAAGCGCCTGTTCCGAAAGCCCGCGCGCGCTGCGCCCGAAGAGCAATGGACCGATCAGCTCTCCGGCGACGCCGTCGTATCGCTGTCGCCCGTCAGCTTCGTGGGCGGCGTTCTCGGGCGCCTCGCCCGGGCCCTGGCCGCAAAGGCACGGTTCTCCCTTGACCGCTTCTCAGACGTATACCTCGTGACCGACGCGATCGCCGCGCACGCCGCGCGCGCCGCCCGCGGCGAACGGATCGCGTTCAGCATGTCGACCGAGGTGAGGCGCCTCGAGCTGACGATCGGCCCGTTTCGCGATGGGACCGGCTCGTGGCTGAACGAGAACGAGGGCTCCCAGGACGTCGGTGGCGCGTTGTCGATGCTCAGCGACGAGGTCGAGGTGCGGCCCGTGCAGGATGGGGAGATGCTCCACGTGGTGATGGTCGACCATCGCCCGGTGGGCCGATCGCTGTCGGGTTAGACCCCCGGCCCGCCGCTCGCCCCGGGACGCTCAGCTGCCGTCGAGCAGTTCCGCGGGTAGGTCGGTGAGCGTGAGCCTCTCGGCCACGCCCGTGAGCGTCAGCAGTCGCTGAACCTGCTGAGAGCCGTTGACGAGTCCCAGCCGGCGGCCGTTCTCCTCCGCGCGCTGGTGCGCTCTGACGAGCACGCTGAGGCCGGTCGAATCCATGAACTCGAGGTTACGCAGGTCGACGACGACGAGCTGTGCATCCGACTGTGCCACGCGCTCGAGCTCCTCCTCGAGGGCGGGGCTGGACGCGAGATCAAGCTCGCCGCTGACGCTTATGACGGTGGTGGCATCGGCGTCGCGCACCTCTACCCGGAAATGACTCTGCACGGTGGGGCGAGGGTACTGATCTGCGCGCGAGCGTGCACCGATGGCGTGCTCCGGGCGTCGTTTGCCGGGGGTCGACGTGGGTAGGCGTAAGCCCATGCCCGAAGCCAACTCAGAGCGCGAGCAGGAAGAAGCCGCGGCCGCGGAAGCCGCCCGGATCGGTGGGAGCCCCACGTCCGAAGATTGTCGATTCCGTGGATGAGGCCCGGCGGCCGCTGGAGGAGGCGGGGCAGGGCGAGTCCGAGGGGTTCGAGCAGGCCGAGCGCGAGCTGATCGAGCACGCGAGCCACGGCGACCAGCACGCCGCCAGGAGGGCGGCCGAGGGTGCGCCGTCAACCAGCGATGACGACCGCGCCGCCGACAGCGGCGAGGCCGACGCCGAATTCTCTAGCGAACTGCCCGAAGACGATCACTGAGACCCCGGCCAGCGGGCCCCACTGCGTCGGCGATGTTGATCGGGGGTAGTCCTCCCGCACGGCTTATGGGAGGCCTGTAATTGTGGAAAGGAGACCGCATGGTCGCTCTACTCGTTCTACTGCTGATCCTGGCCATATTCGGTGGACTCGGCTTTGCCGCCCACTTCCTGTGGCTCATCCTGATCGTGGCGCTGGTGATCTGGGCTATTGGCTTCCTGATCGGCGGCGTCGAATCCGGAATGGGCAGGCGTCGCTGGTACGGACGCTGGTAACGCCCTCACATACCGCCTGAGGGCACGACGATCGCCGGCTCAGCGCTTGGGCTGGCGATCGTCGGTCAGATCACGTAGACGTTGTAGCGAACGGCGCAGAAGGCGCGAGACCTGCATCTGCGAGACGCCGACCCGATCGGCGATCTCCGACTGGGTCAGGTCTTCGCCAAAGCGCAGGAACAGGATCCGGCGCTCTCGCTCGGGCAGGCACATCGCCGCCGCAAAGATCGTTGCGCGGTCGTCGATCAATGCGAACCTGTCGTCCTCGTCGCCGATCGCATCCAGCCGACTCGGCGTCCCGTCCTCCTCGCTGCCGACCGGCGCGTCGAGCGACACCGTTCCATAGGCCTCCGCGGTCTGGAGGCCTTCGAGCACCTCTTCGGTGCTGAGCTCGAGGTATTGCGCGAGCTCGTCGATGGTCGGGATGCGGCCGGTCGCGCCCGCGATCTCTCGCTGGGCGTCGATGACCCTTCGAGCTCGCTCCTGCGCGCCGCGGTCGACGTGCAGCGCCCACCCGGTGTCGCGGAAATAGCGCTTGAGTTCGCCCACGATCGTGGGCACAGCGAACGACGTGAACGCAAACCCGCGGTCCGGGTCAAACCGCTCCACGGCCTTGACGAGCCCCAGGCTGGCCACCTGCACCAGGTCCTCGTAGGGCTCACTGGATGGCACGTAACGCCGTGCCAGCTTACGAGCGAGCGGCAGAAACCGCTCGATCAGTTCATCACGGGCACGTCGGTCCCCGTGGCGCCGCCAGCGCTGGAACAAGTGTGACGAGGCGGCTTGTGCAGACAAACCTCGACTAACGGTCGCCGACATCGGCAGACCTCCCTTTCGCAGACGTCCCCGTTGTACCACACGGCTGGTCTGCGTGCGGACCTTCGGCGCCTTCTTGCGCCAAACGTGCCACAAAAACCTTGCAAGTCTCGGCCCATGGAGCCTGCTCGCGCAGCCGATCAGCGTGCGTCAGGCGGCTTTCTTCTCGATCTTTTCGAGCGCCGGCGACTTGCGGTCGTCCTCGAGCAGGTCGAGCACGCCTCGCTCGACCCTTGCTCGAATCCGATCGTCGATGCCGCCCGGGTCCGGGATTCGCGCCAACACGCCGGCGATCGTCCAGCCGGACTGATAGCGGTCGAACACCCGCGGATCGATGTAGGAGCGCCGCGCCACGGCCGGCGTGTTACCCAGCAGCGCTGACACCTCGCGCACGGCGCGGTCCATGGCTCGTTTTCGCGCCGTCTTGGTCGATGCGTCGAGGCCGTGGGTGCCCAGCGACACAGCGGCCATCACCGTTCCGTTCCAGGTCCGAAAGTCCTTGGCGCTGAATTCCTCGCCAAGGTGCTGCTTGAGGTAATCGTTGATGTCGTCGGAGCGAATCGGGTGCCACCGTCGTCGCTCCCGGTAGGCCAGCAGCTCATCGCCTCCGGCACGGCGGCGGCGCAGGGCCGCGATCAGCTCATACGACGCGGGGTCGGCGATCACCTGGCGCCGCCGCGCGCCGCCCTTGGCGGGATAGTCGAATTCGACGGAGTCCGGGCGCAGCGTGATGTGCTCGCGGTGCAGCGTCGCGAGGCCGAGTCCTCCGTCGTCGTCGGCGTACTCCTCGCTTCCGATTCGAAAGACGCCGACGTCGAGCAGGCGGACCGCGCACGCCAGGACGCGCTCTCGCGTCGGCTCTACACCACCCAGCTCGGAGACGATGCGCCGTCGCAGGCGCGGGAGGGCGCTTCCGAACTCCAGCATGCGGGCGAACTTCGCGCGGTCTCGGTGCTCGCGCCCACTTTGAGTGATAGAGGTACTGCTTGCGGCCGGCCGCGTCGATGCCGGTGGCCTGCAGGTGGCCCATCGGGTCCGGGCAGATCCACACTTCCTTCCAGGCGGGCGGGATCGCCATCGTGCGCAAACGCTCGAGGGTGTCAGCGTCAGTCACCGCGGCGCCTTCGTCGTCGACGTACGAGAACCCTCGGCCGCGACGCACGCGTCGCAATCCGCGACCTGCGCAATCCGAGCGACGCAACCGGCGTGTGCGTGCGTGTACCTCCGTGGTGGACATGCCCCTGCGTTGGCCTACCCGGGGGCAGGCCCAGCAAACAGCTTGGAATACTGCAGGTATGGCCCCAGCCCCTTACACGTCTGCTCTCGCCGAGTCGCTGGCTCCGGACCTCCTGGATCGGTTCCAGCGCTACGTGCGGGTTGACACACAATCCCGCCCACAGCGCACCGGCTCGCCCAGCACGCCCGGTCAGCTCGACCTCGGCAGGCTGCTCGTCTCCGAGCTGCACGAGGCGGGGATCGCCGACGCGTTCCTCGATGACAACGGGTACGTCGTGGCGTCGCTGCACCCAGTCGGCGTCGAGTCCGGCGGTCCCACGATCGGCCTGATCGCACACATGGACACGAGCCCCGCTGCACCCGGCAAGGGCGTTGAGCCGCTCGTTCACCGCGAGTGGGACGGCGGCGTTATCGAACTGCCGCGCGAGGGCACGCGCCTCGACCCAGCCGCGATGCCCGAGATGAACGCCAAGCTCGGCCACGACCTCGTCACCGGCAGCGGCGACACGCTGCTCGGCGCCGACGACAAGGCCGGCGTGGCGGCGATCATGGCGGCCGTCGCCCGCCTCGCCGCCGATCCCCAGCTGCCGCGGCCGCACCTGCGGATCGCGTTCACGCCCGACGAGGAAATCGGGCTGGGCGCATCGCTGTTCGACATCGAGCGCTTCGGTGCGTTGTGCGCGTACACGATCGACGGCTCTGAGCTCGGCCAGCTCCAGGACGAGACGTTCAGTGCCGTGGAGGTGACCTTGACCGTCCATGGGGTCGACGTTCACCCCGGTTACGCCACGGACAAGCTCGTCAGCGCGCTGCGGCTGGCGGCGAGGATCATCGCCGCCCTGCCCGCGGACACCCTGGCGCCCGAGACCACGTCGGGGCGCGAGGGATTCATCCACCCCTACAGCATCAGCGGTACGCCCGGGCAGGCGCAGGTGACCGCGATCGTGCGCGACTTCGACGACGAGCGGCTCGAGCGCCACGTGGCGCTGCTGAAACGCACCGCCGCAGACGTCGTCGGCGCCGAGCCTCGCGCCAGCCTCGAGTTCGACGTCAAGCCGCAGTACCGCAACATGCGACGCCACCTCGATGCCGCTCCGTACGCGACGGATGCCGCCGAGGAGGCGATGCGCGCGGAGGGCCTGGACCCGATCCGGGTTCCGATCCGCGGCGGCACCGACGGCTCGCTGCTGAGCGAAATGGGACTGCCAACACCGAACATCTTCACGGGCGGGCACGAGTTTCACTCGGTCAGGGAGTGGGCGTCGGTGCAGGACATGGCCGCCTCTGCCGCGACGATCATCCGGCTCGCCGAGGTGTGGACAAGGCCGCAGTTCGTCGCCGCAGCGGCGAACAACGGACGCAGCTAGATTCCCGACCGTGAGTCCCACGTTCAGCGCCTCGCTCGCATCGGTCGACGGAGCCGTGATGCTCGCGTCCAGCGCGACGATCCCGGCGACGGACGAAGGTCTGCTGCGCGGAGACGGCGTGTTCGAAGTGATCCGGTTGTATGCCGGGCGGCCGTTTGCGTTCGAGGAGCATCTGCAGCGTCTCGAGCGTTCGGCCTCCAACCTGCGCTTGGCGCTCGACGTCGAAGCGGTTCGGTCCGACGCGTGGAGACTGCTTCGGCACGCCGGCACGGGACGCGACCACGAGCTGCTGCGGATCGTGGTGACGCGCGGCGGCAAGCGGCTGCTGCTGACCGAGTCGCTGCCGAAGACTGCCGACCGGGCGCGCCTGGCGACGATCACCTATGCCCCGACGCGCATCCTGGACGGCGTCAAGTCGCTGTCCTATGCCGCGAACATGCTCGCATCGCGACTGGCGCGCGAGCGCGGCTTCGACGAGGCGTTGCTGGTCTCGCCGCACGGTCGCGTGCTCGAGGCGCCGACGAGCTCGTTGTTCTGGATCAAGGACCGCGAAGCGCTGACGCCGCCGCTTTCCGAGCACATCCTCGCGTCGATCACACGGCGGGTCGTGATCGACGTGTCGGGCGCGCGTGAGCGCGAGTGCACGCTCGCTGACCTGCAGGAGGCCGACGAGGTGTTCCTTGCCTCGACCGTGCGCGAGGTGCAACCCGTGATCGCCGTCGACGACCAGCGCTACGACGGGGACGCGCCGGTTACCGCGCGCATCGCCGAGCAGGTCGCGTCACGGATCAAGTCGGAGCTCGACGCAAGTTGACGATCGCCGGTTCGTCCGGGCGCTAGTGGACCTCCAGAAGACATTGCGCCCGAAATGGCGGGCTCGGATGACCGCCATGCTGCGTCCTCGGACCCTCGCGCAGCGCTGCTGCGCCACGGGTCCTGCGTCCTTGCCTGACGGCCCCCGAACCTCGCCCTTTCAGGCACAACGTTTCCCGGAGGCCCACCGACGATGAAGGTTCTCACCGTCGTAGGCAACCGCCCGCAGTTCATCAAGGCGGCGGCGCTGTCGATGCCGTTGCGCCGCGTGCACGAGGAGGTGCTGATCCACACCGGCCAGCATTTCGACGACGACCTGAGCGCGGTGTTCTTCGCAGAGCTCGGCGTCCCCGACCCGGATCGCGAGCTGGGTATCTCGGGCGGCTCGAACACCTCCCAGACGGCACGCCAGCTGACGGCGCTCGAACGGGTCGTCAACGAGGTCGGACCGGACGCCGTGCTCGTCTACGGTGACACCAACTCGACTCTGTCTGGTGCGCTGGCCGGCGCGCAGGCCGGGATTCCGGTTGCGCACGTCGAAGCCGGCATGCGCTCGTTTGACATGTCGATGCCCGAGGAGCTCAATCGCGTGCTCGTCGATCACGCCAGCCGGTTGCTGCTGTGCTCCTCCCAGGTTGCCGTCGACAACCTCGCCCGCGAGCACGTCAGCGGCGCCGTCGAGCTGGTCGGCGACGTGATGGTCGACGTGGCGATGACGATCCAGCCCCGCGCGCGTACGCGTCTGGACCTGCTGAGCGCGCGTGGCGTTGAGCCCGGCGGCTACGTGCTGGTCACCGCGCACCGGGCGGGCAACGTCGACGCGCCGGCGAGGCTCGCGGCGCTCGTCGACCTGCTGCTGGCGATTCCGTATCCAGTGGTGTTCCCTGTCCATCCCCGCACGCGCGCCCGCCTGCGCGACGCCGGCCTCGACGAGCGTCTCCAGCGCAGCGAGGGGATGATCCTGACACCGCCGCTCGGCTACATCGAGCTGACCGCGCTGCTGTGCAACGGGCACGCTCTGGTGACGGACTCCGGCGGCCTTCAGAAGGAGGCCTATCTGGCCGGGGTGAAGTGCATCACGCTTCGCTCCACCACAGAGTGGACCGAGACGGTGCAGCTGGGATGGAACGAGCTGGTCGACCTCGATCGCGACGCCGCGCTGGCGGCGCTCCAGCGCGAACCGCCGGCCGAGCACCCCCCGCTGTACGGCGACGGTCACGCCGGAGACCACATTTTGACTGCGATTACACTCCACCTCGCATGAAGGGGTACCGATGACCGACGGCCGTCTTTCAATTGCACTGGTAGGGCTCGGCTACTGGGGTCCGAACCTCGCCCGCAATTTCGCGGCGATCGAGGGTTGCGATCTGACGTGGTGCTGCGACGCGTCCCAAGCGGCCCGCGAACGGATCGCCGGAAATTACCCGCGCACCAGGTTCACCGGCGATCTCGCCGAGGTGCTTGCCGATCCAGAGGTCGACGCGGTCGTCCTGGCGACGCCCGTCCCGACCCATGCAGAGCTCGCCGTGCGCGTGCTCGAATCCGGCAGGCACTGCTTCGTGGAGAAGCCGCTCGGCCAGTCGGTCGCCGAAGCGCAACTGGCGGTCGACGCGGCCCACAGCACTGCAAAGACGCTGATGGTGGGCCACCTGCTGGAGTACCACCCCGGCGTCCAAAAGCTCAAGGAGCTCAGCGACTCGGGTGAGCTCGGCGACGAGATCTACTACATCTACGGCAACCGGCTGAACCTCGGCAAGCTCCGCGCCGACGAGAACGCGCTGTGGAGCCTCGGCGCACACGACGTGTCGGTGCTGCTGTACCTCGCCGACGAGGAGCCGCACGAGGTGATCGCGCGGGGCGAGTCCTATGTCCGAGAGGGCGTCGAGGACGTCGTGTTCTGCTTCCTTCGCTTCCCGTCGGGGCTCTCCGCTCACCTGCATCTTTCGTGGCTTGACCCCCACAAGGAGCGCCGCTTCACGATCGTCGGCTCCAAGCGGATGGCGACGTTCGACGACATGGCGCTCGAGGGCAAGCTGACGATCTACGACAAGGGGGTCGAGGAGACTTCGCGCGGCTACGGCGAGTACATCACTCGCTCGGGCGACATCTTCTGCCCGCGGATCCCCAACGTCGAGCCGCTGCGCGTCGAGTGCGAACACTTCGTGCGGTGCGTGCGTACCGGCGAGCGCCCGCGTTCCGACGGCGAGGTCGGGCTGCGAGTCGTGCGGGTTCTGGAGGAGCTCCAGAACTCGCTGGACGCGTCCCTGCGGGTGAGGTAGTTGTCCGAGATCGCGCCGCAGGCGTACATTGCGCCCACGGCCGTCGTAGCGCCGGGCGCCGTCGTCGGGCCCGGGACCGTGATCCACGACGGAGCCCAGATCGGCGCGGGCACGCGGATCGGGTCGCTGACGGTCGTCCACGCCGGGACCGAGGTGGGGGACGGCTGCGTGATTGAGGACAACGTCGTGCTCGGCAAGCGGCCGCGGCTGCGCCCGGGCTCTAGCGCGGCGGGAGCGCAACCCGAGGCGCTCGTCATCGAAGCAGAGGCGACCGTGTGCGCCGGCGCCGTTATCTACGCCGGCGCGCGGATCGGCTCGAGGGCGATCATCGGAGACCAGTCGCAGGTTCGCGAGCGGTCGGTGGTCGGACCCGGGTCCGTCGTCGGCCGAGGATCGACGGTCGACTTCGACGCCCGTGTGGGCGCCCATGTGTCGATCCAGACGAGCGTGTACGTCACCGGGGGAAGCATCGTCGAGGACGACGTGTTCGTGGGCCCGGGCGTGGTCATGACCAACGACAACACGATGGGTCGCCATCCCCGCGGCGAAGCCCTCAAGGGCCCGGTGCTGCGGCGGGCATGCCGGGTGGGCGGCGGCGTCGTGTTGGTGCCCGGCGTCGAAATCGGCGCCGAGGCGTTTGTGGCGGCCGGGTCGGTGGTGACGCGCGACGTGGGCGAGCGCGAGGTCGTGATCGGGGTGCCGGCGCGCGTGGTGCGGCGCGTGCCCGACGAAGACCTGCTGGAGCACTGGCGCTAGGCGTGCTCTAAGCCGCTGCGGATGCCTAAGGCACCCAGCGGGCGTGGATCTGAGGTAGGCGGGCGTCCAAAGACTGGGCCGGTGCCCGATGTGGGGCCCCGTGCCTTACGCGCATGCTTACGGCATGAGCACTCCCACCTTCACCAAGCCCCACATCCGCCTCCCGGGCGATCGTCCGTTCCACCTGCTGCTGACCAGCCTCGCCGTCTCCTCGTGCGGCGATTGGCTCTACAACGTGGCGCTACTGGCGTTTGTCTACGACCGCACCCGGTCGGCGACCTGGCTCGCGGTCACGACCGCGGCGCGCGTGATCCCGATCGTCGTTCTGGGGCCGATCGGGGGAGTGCTTGCCGACCGCTGGGATCGCCGTCGGCTGATCATCGCCTCCGACGTTTCGCGCGCGGTCGCGATGATCGCACTGGCGATCGTCGCGGCCACCTCGATGCCGGTAGCGCTGGCGGCCGCGCTAGCTGCCCTGTCGACCGCGGCGGGGGTCGTCCAGCCGCCATGCGTGGCCGCGTGCACGCCGCGACTCGTCGTCGCCGACGAGCTGCAGCGGGCCAACGCCATCCGCGCCGCGATCGGACAGGCATCAGTCGTTGCAGGCCCGGCGCTCGGCGCCGTCCTGCTGGGACTGTCATCCCCCGCGGTCGTGATCGCGCTCAACGCGGTCAGCTTCCTCGCCTCGGCAGCCGCGGTCACCGCCATCGGGCGCAGCCCGGTGTTCGTCCCGTCGCGCGAGGACCGCGGCCCGCTGCATATCGGTCGGGAGCTGCGGGACGGCGCGCAGGCGCTTCGCGAGGCGCCCGCGGCGGTGCGCCTGGTCATCGCCGACACCCTCGGTAGCGCCACCTACGGCCTGCTGACGGTGACGCTGGTGCTCGTGAGCATGCGCGTCGGCACCGGCAGCGGCGGCTACGGGCTGCTGCTCGGGATGTTCGGCATCGGCGGTGTGGTCGGCGCGACCATCGCCGGCAAGCTCGACGCGCCGGCGCTGTGGCGGCGCATGCTGCTCGTCGCGCTCGGCATCGTCGCCGTCGCGGTCGCTGCACTGGGCTTGGTCCACTCGCTTGTGGCCGCGATCATCCTGTCGCTGGCGGGCGGCGGCGGCATGATCGTCGCCGAGGTCCTGTCGGAGACGGCGCTCGGGCAGATGCTCGACGACGCCGTCCTGGCCCGCGCCTACGGCCTGGCGCTGCCGGCTTCGCTCAGCGGGATCGTGATCGGCTCGCTCGTCGCGGGTCCGCTCGTCGCCTCGGTCGGCGTCACCGCGACGTTCCTCGTCGCCGGCCTGGGCCTGGCGGTCGCGAGCGCGCTCGTGCTGCGCCATCCGCTGCAGGACACGGGAGCACGCGCCGTCGTGGTGCCCGCTCCCGCGATGTAGTCGCCGCCTCTGTTACGACGCGGCTACGCCGAGCCGGTGCGCCACAGCCGCGGCCTGGCCGCGCGTAGTCACCCCCAGCTTGGCCAGGATGTTTGAGACGTGCACGCTGGCGGTCTTGCGTGAGATGAACAACTGCTCGGCGATCTCGCCGTTGGAGTGCCCCTCGGCAACCAGCCTCAGGACTTCGAGCTCGCGTGCCGTGAGGCCGAGCTCCGCAAGCCCGGTCGCGTCGCCTTCCCGGGCGCCGGACCCGTCACCGACACCGGTCAGCCGGCCGCGGCGGATCACCTCGTTTGCCAGCTCCACGAGCGGCGCCGCTCCCATCCGCCGCGCGAGCTCGAGCGCCTCGCGGACCTCGGCGGTCGCTGCTTGCGTTTCTCGAGCCGCCGCGAGCGCCTCGCCGTGGCGCAACAACGCATAGGCGAGGGGATGGGGCTCGTTCATTGGCCTGGTAGCGGTCACCGCATCGCCCCAGGCGGCGACGGCGTCGCCGCCGACCAAGCGCAAATACTCAGCCTTCGCCAGGGCCTTGTAGCCGTTGTCGGACGCGACGAGCGTGATCAGGCCGCTCGCGACCTGATGCAATGCGGTGCCGCGTTGTACGGCGTCTGACGCGCCGGCTCCGCGATCGGCCTCGATCCTCGCGCCGAGCCACATCACGGGCCACACGTAGCGATTTGCGTCTTCGGAGATGTTCGTCTCGAGCACTAGTTGCACGATCTCCGACGCCCGCTCGGGGTCGTTGGAAAGCAGGGCGATCTGCGCCTCGGTGGTCGCGAACGGGTACGCATACTGCGGGACGCCGGTGGCGCCGAGCGCTGCGCGCGCGTCGCGCAGCTCCTGCTCGGCTTCTCGCCGGCGGCCGGCGAGGATGTGCATCTCGGCGCGATACAGCATCAGCGTTCCACCGAACACGCCGCTGGCCTCTGTCGTCGGGGCCGCCAGGCTCAGAGCCTCGTCCCAGCGTCCAGACCGCATCAGCGCTTCGATCTTGTTGCCGCGAAGGAACGCCCCCGCGGTCCGCGACAGGCCCGACTGCTCCGCGTACGCTCCGCCTTCGTCGGCGATGGCCACGACCTCGTCGAAGCGACCCAGCATCAGCAGCGTGTCTGAGAGGTTGACGTACCCACGCATCGCCGTCCACGCGAATCCGCCACGGATGGCATCGTCGACACCCTGACGCTGCAGCTGCAGTGCCGGCTCGGTCTCGCCGCGATGCGCCAGTGCGTGACCGATCGTCAGCCGCGCATCGCAAGCCTGCTCGGCTGCCCCGACGACCTCGGCCACGTGCAGGGCGCGCTCGGCAGCCTCGGTGGCTCGGACAAATTCTTCGGAGAGCAGCATCGCTCGTGCGAGCGAGGTGAGCACCTTGGCGCCTTCCTCGCTCGGTGCATCTGGCAGAACCGCCACGGCGCGCTCGAGCTCGACGTTTGCCTGCTGATCGCGGCCCAGATCGATCATCAGTCGTGCCTTCTCTGCCAACAGCAGCGCCAGCCGCCTGCCGTCGTCCGCAGAGCCGACCTCCGCGAGCGCCTGCTCGAACAGGGCCACAGCCCGGTCGGCCGCGCCGCCATGCCAGGCCGCGTGGGCGGCGTCGTCGAGCAGCTCGCCGTATGTCCGGCCGGCAAGCTCCTCTGCGTCGGGCACCCCCGTCCACAGCTCCAGGGCGAGCTCGTAATGGCGCTGCGCCTCTGCGGGTGCGGACGCCGCCGCGACGGCATCTCCCGCTCGGACCGACGCCGCGAGCGCCTTGGGCATGTTGTGAGCGGCGACCCAGTGGTGCGCGAGCATCGCCGGAACACCGATCCCGGGTCCGGCGAGCGAGGGGTCCTGCTCAAGCGACTCCGCGTACGCGCGGTGCAGTCGCGCTCGCTCGCCCGGGAGCAAATCCTCGTAGACCGCGGCCCTGGCCAGCGCGTGGCGAAACGCGTAGCCGCGACCGCCCGGGTCGACGATCAGCAGCTGGTGCTCGACGATCTCGCGCAACGCCGCGTACAGCTCGTCCTCTCCGACGCCGACGGCGACGCCCAGCAGTCCCTCCGGCGCCCAGCGTCCCGATGCCGATGCGACGCGCAGCACGTGCTGGGCGTCCTCGGACAGCAGATCGACACGCGCCAGCAGCACGTCGCGAAGCGATGGCGGCAGATAATCGTGCTTGATCCGCCCGTCTCTCACGGCGCCCAGCAGCTCCTCGACAAACAAGGGAATCCCCTCAGACCGCTGGAACAGCAGGTCCACGAGCTCGCCGTCGGGGCGCTGATCGAGGATTGCCTGGATCTGGGCACCGACCTCTTCGGCGCCGAGCCGCTCGAGCTCGAGTCGCTCCACCGAGCGCTGCTGGTCCCACCGCCCGGCCATGCGGCGAAACGGATGCGCCCGGTGCAGCTCGTCGTAGCGCACGGTGCAGATCAGCAGCGCGTGACCGGTCAGACCACGCACGAGCAGTGCGATCAGATCGAGCGTCGAGCGGTCGGCCCACTGCACGTCCTCGAAGACGAGCACCAGCGGCCGCTCGGAGGCCAGGCGCGAGACGAGC
>Ga0207693_10001652_pt1 | contig 19684 bp, 16 predicted proteins | sample LARL81metaG_FD_184347 | JGI IMG/M metagenome (GOLD analysis project Ga0207693, IMG submission 184347) | Corn, switchgrass and miscanthus rhizosphere microbial communities from Kellogg Biological Station, Michigan, USA - LAR L8-1 metaG... | ecosystem: Host-associated > Plants > Roots >...
ACGACTTTGCCGTTTTCTACAAGGAACGTGCCGTCTCGCGTCATGCCGGTTAGAATTTTCTCGTAAGGATCAACTTCGCGGATGTACCACAACCGCGTGACCAGGATTCCGCGCTCAGTGGACGCGATCATCTGCTCGACTGTTTGCGGATCACGCTGACCCTCAAGCACAATGTTCATGGGCGCTTCACCCGCTTCGTTCGGAATAGGGAAGCCGTGGCCCGTAGCCTCGATCGGTCCGACCTTGGTGGCATGTTCTGAGTTCCTCATCTTTTTCGCGGTGCCGCGCGAGTAGACCAGTCGCTTCACGACGCCGTTCTCGACCAACTGCAAACGCTGCCGCGGCATGCCTTCCCCGTCGAAGGGCGATCCGGACTGCAAAGGATGAGAGACATCGTCCCAAATGTAAATGTTCTCACCGAAAAGCTGCTTGCCTATTCGATTACTTAGAAATGACCTCTGATCGAGAATGGCCAGGCCGCCAAAGTCGTAGAAGGCAAATCCGATTGTGTCGAGCACAGCTGCTGGCTCGAGAATAACGGTGTATTTACCGGGCGCGATCTCACGCGGTCCTGCTGAGTTCGAAGCTTTTTCAGCTGCAACTTGCGCGAGGTGCGCCGGATCAAGCCGAGCCACATCGGGCGAATTCGCCTTCTGCCATCCCGAAGAATCTGGCGCCAGCATGGTGATGGAAACCTCGGCAGACGTTTGCGTGTGCCAGGCGCTGAGCCCACGCGAGTTGAACACGCCTTCCACGCTTTCCGCACTGGAGAAAATCCCCGCTGCCGTCAGCTTTCGTTTTTGTGCGATGGCGACGATCTGGCCGACCGCCTCCGCGCGCTGCGCCGGAGTGAGTGCGGCAGTTTCAGCAAAGTGTCGCGAAGGAGTGCTTGGACTCTTGGAAACAGGGACGCCCTCGCCGGTGTTTGACGCTTCGCTGGGGTCGGGTACTGGCAGCAGCTCCGCATCGGGTTCCTGGACTCGCGCGAGGTCTTCGGAGGCTTGAACGACATCTCTCAAGCTTTCATCATCGAACTTGTTGGTCGTTGCACGTGCCGTGCGTCCGCCAAAAGCCGTTCGGAGAGAGACGCCGTAGTTTTCCTCCGACATATTCTGATGAATGGTGTTATTGGCGAATCGCGTGAGCGCAGATTTGCCGCCGTAGAAAAGACACTCCACCTCATCCGCGGTCGCGAATTTGCGAATGCGGTCGAAGATATCAGCGGCTTGGTCGCGAGTCAGCATTAGTAAAAGCACTCAGCAGTCAGCATTCAGTCCTTACGGGGCGGGCAAAATCGTAAGGTTCTCCAAGCACCAGTAACGCTCGATTCGGCTGACTGCTGATTGCTGATGGCTGACAGCTATGAATACGCACTTCCCACCTTCACTCCTCTGAACCTCGCCGGAGCCGCGCCGTGCCCAGTCCCCATCACCTGCTGCGGCTGTCCTTTGCCGCAGTTTGGAGTGCCCCAGAGCGTCCACTCATCGCGCGAGCAAATCGCGTCCATTGAATTCCAGAACTCAGTCGTGATCCCCGAGTACGATGGGTTCTTCAGCATGCGCACGCGCTTTCCGTTCTTGATCTCCCAGCCGATCTCAGTTCCGAACTGGAAGTTGTAGCGTTTATCGTCGATCGACCACGAGCGGTTCGTCTGAAACAGGATCGCGTGATCGGTTGATGCGATCAATTGTTCCAACGTGAGCGGCTTTTCGCCCGGCAGAATGCTGATGTTGGTCATGCGAATAATAGGGAGACGGTTCCAGCTTTCGGCACGCAGAGTTCCGCCCGAACGCTGCAACCCGATCAAGGATGCTGTCTCACGCGAACTCAAATATCCCGTGAACAGGCCGTTCGAGATAATAGGCGTGCACTGTGCCGGAACTCCCTCATCATCGAAGGCGAACGTCCCCAGTCCCGGCCCGTGCTCCTGCCGTGCATCGGCAACCACGTTCACCAGTTCGCTGCCATATTTCAGGGTGCGGAGTTTTTCCAGCGTCAGAAACGATGTACCCGCGAAATTTGCTTCCATGCCCAGCACCCGGTCGAGTTCAATGGGATGTCCGATGGACTCGTGAATCTGCAATCCCAGTTGCGAGCTTTCCAGAATGATGTCGAACACGCCCGGCGGACACTGCTCAGCGCTGTGCAGGGCAACCGCCTCTTCACCGATCCGCCGCGCATTCTCCACCAGTTTCAGTTCGTCGATCAGTTCGTAGCCTTTATTCTGCCACTGTCCGCCAAACGAGTTGGGATAGGAGCGCTTCTGAATTTCAGTTCCGGCAAATGCGTATGCGACATATCCCGCACCAGTTGTGTACTTCGTCTGATGAATGTCCGCACCATCTGACGAAAAAAACCACTGTTCCTCGCGCCGCACATTCAAATTCGTTTCCGCCAGGGTTATTCCGGAAACCGAGCGCAACTCGGAGTCAATCTTCTCTAACAATGCCAGGTTTTGTTCGATGGGAATTGCAAAGGGATCGATCCGATACGGTGTGGTCCACTCCGCCGTCAGTGCCCGCTCAGGCGCCAGACGAACATCGCTCTGCTTGACCTGCGCCGAGGCTGTGGCGATCTCCACAGCCCGGGCGGCAGTAGTTTCGACTGCGGCACGTCCTAGTTCGGCAGAAGAAGCAAAGCCCCATGCTCCATCTATGAGCACCCGCACATTGAATCCTTGCGAGCGCGAGTCTGACGCATTGCCGATCTTGCCGTTCTTTGTTGCCAGGGCCCGGCTACGCTCATCCACTACGCGCACGTCGGCGTATGTGGCCCCGCGTTGATTGGCGACGTTGAGTGCCCAGTCTGCAAGTTCTTTCATGGCAGAGAATAGAATCTACCACACCAACTCAGGCGTGAGTTGTCGGGGGTTAAGCTCGGTTCACTCGATCCAATGCAGTTCGGACGCGACTTTCGCACTCAGCGTGGGTTGTTATACTCAGGAAACAGCAAGTCGGGCACGGAGGGGTTCCATGGCCAAGCTAATCGAGTTCTACATCCCGAAGCGGTTCCGCAAAGACGCGAAGTGGGTGCCCGCAGAGAGACGCGGGCAAGTGATCGAGTTCGGGCCACGCAGAAAATCTGCGTAGCCACTCGATGGAGAGTTTGTTCTTCGCGCATTCTCTGCGGTTCTAATCAGACCGCTCAATCGCGAAACACTCAAAAGCTCTCGCCGCTCATTCTTTCGCAGGCGCCAAGAATTTAATCTGCTTAATCAAGTTCGTGCTGGCGACCTCTTCATGCTGGTTGCCGCCTTCCTGGGTGGAGTACTTCGAACCTTCTTTGACGTAGTGAACCGTCAGGCGATCGCCCGCTTGAATGTGAATCGGCGGCTTGGCGCGATTTCCGTCTTTGTCGAAAATGTCCAGCGGTGGTTTGATGGTGCCGACGAAACTCTCCGTTTTCCCTTTATGTTCGTACTCCATCGTGACAATTCCTTTGTCATGGTCGAGTGACTTTACCGTCCCCGTCCATGTGTCCCGCGGAGTGCTTGACCCAAATACGAACGGTTCCGTTGCATGCTGCGCCAGTGCAATACCACTACAAACAGCGACAACTAACAAAAGTGCGGCTAAACGCGATTTCATAGTGCCTCCTCGGCGTTTGTATTTAGTTTCGTAACGTCTTTCCCGTTTTGAGCGTGTATTGAATTCGTTCCTGCGTCTTTCGCTCGCCGCAAAGGGATTTGAACCCTTCACGTTCGAGATCTAAGAAATATTGTTCGCTGACCAGCGTTCCCGGTGTCACGCTCCCGCCGCACAACACTTCCGCGACTTTCGTTCCAATCTTGACTTCGTACTCGGTAATGTACTCGCCCTGGCGCATTAGATGGACGCCGAGTTTCAGCATTGCCAAGATGTTTTCGCCCGGAGCAGGAATGTCGCTTCGCATAGGCGGAGGCTCATATCCCGCTCTCGCCAGTTCCAATGCTCGTGCCTTAGCATCGTACAGTAAACGTTCCCGGTTCATCGTAATTCGATCGTAAGAATTCAGCAGACCCAAGCTGCGCGCTTCGTGCGCCGAAGTGGACACTTTGGCCATTGCGATCGTTTCAAACGTGCGCTTCATCGCTTCCGTGAGTTCGACCGACTCGCCGCGAGCACCGGGCCGCGCCGAAGAAGCCGAATCAATCGCTCGCAGCAGCATCTCCTTACAGCCCCCACCGCCGGGCAGCAGTCCAACTCCCACTTCCACCAATCCCATATAGAGCTCCGCATGCGGCTGGCGAACCGGAGCGTGCAGCGACATTTCGACGCCTCCCCCGAGAGTCATTCCGAATGGCGCTACCACCACCGGCTTAGGCGAAAACTTGATTGCCTGTGTCATTCCCTGAAAGGCACGGATCGCCAGATCAACTTCGTCCCATTCCTCCTCTTGCGCGCTCATCAGCAGGAGCATCAGGTTTGCGCCAACGGAGAAGTTCGGCGCGTCGTTGGTGATGACAAAGCAGTCGAAGTTCTCTCCCGGGCCTCCAGGTTTCAGTACTTGCGTTACAAACTGGACGATGTCGCTGCCCAGCGTGTTCATCTTGGAATGGAACTCAATACACCCCACACCATCGCCAATATCAACCAGCGAAGTGCCTGAATTCTTCTTCACCACGCCATTGGACTTCTTAGCAACGGATACCGACCACACGCCTGGCGCGACTTTCCCTGCGTTGTAGCACGCGCTGGCAAGATCGAAATAGCCGCGGCCAGATGTGGCTTTCGTGTCGTCCCTGTACCACGACTGGTTCCCCGAGCCAAGCAACTTCTCCACATTTGCGGCGACCGGCCGTCCTTCTTTCTTCATCCGTGCAACAGTAGGCGCGATGCCAGCGGCGTCCCACAGTTCGAATGGTCCCATTTCCCAATTGAAACCAAGCTGCATCGCGCGATCGATTTGGAGAAGCGTGTCGGAAATTTCCGGCACTCGGTTCGCCGAGTAGTTCCACAAATCCGAAAGCACGTTCCACAGAAACTGCTCGTCTTTCCCTTTGCCGGAGCCGCCCAGCAGAGTTCGCAGCCGCTGCGCCGGATCGTCAATGTTCTTCGCCATCTCGAGCGAGGCGAATTTCGCCTTTTGCAGCGGACGATATTCGAGGGTCTTCCAATCCAGCGCCAGCCGTTCGTCTCCGGCTGCGCCTTTTACCTTCTTATAGAACCCCCCACCAGTTTTATCGCCCAGCGTCTTGCGATCGAGCATCCCCTCGAAGAATTGTGGCAGCGAACTCGTGTGGGGAGAGCCTTCGTCTTCAGCGACCTTGCCCATATTCGCGACCACGTGCCCGAGAATGTCGAGTCCAACCATGTCGAGAGTGCGAAACGTCGCAGATCGCGGCCACCCTACTACGGGCCCAGTGAGCGCATCAACCTCTTCGATCGTGAGATCGAGTTCCTGCATTAGTCGCATGGCATTCAGCACTGAGAACGTGCCGATGCGGTTGGCAATAAAGTTCGGCGTGTCTTTCGCGACCACGACGCCTTTCCCCAGACTTATATCGGAAAAATGTGAGACGGCGTCGATTAGCGCAGGATCGCTCTCCGGTGTCGGGATAATTTCCAAAAGCCTCATGTAGCGTGGCGGGTTGAAAAAATGCGTGCCGAACCATGAGCGCCGGAAGTCCTCTGAGAATCCTGTCGCAATCGTTGCCACCGGCAGCCCGCTCGTGTTGGTGGTCACGATGGTCCCAGGCTTGCGTAGGGCCTCCACCTTTCTAAGCAGCGTTCGCTTGATCTCCAGGTCCTCGACGACGGCCTCGATGATCCAATCGACGTCCGCTACTCGCGCAAGATCGTCTTCGAAATTTCCGGGGGTCACAAGCGAAGCCAACGAGGGCTCAAAAAACGCTGCGGGCTTCGCCTTGCGTGCAGCGTTCAGGCCAGCCATGGCGATCTTGCTACGTGAATTGGGATCTGAGCCGGTAGGAACGATGTCCAATAGGAAGCTAGGTACTCCCGCATTCGCCAGATGTGCGGCGATGCGGGACCCCATGGTCCCCGCACCCAGCACCGCGACTCTGTGGATTCTTTTCACGGAAGGAACGACTGACGATCATAAACCACAAAGGACTGACAACACATTTGGGACATTTCACCACAGAGTCACAGCGACAGGAGGAACACAAAAAGGCCAGCAAGGGTGAAGCAGGAATACGAGCAAAAATCTGACACTATTGATTTTCTTTTCTGTGTCTCTGGGCCTCTGTGGTGAATGCTCTTAGCTTGCAACTACGGCAACTTCTGCACTTCCCAATCGTCTTTTCCCGCTCGCGTTATTACGATGTTGCTGAGATGCGGACGCAAGCTCTGCCCGGAGATTCCGAACAGGGCTACTGGAAAGGTATATTCGCCGCCGTGGATCCTCCTGCCGTGCTGAATTTCGAATGCGGCCACCGCCCCTGGAGAGAAGAATTCCTGCAATCGCTCCGGTGAAACCCGCTGCCGCGCCACATCCGTCAACATTATGATCCCGGTCTCGTGATCCTGAGTTTGCCAGGCGTGCAGAAAACGGTTCGCCGTCGCCAGTGCCGAACTATAGGAAGGATCCAGGGGACGAGCGCTATTCTTTGGAACTCGGGCGAACGAGACGTATGAGGTTGAAGACAAAAAGACGCAGAGCAGAATGAGGGCAGTTCGAAACTTCATCTGTTGATTTTCCGGAAATCGTCGTCATGCCGGAAGAGACAAGGAAGGTTCCTACCCAGACGTCTTCGAACAGAAACGATCTATTCGTGCCGCAGCGCCTCAATGGGGTCCAGTCGAGAGGCACGCACCGCCGGGATCATACCGCTGACGAGTCCAACCATTCCGAGAATGATCGTGGAAGCAATCAGCGTAGAGGGCGCGATCAGTAACCGTATGTCGCCCGCTTCGCCGTTTTTTGCAAATGCACTGTACAAGGTGAGCCTGCCCACTGACAGAGCGACCACATACGCCAGGATCACTCCCAGCACCCCGCCGATAAAGGTGATGGTTAGAGCCTCGGCTAGAAACTGTGTCAGAATGTAGCGCCGCTGCGCCCCGAGTGCTTTCTGCACTCCGATCTCTCGCGTTCGCTGCGTCACCGAAACCAGCATGATGTTCATCAGCCCGACGCCGCCAATTCCCAGCGTCAGCGTGCCGATGAAGCCCATCAGAATCTTCAGCCCGAGCGTGATTATTTCAAACTGATGGACCTGCATCATCAGGTTGAACACTCTTATTGCCTGCCGGTCAGCCTGATTGATTTTGTGAGGCACGGCGAGAATACTGCGCACCGACTGCTCCAGTGGTTCATACGCCGGAGTTTCATAGTTAAACCAGATGGAACTGATGTAGTGAGTGTCGGTAAGGTCACTCATCGTCGTGAAGGGAATGTAAACGACGCGGTTAATGTCGTCGTTACCCTCCTGCATCTTGGCTTTCAGAACTCCGATGACCTCGAAACTCAGCCCGTCAAGCCGAATACGTTCCCCCAAAGCGTTGCGGCCGGAAAACAATTTTTCTTTTGCTTCCGAACCGATTACCGCGACTCGCGCCCGCTGGACCTGGTCTTCAGCATTGTAAAAGCGGCCCTGATCGACTTCGAGCGAGCGAATCGACTGAGCTACGGGATCTTCGCCGGTGACTTGCCAGCTAAATGCGCGGGTGTCGTATTGAACGTTCGCATTTTTCCCGACCTCCGGCGTGATGTGGGTAATCTGCGGAAGATTCGTCGCCAGCGTGTCCACATCCTCGCGGGTGAAGCGCACCGGTACCCCGGATTTCTGACCTCCTGCCTGCATGGACGTTCGTCCGGGCACTACGATCACAAGCTTAGTGCCGAAATTCGCGAAAATATTTGCGCAGGCCCGGCCGAAGCCATCACCGTAAGCAAGCAACATCACGACGGTGGCAATACCCCAAGCCATGCCGAGCATGGTAAGTGCCGTACGGCGCCGATTGTGGCGCATCGCGGTATAGGCTTCCTGAAGTAGATCTCGCAGCATGCTTTCTTTCTTACTCCTGCCGCAGCGCTTCCACCGGCTCCAGCATCGCTGCTTTGCGCGCGGGGTACAGGCCGGCAACAACCCCGGCGATTGTCAGACTTCCGATTGCCAGCAGAGCCGACATTGGTACCAGTTTCGGAGGATCAAATCCACCCGGCCCTCGTATCGTTCCCATGGCCGCCATCAACCCGCCCGCCAGAGCCATGCCGAGGAGTCCGCTACCCAGCGTGAGCAGTAATCCCTCCAAGAAAAAGTGAAACAGGATACTGCGGTTAGTGGCCCCTAAAGCCTTGCGTAACCCAATCTCATGTGTTCTTTCTGTGACCGCCACGAGCATGATATTGATCACGCCTATCGCTCCCAAGGCCAGAGTCACCATCCCTACCGTTCCCAGGAACATATTCATTACGTCGAAAATCGTTCCCACCATTGCCGAGGATTGAATCGAATCCCACTCGTCAAAGGCATTTTCATCGTTAGAGTCAAACTGATGATTCCGTCCTACGATCTTATGCACTTCCTTCTGCGCCAGCACATGGTCAGCTGTTTTCGTAGGCTGGTATTCGACAAAGGAAAGTGCGCCCAGCTGATTGTCTCCTTTAATCGGGAACGACGCTTCCATCACTGAAAACGGAATGTAGCCACGCATGTTGAGCCAGAGATTGTCACCACGTCCAAGATGAGGCAGAGTTCCGACCACTTCGAAACGCAGACCATTGATCAACACCGAGGCACCGAGTGCCGGCCAGCCAGGGAACAGGGCTTTCTGCAGTTCGCTGCCTAAAACAATCACATTGCGCCGCTGTGCCCCGTCCAGTTCATTCAGCCAGCGGCCGTCTTTTAGGGGTAGATAGCTGATTTCGTTAAGCTGCGGTTCAACACCCAGGATGGATCCGCTCGCGCTCTGATACTGGCTGACCTCGCGCAGATCATTGCGCGAAATGATAGGACAAGCTCGGCGAACGTGCGGCGCCTGGAGAATCTGCTGGTAATCGTGATAGTTCAAACGATACCAATGCGCGGAATTCATGCTCCCGGCCACGGCAGGCGCGCGTCCCGGGAAAATAAACATGATGTCTTTGCCGAACTCGGCCATCTCCCGCTTGTTGCCCGAGCGAAATCCTTCACCGACGCCTACGAGCAGCAATAGCGATCCCACGCCCCATGCGATGCCGAACATGGTCAGGAATGAGCGCAGCTTGTGGGCCCAAAGGTTGCGGAAAATCTGCGCAAAAATGTCCAGCACCGTCCTCATGAGTTCAACCTCTTAGTAATACGGTATATCGCGGGGGAAGTTCCAGCACTTATTTTTACGAATTGCGTATTTATGGATAGATGCAGGCAATCCTACCCCATTGGCAAAAATCGCCGTATTTTGACGTAGGCGCTTCTGCAGGAGAGAAATCAGCTGTCTTTACGATACAAAAGGTCTCGGATGGCATTCTTCCGGGCCGCGTTCAGTTCACTATCCGCCTGACGGTTGCCGCTAGCGCCCCGGTTTAGGGACTGCTTTTCATCATCCGTGCTGCAGTCCGGACAACGATTCGCAAAGCCCGGCTTGCCGGGTTTCAGTTCAAACTCCTCTCCACAAATGGCGCAGGTTTTGATGGGGAAGGCCATGGCTTAATCATAATGGATGGGGACAGGCGGGTGTACTGCACAGCTGCGTTGAGCGCTTGGGGTGACGTATTTGGCCATTGAAGCGATCCCACAAATGCCAGCCGCGATCGCTTGTGGTTTGCCCACCATTTACCTCGTACCCAGTTCCGGGAACTATCCTTAAACATGGTTCGTATATCTCCCATGGGAATGAACTCCAGCTCTCCAAAAGGTGACCGTGGTTGCTACTTCTCCTGCGCGGATTAATGACCGACCGCAATATAGTAGCTTCACCTCGGGCCCCGCAATCGTGCTTTACCTAACGTTTGCAAAGCTTCTGCTCCATATACTCACAGCAGCGCGCTACGGCATCTTCCGAGACGAGATGTATTACGTGGCTTGTTCTGAGCACTTGGCATGGGGCTACGTGGACCACCCCCCGATGAATGTCTTTATCGCGTGGGTTGCTCGTCAGGTGTTTGGAGATTCGCCGCTGGCGCTGCGCCTACTGCCGGCCATTGCGGGAGCCGCGCTGGTTTGGATGACGGGACAGTTGACGAGGGAGATGGGCGGGAGCCGCTTCGCCCAAGCACTCTCTGCGTTGGCAATAATCCCAGTTCCGATTTACTTAATCATGCACCACTGGCTCACCATGAATGCCTTCGAGCCACTCCTTTGGATAGGTTGCGTCTTGTTGGTGGTGCGTGCGATTAACTTGGGCCAGCCTCGATACTGGTTCTGGCTTGGAGTGCTCACTGGCGTAGGCTTGAGACCAAATACTCGATCGCTTCTCTCGTGTTCGGCATTTTGGTCGGAGCTCTCCTCGGCCCGGAGCGCCGCTTTCTCAAGAGCCTATGGCTGTGGTCGGGAATGCTGGTAGCCGTGATCATGGCGCTGCCCAATTTCCTCTGGCAACTTCACCACGACTTTCCGTTCCTCCAATTGATTCATAACATCCGCATGGGCAATCGTGACATTGTTCGCAGCCCCTTTAGCTTCGTTGCTGACCAGGCCGCAATTATGAATCCCGTTTTGTTTCCTTTGTGGGCAGGAGGCTTGTTATGGCTCTTTTTCGGACACGAAGGTCGGCGCTATCGTTTGCTGGGCTGGACCTATGTCGTGGTATTAACCGCACTCATCGTCCTGGGCGGTAAAAACTACTATGTGACGCCGATCTACCCTATGCTTTTCGCTGCTGGCGCCGTAGGTTTCGAGCGGATTACAGCCCGAGGCTTCGCTTGGAGCCGACCCCTATATGTGGTCGCAGTTGTCGTCGTTGGCGCACTTCTGATTCCGATTTCTTGTCCGATCCTTTCCCCGGAACACTACATCCGATACCAAGCAGCGCTTCACATTCAGCCACCAGTGTCGGAGCGTCAAAACAACGGCCCATTACCGCAATTCTTTGCCGACGAGTTCGGATGGGAAGAAATGGTGCAGCAGGTCGCGCATACCTACAACACCTTGTCGCCCGAGGAGCGCTCGCACACGGCTATCTTCGCCAACAGTTGGGGCGAAGCAGCGGCAATAGACTTCTACGGTCCTCGATATGGCTTGCCCGCCGCCATTAGTAGGCATAACAACTACTGGTATTGGGGACCACGAGCCTACACAGGAGATATCGTAATCGTGTTAGGGAGCGACGGTCGCGGCGACCGCGAGCACTTTCGGAGCGTGCAAGCTGCCGGTCGGGTGGAACACCCATACTCACGTCGCGATGAACATTTCACAATTTGGCTCTGCCGTGGGTTGAATCAGGACCTACGGGAACTCTGGCCAGCCATGAAGAAATTCAACTGAATCAACCATTGTTACGCAATCAGCTTGGCCAACGCGAACGCCACGCCCGCTGCCACGCCACCGATAACCATTGTCTGCAACGCGCTCCGGAATGCCGACGTACCCGTAAAACGTCCCTTGATAAACCCAAACACTCCCAACGCAAGCAGCGTCACAATCGCCGAAACGACCAGTCCGCGATACGCGTTGTTGAGGACGATGTATGGCGACAGCGGGATCAACCCTCCTGCCACATACGATGCGGCAATGGTGCCTGCGCTCGTTACCGCACGCTTGGGATCCGGTTCCTCGAGACCCAGTTCGAAGCGCATCATGAAGTCCACCCACGCATCCGGCCGCTTGCTCAGAGCCTCAACCACCGGCTCGCTTTCGGCGGCGGTCAAACCGTAGTTCTGGAAGACCCGGCTGACCTCAGCTTTTTCTTCTTCGGGAATCTCCTCGATCTCCTCATACTCCCGCGCTTTTTCTTGCTCGTAGTGCTCGGCATCGCCTCGCGCCGCTAGATAGCCGCCGAGTCCCATTGCAATTGACCCCGCAGCCACTTCTGCCAGTCCGCCTATCACAATGAATCGCGGGTTCGTGATGGCGCCTGAAAGTCCCGCCGCCAGAGCAAACGGCACAGTCAATCCGTCGGACATTCCAATCACAACGTCACGGACGAAATTGCTCGAAGTGAAATGCAACTCCCGGTGGATGATCCGCGCCATCACTGAATCTCCTTTTCGTGCGCCTGCAGCCATTTCTGCGCGAGCCGGATCACGTCGCGTTCGCCGCGATAGCTTAACTTCTTCTCCGCGCCTTCGAGGGGAATCCACAACGCCTCCTTCACCTCGATCCTCATTTCGCGGGATACGTCGTCAATTTCACCGGACTCATATCGCAGCAGAAAAAAACTCACAATCTTGAATACCCGTTGCTTGTCGCCCCACGACCGGACATATACGTATTTGATATCGGTGAGCTTCGTCAGCATAGTGGCCTTGAGGCCAGTTTCCTCGAAGACCTCGCGGAGCGCGGTTTCGTCGGCTTTCTCTCCCGGATCGACGATGCCTTTGGGAAGCGCCAGCACGCGCCCCTGCTTGCCGCTCTTGCGTGACGCGGTTTTCGAAGTGCCACCTTCTCGCAGCGGTTCGATCACTGCCACTTCCCAGCCCTCCGGCACTCGCCGGATTACCACTCCTCCCGCAGAAATCTCCCTTGGCATGGCCTCCAAGTTATCAGAAATAAAGGGTTTTCGTCATCCGCCGTAGCTTGTAACAACCGCGGGCAAAGTATACAGATAAGGTAACTGCCGTTACCAAATACCTGAACGTACTCTGCATCGAAGCGCATCTTACCTTGTAGCGGGTTTGTGGTTGGCCGGAGGACGTTATGGCCATGCAAGGTTTGCAACGAATTGCGCGCTCGGTGCGCGCTTTTGGGAGCAGCCTGAATCCCGCGTCCGCAGCGGCGCAAAAAATCCCCTCTATTGGTCTGGCTCTCGGCGGCGGATTCGCACGGGGTATCGTTCACGTCGGCATTCTGAAAGTGCTCGAAGCCGAAAATATCCCCATTAACTTCGTGGCAGGAACCAGCGTCGGAGCGCTCATCGGAGCTGCCTATTGCAGCGGAGTCTCTCCCAGTGAGCTCGAGCAGTTGGCCACTCGCGTTCGCTTCCGCGATCTCGCGCGCTGGACTGTCTCTCGTTATGGTTTCGCAACGAACCTTCGAATGATCTCATTCCTAAACCGAATTCTTAAGGTAAAGACCTTCGAAGAGCTTCGGATCCCACTTGCCGTCACCGCTACCGATCTCGCTTCCGGAGCAGGGGTGGTGTTTCGCTCCGGACCTCTTGCTGATCCGGTTCGCGCGAGTTGCGCCTATCCCGGCGTGTTTCTTCCGGTTACGATCAACGGCCGCGTGCTCGTGGACGGAATGCTGGCGCACTCGCTTCCCAGCCAACCAGTTCGCGCTATGGGTGCCGAGCGCGTGATAGCGGTGAATCTCAAGAGCACGTGGTCGAATGTGGATGGCCCACGCCACATCTTCGACGTGATCGGCCAGTGTTTCTCCATCGCCCAGGACATGAACTGCACACAAGCGCGTGCTTGCGCGGATCTCGTTATCGAACCTGACGTGACCGGTTACCGCTACGACGACTTCGAGCACAGTGCCGAACTCGTCCGAATTGGTGAAGAGACTGCCCGTGCCGCGCTGCCACAAATCCGCAAATGGTTCGAAGTGACCGTATCTGACGTGGTGAAACCAGCAAAGGCGAAGCGGCCAACGACTTCTCCGGTACCCAGTCCGGCCGTTGCCGGTTCCTGAATGCCATCCGAACTGAATCCCCAGGCGTCCCTGCTCACAGCTCAGACTCTACAGAAATCACTGTATGGACGCACGTTGCTCCCCTGTGAAGAATTAAGAGTTTGAAGGCTAGCGTGTGGCTGATGCCGTCTGCTGGGGGCAGGTGGCGCTGGCGTGCAATCCACGACGTGGTTCCCTCGTAAGCGTGTTCAGCAGTTCTCGACAAACAAAAATGAAGAACCAACAAGCGACGTTTTCCAAGCCGGAGCTCACTCGTTCCCGCTCCGGGTGTCCTGGTCTCGACGATGTTCTCGGCGGCGGATTGCCCTCTGGACACGTCTATTTGCTCGAAGGCGAACCAGGCACCGGCAAAACCACGCTGGCCCTGCAGTTTATCGCCGAAGGCCTGCGCAACCATGAGAAGGTGCTTTACGTCACCCTTTCTGAGTCGCGCGAGGAATTGATGAGCGTCGCGCGATCCCACGGTATAAAGCTTGACGGCATTCACATCCTGGAACTCAAGCCGAATGAGCAAGACCTCAGGCCTGAGGGGCAATACACGGTCTTTCATCCTGCAGAGGTGGAACTAAACGATCGTGTGCAGATGATCATGAAGGAAGTTGACCTTCACCGTCCTGATCGCCTCGTGATCGACGCGCTTTCCGAAGTCCGCATGCTGGCGAAAGATCCTCTGCGCTACCGCCGCCAGATTGTTTCGCTCAAGGAATACGCGCCCAAGGATTGCACCGTGCTGCTTTTGGACGATCGCAGCAGCCGTCACGTTGAACTGGAGTTGCATAGCATCGTGCACGGCGTGATCGCTCTCGACAAGCTTCATCGCGACTTCGGAAAGACCCGTCGGCGGTTGGAGGTAACTAAACTGCGTGGCTGTGCGTTTCGAGAAGGCTATCACGATTACACCATTCAGGATGGCGGGGTTGTCGTCTTTCCGCGCCTCATCGCCTCGGAGCATTCCGAATACGATCAGGCACAGCATCTCGTCACTAGCGGGATCGCGGAACTTGACAGGCTGATCGGCGGCGGCATCGACCGCGGCACCAGTACTCTCCTAATCGGCCCCGCCGGTTGCGGTAAGAGCAGCATCGCCGTTCGCTGGCTGACCACGGCTGCCGAGCGCGGCGAGAACACGGCTGCCTTCATCTTTGAGGAAACGATCGGAATTCTCATGCAGCGTGCTTCCGGGCTGGGCATGAATCTACGCCCGTTTCTGAAAAACGGCCGGATGAAACTTTCTCACTTCGATCCTGCGGAGATGTCTCCGGGAGAGTTTGTGGACCAGGTGCGCCGGTCCGTCGAGCAGGACAACGCAAAAACTGTCGTCATCGACAGCCTGAACGGGTTCTTACAGTCCATGCCCGGCGAGCAGCACCTCGCCCTCCATCTGCATGAGCTGCTCACCTATTTGAACAATCGTGGCGTGGTTACGTTTATGGTCCTGGCACAAGCCGGAATGATCGGTAGTGCCATGCAATCGCCGGTAGACGTGAGTTATCTGGCCGACAATATCCTCGTGCTCCGCTATTTCGAAGCCCATGGTGAAGTCCGGAAGGCGATCTCCATGATTAAGAAGCGCAGCGGCCCGCACGAGCATACGATCCGCGAGCTGCGACTCGGCCCTGATTGCATCCACGTTGGGGAACCTCTCACCAAGTTCCAGGGGGTGCTGAGTGGCATTCCTGCGGTTGTGGGTTCTGGTAATGGTCACGGGAACGACGGCGAAAACGGTCTTCGAATCAATGACTGATCATTCCAGTAACGATCTCCGCATTCTCGTTTGCGCCCCCTTCGGCAAAGATGGAAGTTTGATCGCGGCCGTCCTCCGCGAATCTGGAACGAGTGTCTGCGCAACGGCGAGCATTGTTACGCTCGCAGGTGCGATTGCGGAAGGGGCGGGCGCGGCGGTCGTGACCGAGGAGGCTTTGCACGACCAGACGATCGGTGTTCTTGCGCAGCAGTTGGCCGATCAGCCTCCATGGTCGGACTTTCCAATTATTGTGCTTACAGGTGGCGGAATGACCACCGCAGACACGGAACTTGCAGTTCGTTCGCGCGCTCCCCTCGGCAACGTAGCGCTACTGGAACGACCACTTCGTCCTGCGACTCTCACCAGTGCCGTTCGCTCGGCGCTTGCCGCTCGCCAGCGGCAGTATGAAATTCGTGACCACTTGCATGAACGCAAGCAGGCCGAAGACGCTCTTCAGAAAGCCCACGACGCGCTCGAGTCTCTCGTGGAACAGCGCACCGTCGCATTACGACGCCTTTCGGCACGATTGCTTCGCGTTCAGGATGAGGAACGCCGTCGCATCGCCCGCGAACTGCACGACAGTCTCGGCCAATACTTAACCGCAGCGAAAATCAATCTGGACGTGCTTTCTCGCGCCACCGGCGACTCCAATCATCTGCGCGATGCTCAACAACTGATCGAACGTGCCATTTCCGACACTCGGACCCTTTCTCACTTACTGCATCCGCCTCTGCTTGACGAAGCTGGCTTCATCTCCGCTGCGCGCTGGTATGTCGAAGGCTTCGGCAAACGAAGTGGGATCACCGCCACGCTCGATATCCCGGACAAGCTGCAAAGGCTTCCTGCCGAAATCGAAACGGCACTCTTCCGCATTCTTCAGGAGGCGCTCACTAACGTGCACCGTCATTCCGGTACGCGTTCGGTTGAAGTGCGACTCACCAGCGATCCTTCTTTCGTTGCGCTTGCAATCCAGGACCATGGGAAGGGAATTCCTCAGGATGCCCTGCAGCGTTTCCGCAAAACTGGCGCTAATTTCGGGGTGGGCCTTGCCGGAATGCGCGAGAGGGTGAAGGAGTTGGGCGGTACTCTGCATTTGGAGTCCAGCCCTGCCGGAACGCTGCTTACTGTTGTGATCCCGATCTCCTCGTCGGAGAAGTCACATCCGCGTTCGGCCTTGTCTGCTGCAGCCATTTCACCAGGCGTCACTAGATTCCAAGCTTTGTGATTTTCGCTGATTCGACCGAAGCTGACCGGCTTTGGTGAAGTGCAAACCTACGGCGATTCCTTCTTCTCGTGGCGCATGATTTTTGCCGCCTTCTCATGTGCGGCAGTGATCAGTGAATCCAACTTGGGGAAGCGAGTACGGAGCTTGCCCAGTAACTTCCTTGCCCAGTGATACTCAGTTGAAAGAATGACCAGACCAATCAGAAGGAAAAGAATGCCCTGCAGCACGGGCAGAAACAGGCCGACAACGCCGAGAGCAATGAATATCCAGCCGAGAATGATCAGAGCGACTCGCTTAAACCGGGGAGAGACAGGCATGATTTTCGTGTGTTCGTTCAGCCTACACTAGGTTTAGTCTCTGCCGTTTAGCGTGTGCGCATTGTGCTACTCCTTCTCGATGAGGCAGCCCTGTAACTGGTTGCGTGAGTTTGGCTACGGCGATTTGTGATTTGGGTCACATCCTTCAAATCGAGTTCCCTGGATACTTAAGTTGTTAGAATGAGGTGTACCGTAAGCAGCGCCTTTCGGGCTGCTGATGAAGTCGCACGATGTTGAAACTAGCTTCACATTTCATTGTTGCCGGGCTAACGCTGGTTCTGCTTAGCGAGCCGTTGGCGGCGTGTATTACGCCGGGCCACACCATGACCGCTGCGGAGCACGCTTGTTGCCTAAAGGTGGCGAGCATGTGCGAAAGCTCAGCCATGCCGATGTCGCACTCCTGCTGTCAACATGCGGTCTCGCCGCAGGTGATCGCGCTCTCAAAGTTGCAGAACCATGACTTGGCCGTCCTTGCGATCGTGGTTTCTGAAATTGCTCCAGCCCTCCCCCTCCCTATGCTTCGCCGAAGTCCAAACGATTCCGCCTCTCCGCCCGGAAGCCCTATCAAAATAAGCACCATTCTTCGAATCTGATCGTTTCTTCGTCGCGGTTAAGCTGCGAGGACGGCGACGTGTCTCCTCGCGCGGACCTCATTCTCAAGAATTGTGAGCGAGGAAGAAATGATGAAGATCGTAAAGCTATGGATAGTTCTAGTCCTGCCCGGTGCTGCTGTCGGGCAGAGCACGGTCACGCCGCTGCAGTCTCTGATTGCTGAAGCCCGGCAAAGCAACGCCTCGATAAAAGCGTCCGAAATGGCCGTTGCCACCGCACGTTATGCGCCGAAGCAGGCATCTGCGCTGCCGGATACCGAATTTATGCTGCAGCACTTTTCGGTTGGCAGCCCGCGTCCATTCGCCGGCTATAGCAACAGCGACTTTGCCTACATGGGATTCGGTGCTTCTCAGGAAACTCCATACCCCGGTAAGCGTGGGCTGCGTGCCAACGTCGCTCAGCACGAGGTGGCGATTTCCGGTGCGGAAAAGGAGGTCGTCACGTGGAATGTCATCACACGTCTGAAGCTGGCGTATTTCCAACTGGCTGCCTCCCAACAGGTGATCGCGATCCTGGAGCGCAACCAGGAAACCGCAGAACAGATGCAGCAGGCCGCGGAGGCGCGATACGGGGTCGGGCAGGGAACGCAGCAAGAAGTGCTCCGCGCCCAGTTGCAGCGAACCAGGCTGCTGAATGACATCTCAATGCAGCGCCGTGAGCAGGCGCAAGCAGAGGCAATTCTCAAGGCGTTGCTCAATCGGCCAGTTGGATCGGCCGACCTGATCGCTGAGCCGTTGCGGCTTCGCCAGCTCCCGGAAACTGAAACGCTGGCGCATACCCTGAGCGGCAAGAATCCTGACCTGCAAGTTAACAGTGAGCGTATTTCGCAAGGACATGCAGCCGTTGAACTCGCGCATCGTGAGAAGAAGCCTGATTTTGCGGTCCAGTACATGTGGCAGCACACGGCGTCTGAATTCCGCGACTACTACATGGCCACGTTTTCCATCAAGCTGCCGAACCGATCCCGGGTTAGAGCCATGGAAGGCGAAGCACAGACCAAAGTTGCGCAGGCCGAGTCCGAAAAGCAGGCGCGCCTCAAACAAATGGAGAGCGATCTCGGAGAGCAGATCGCAATTGCTCAGACTTCCGAGCAACAACTCAAGGTTTATGACGATGGCCTGATCCCTCAAAGCGAAGCCGCACTCAACGCCGGACTTGCGGGATATCGATCGGGCAAGCAGGAATACCAGGGCTTGCTGGCTTCCTTCGCCGACACCTTGCAACTCGCAATCGAACGCGAGCGCACTCTCGCCGAGCACGAATCTGCACTTGCTCGGATCGAAGGCCTCATCGGGGAGGAACTGCAATGAACTACCGACGCCTTTTTGTTGTCGCACTTGCACTGAACATCGCGCTCGCCGGGGGAGCTTACCGGCTGTGGAGATCCACGCGGCCAACCATCGCCGGTGCTCTGCCTCATGCTGAGCATCCGCCCATGGAAGGATTCACACTCAACACACCACCCGAAGGCGAAGCACCTGCGCTGACTTCCGTCGAGTTGACGCCCGAACGCCTGCAGAGCATTGGCGTGCGCACCGGGCGCGTTGAGTACAAAAACATGAGCAGTGACATTCGCGCCACCGGCAGCGTCGAAGTGGATGAGCGCCGCATCGCCAACGTGCAAAGTCGCTATCCGGGCTGGATCAAGAACGTGTATGTGGACGCGACCTACCAGCCGATTAGAAAAGGCCAGCCTCTCTTCACGATTTACAGTCCGGAGCTGGTTGCTAGCGAACAGGAATATCTAATGGCGAGAGCTAATGTTCAGCGCCTAAGCCAGAGCTCGGTGCAAGGCGTGGCTTCCGGCGCTGACACATTGTTAAGTGCTGCCCGCGCGCGCCTAGTGCAATGGAGTCTCTCCGACGCCGATATCGCGAAACTTGAATCGAGCGGGAAACCACAAACTGAATTCACCTTCAACTCGCCGGTTTCCGGATATGTCACGGAGCGCATGGCATTGCCGAATGCTTACGTGCAACCGGAAACGAAGCTCTACACAATTGCTGATCTTTCCAGCGTCTGGGTCGAAGCGCAGGTTTTTCAGGAAGACGCCGGAAAGCTCAAGCCCGGCGATGCCGCTGAGATTACTGTGGACGCTTATCCTAGCCGCATTTTCCGCGCGCGTGTAG
>Ga0207693_10001654_pt1 | contig 19673 bp, 22 predicted proteins | sample LARL81metaG_FD_184347 | JGI IMG/M metagenome (GOLD analysis project Ga0207693, IMG submission 184347) | Corn, switchgrass and miscanthus rhizosphere microbial communities from Kellogg Biological Station, Michigan, USA - LAR L8-1 metaG... | ecosystem: Host-associated > Plants > Roots >...
TATGCCTTCCTGCCGACGCTCGGCGATCTCGATCTGCATCTCGTCGGTGAGGGACGGCACGAGCACATCTACGAGCGGCTCGGCGCGCACGTGCGCGAGATGAACGGCGTTGTCGGCACCGCGTTCGCGGTCTGGGCGCCGAACGCGCGCAGCGCCTCGGTCGTCGGCGACTTCAACTCGTGGGACGGCCGGTTGCATCCGATGCGCTCGCTCGGTTCCTCCGGCATCTGGGAGCTCTTCATTCCCGACGTCACCGAGGGGACGAAGTACAAGTTCGAGATTCGCGCCCTGGACGGCCGCCTGCGGATCAAGACCGACCCGGTCGCGTTTGCCACCGAGGTGCCGCCTGCGAACGCGTCGGTCGTGTACCGCTCGACGCACGAGTGGTCGGACCACGATTGGCTCGACCGGCGACGCAAAACCGAGCCGCTGCGCGAGCCGATGTCGATCTACGAGGTGCATCTGGGCTCGTGGCGCCGGCGGCCGGAACAGGCAGGCCGCTGGCTCACCTACCGCGAGCTGGCGGACGAGCTGCCGCCCTACGCGCAGCAGATGGGCTTCACGCATTTGGAATTCCTGCCGGTGAGCGAGCACCCTTTCGACGGCTCATGGGGCTATCAGCCGACCGGATTGTTCGCGCCCACCAGTCGGTTCGGATCTCCGGAGGACTTTGCGGCCTTGGTCGATGCCTGCCACCGCGCCGGGCTCGCCGTGATCATCGACTGGGTGCCAGGTCATTTCCCCGACGATCCGCACGGGCTGGGTCAATTCGACGGGACTGCGCTCTATGAGCACCAGAATCCGATGCAAGGCCGACATCTCGACTGGAATACGCTCGTCTACAACTACGGAAGAACCGAGGTTGCCAATTTCCTGCTGGCGAATGGGTTATTCTGGCTGGACTGGTACGGCATCGACGGATTGCGCGTGGATGCGGTCGCCTCGATGCTGTACCTCGATTACAGCCGGCCCGAGGGCGGCTGGATCCCGAACAAATACGGCGGGCGCGAGAATCTGGAAGCGATCAGTCTCATCAAGCGTATCAATACGGAAGTGTTCTCGCGCTTTCCCAACGCCACCACGGCGGCGGAGGAATCGACCGCCTGGCCCATGGTATCGAGGCCGGTGGATTGGGGCGGCTTGGGATTCGGCTACAAATGGAACATGGGCTGGATGCACGACACGCTCGATTACATCAGCAAGGACCCGATCTACCGCAAGCACCACCATGGCCAGATCCTGTTTGGTCTGCACTACGCGTTCTTCGAGAACTTCATCCTGCCCCTCTCCCATGATGAGGTCGTGCATGGGAAGCGCTCCATTATCGGACGCATGCCCGGCGACGAGTGGCAACGCTTCGCCAATCTGCGCGCCTATTACGGCTTCATGTTCGGTCATCCCGGCAAGAAGCTGCTGTTCATGGGCAGCGAGTTCGCTCAGACGAATGAATGGCAGCACGATCACTCCCTCGACTGGCACCTGTTGGAAAACCCGAGGCATGCCGGCATCCAGAGCCTGATCCGCGATCTCAACCGCCTGTACCGGACGGTGCCGGCCTTGCATGAGCTCGACTGCGAGGCGGCGGGGTTTGAATGGCTGGTCATGCATGACGCTGATCGCGGCGTGTTTGCCTGGCTGCGCAAGGGGCGCGACGCCCATGAGCGCTGCCTCGTGGTCGTGAATTTCACGCCCGAGGTGCATCGCGACTACAGCATCAAGGTGCCCTTTTCCGGGACTTGGCGTGAGGTCCTCAATACCGATGCCGAGACCTACGGCGGCACCAATGTCGGGAACGGGGGCGCGGTGCGCACGTTGGACACGGGCGCAATCCCCGAGCTCAGCCTTGTTGTTCCGCCCCTTGCTGCGATTTTTCTCGTCCCCGAGCCCTAGCATGCGGCTCACCGCCGGGCTGCCGCACCCCTTGGGATCTACCTGGGACGGGCGTGGAACAAACTTCGCACTGTTTTCCGCCAATGCGGAAAAGGTCGAGCTCTGCCTGTTCGATCGGCACGGCCGCCGGGAGGTCGAGCGCATAACGCTTCCGGAGCGGACCGAGGATGTCTGGCACGGCTATCTCAATGATGTGCTGCCGGGGCAACTCTATGGCTACCGGGTCTATGGCCCCTACGATCCCGAGCGCGGCTTGCGCTTCAACTTCAACAAGCTTCTGATAGATCCCTATGCCAAATCCATTTCCGGCCGCCTGGTCTGGAGCGATGCGCATTTCGCCTACCGCGCGGGCAGCGCGCGCGCCGATCTGTCATTCGACCGGCGGGACAACGCGCGCGGTATGCCGAAGGCGGTCGTCGTCGACGAAGCCTTCACCTGGGGTGAGGAGCGCAGGCCGTCGATTCCCTGGGAGGACACCATCATTTATGAGGCCCATGTCAAAGGATTGACGCAGCAGCGCGAGGACGTTGCGCCGGCATGGCGCGGCACGTTTCGCGGGATTGCGGCTCCGAGCATCATCGATCATCTCAAGCGGCTCGGGGTCACCGCGATCGAGCTGTTGCCGATTCACGCCTTCGTCGATGATCGGCACCTCGTGCAGCGGGGATTGAGCAACTACTGGGGTTATAACACCGTCGGCTTTTTCGCCCCCGAGCCTCGCTATGCCTTGGACGCGCCGCTCGATGCGTTCCGATCCACGGTGTCCCGCCTGCACGATGCCGGAATCGAAGTCATTCTCGACGTCGTCTACAATCACACCGCCGAAGGCAATCACCTCGGCCCAACTCTGAACTTTCGCGGCATCGACAACCTCACCTATTACCGGCTGCTGCCGGGCCAGCCGCGGTATTACGACGACTTCACCGGCTGCGGGAACGCGCTCAATCTTGCCCATCCCCGCGTTCTGCAGATGGTGATGGATTCGTTGCGATACTGGGTCGAAATTTGTCACGTTGACGGTTTCAGATTTGATCTTGCCAGCACGCTGGGTCGCGGCCCCGGCGGTTTTGACCGCAATGCCCCCTTCTTCGCCGCGATCCGTCAGGATCCGGCTTTGGCCGGCGTGAAGCTGATCGCCGAGCCGTGGGACATCGGCATGGGAGGTTATCAGGTCGGCGGGTTTCCGGCCGGCTGGTCGGAATGGAACGATCACTTCCGACGCACGCTTCGCCGCTGCTGGGCCGGCGAGGGTAATCTCATCGGAGAGCTGGGCCGGCGGATGACCGCTTCCGCCGATCTGTTCGATCATGACCGCCGCGCCCCGCGCTCGACCATCAATCACATCACCGTGCATGACGGATTCACGCTGGCCGATCTCACGAGCTATGAGCGCAAGCACAATGAGGCGAACGGCGAGGACAATCGCGACGGCTCCGATGAGAACTACAGCACGAACTCCGGCGTGGAAGGGCCGACGAGCGACCCGGAAGTGCGCAAGCTGCGCCAGGTTCTGCGCCGCAACCTCCTCTCCAGCCTGTTTCTGGCGCAGGGCGTGCCCTTGCTGCTCGCCGGGGATGAAGTGGCGAACAGCCAGAACGGGAACAACAACGCCTATTGCCAGGATAACCCGACCGGCTGGGTGGACTGGTCCGCGCTCGGGGAGGCGGAGGATGAGACCGCGTTGATCGCCCGGCTCAGCGCCCTGCGGCGGCGATTTGCGCAGCTGCGGCCTCGCCGCTGGGTCGAAGGGCGCCGGGCCGACGGCTCCTTCGGAGTGTTATGGCTCACGCCGCGCGCCACCGAAATGACGGAGCAGGATTGGAAATTTCCCGAGGGGCGTTTCCTGTCCTACCTTCTCGCCCCGTTGGAGGCGGACCAGCCCGCACTCTATATCGTGCTCAACGCTGCACCCGAGACAATCGAGCTCATCCTGCCGGATATCGGCGGCTACAGTCGCTGGACGGTCGTCCTGAGCACGGCCTCCGCGCCGGCGATGGGGGCGGAATTCTCATCCGGCGCGAAGATGGCGGCATTGCCACGCTCGGTCTTAACCTTCTCGGGCGTGGCCTGATCAAAAGAAAAAGGCCGCCCGGGAGCGATCGGCCGGACGGCCCTGCGGACGTCGTGCCGACCGAATCGGGCCGGTTCCCTCCCTCCGCCGACGATGATCTAAGGCAAGCCCCACGCACAGACAACGCCGCTGCGGAGCTCAATTGCGCAGTTTCAACAGCTAAATAGCGTTTCTGTTAACCACTTCCATTCAGGGGGTCATAACCCATCAAGCTGGCCTGAACAGCGGTTTAGGCGGATTGTATCCGCTGGGCAGGTCGCTATATTATTGGTGACACCGGTTCCAGCTCTCTGCCAGGCCCGTCGCGATCGGCGGGCCGTCTTCGTTTAGGGCTCCGCAATATTCAGGGCTCCGCCAATGACCCGTCCCAATCGCACCGACCATATTCGGCTGACCTCGCATCCGAATCCGGGCGCACAGCACCATTTGCCGATCCACTGGGGCGCAGCCGACGCGCGGCAGCGCGGACCGATCATCGGCACTGTCTCTCGGCCGAGCGACCGCAACGTCATCGGCAGCCACGGCGGCTCCTATGCTGTCTATCGTGCGCTCGCGGTCTCGGCGGGCGCGCTCGATCCTATACGGCGGCCCGACCTCACCGACACCCATCCCGCCGCGCGCATCGGCCCGTTCGCCCAATGGCGCAATCCGCAGCGCATCGTGTCGCTCGATCCCTGGGGACATCTCGTCACCGAAACCTTTGCTGCCGACATCGCGGAAGGACTGGATGCGCGCCCTACCATCGCCATCACCAAAGCGCGCCTCGACCTTCACGAAATGCAGGACGCCCTGGCAGCGGGGCGGCTCAAGAGCGACGGCGCGGTCGTGCACGCAAACGGCAGCATATCGGTCGTCAAGATCGCGGTGGATCCGGTCTGGTACTTGCCTGGAATTGCCGAGCGGTTCGGCACCACCGAAATGGGTCTGCGGCGCGCGCTGTTCGAGCAAACCGGCGGGATGTTTCCCGAGCTCGTGACCAGGCTCGACCTGCAGGTGTTTCTGCCGCCGATCGGCGGCACGACCGTCTACCTGTTCGGCGATGTCGAGAAGCTCAATAATGCCCGCACGCTGATCACCTGCCGGGTACATGACGAATGCAACGGGTCGGACGTGTTCGGTTCCGATATCTGCACCTGTCGTCCCTATCTGATTCACGGCATCGAGGAGTGCGCGCGCGGGGCTCAGTCCGGAGGCCTCGGGATCATCGTCTACAATCGCAAGGAAGGACGTGCGCTCGGCGAGGTCACCAAGTTCCTGGTTTACAATGCGCGCAAGCGGCAAACCGGGGGCGATGCCGCATCGACCTATTTCGAGCGCACGGAATGCGTGGCCGGCGTCCAGGACGCGCGGTTCCAGCAGCTCATGCCCGACGTGATCCATTGGCTCGGTCGCACGCGTATTGATCGGTTCGTATCCATGAGCGACATGAAATACGATGCGCTGGTCGGTCAGGGCGTCGATATCGTGGAGCGTGTGCCCCTTCCGGACGAGCTCATTCCGGCCGATGCTCACGTCGAGATCGCCGCGAAGAAAGCCGCAGGCTACTACACGCCCGAGCCGCCGAAACCGGAGAATCTGCTGGATTCGCTCGGGCGAACCCTCGACAAATATTGAGCCGCCGCCACGACGGCGCATCGCGATCTGGTTCGCTCATGCAAGGCGTGACCGTAGTCGACCACCCGCTGGTCCAGCACAAGCTGACTCTGATCCGTGACAAAAACCGCTCGACAAAAACGTTCCGCGAGCTCCTCAAAGAGATCGGAATGCTGCTGTGCTACGAGGTCACGCGCGATCTCCCGCTGACCCGAGTAGAGATCGAGACACCCCTTGCGCCCATGATCGGATCTCGCATTGCCGGCAAGAAGCTGGTCTTTGCCCCTGTGCTGCGCGCTGGGCTCACCTTTGTCGAAGGGATGCTCGACCTCGTTCCGGCTGCGCGGGTGGCGCATATCGGGCTTTATCGCGAGCCAAAGACGCTCGTTGCCGTGGAATACTATTTCAAGACGCCGTCTGATCTGGCCGAACGTCTGGTCATTGTCGTCGTGCCGATCCTTGCAACGGCAAACACCGCCGTGGCGGCGGTCGACCGGCTCAAGGAGCGGGGAGCAAAGGACATCCGACTGGTGTGTCTGATCAGCGCGGGAGAGGGCATCGAGCGCATACGCGGGATCCATCCCGATGTCCCGATCTGGACGGCGGCAATCGATGATGCATTGGACGAGCAGGCCTTCATTGTCCCCGGGCTCGGGGACGCCGGCGACCGCGCCTACGGGACGAAATAGGGGCCAGAGCACTTTCCGTTTGCGTCGACCTCTCCGTTCGTCATTGCCGGGCTTGACCCGGCAATCCATCTTCTTCGCAAAGAGTTCTCTGGAAGCAGATGGACCCGCGGGTCAAGCCCGCGGGTGACGCCCGAAGTGCGCAACAACGGTTCGACGTAATCGGAAATGTTCTAGCTCTACGCTGCGCTGCGTTCCCGCCGCAGCTGCCCGATGGCGGTGTTCGCGAGCCGCCATAAATCGCGCTCTCCATTCTGCGCGAGCCGATCGATATGCCGCGACAACAGAGCGCGCATCTCGTTCATGTCATTGTGCGCGAGCTCGGGATCGGTCCTTACGAACTGCCAGGATTTTTCGAATGCGGAAGTCACGAGATCGGATAGCTCGGGTTCAAGGATTAGGCTCTGGAGTGCCATGCTACGCTTCCCCTCCTCCCGTCGCTCGATCCCGCGGAGCTGATATCTCACGAAGCGCGCTGACAGTACAGCGCGAAATCAAATGCTGCATCGCCAAAAGATGTTGCAACGCCGTAAGGGAATAAAATGCTGCAGCGCGATACACGGAAGTGTCACAGAACTGCCACGCTTCGAAGGGGTTGGCGCGCCGTCCTGTGGTGCGCAATCATCACACATCGTCTAAATTTGTGCAGATGCAACATTCGAAGCCAAAAAGATCAAATTTTCACCTTTCTCTTGGACCATACGTAAACGGTAAGATCGCGCTGCCGGGGTACTTGGGGACCGTTTCGAGCACATCGAGGTTGGGGTCGTCTAACGCTGGGGGGCTTAAATGTCCGAAATCTCGCTTAGCCAATCCGCTCGTCCATACCGTCTAGGCGGAACAGGCACTCACACGAAGGCCAAACTCATTCGTTTTCCCGCTCGTCCCAGAGCAGGCAGGCCTGCAAGGGCCCTTGCCGACATGGCCGGGCAGCTGAGCTTCACCACGATGAAGCGGGAATATGCCAGCTGCTTCGTGGACTTCCTCCTGGGCAGAGGCAGCCGCCCGCCGCGATAGCTTTCGCCAAGCGGGGGCTCTCGGCCGTCACGCCACGCGTCATCGGCGCTAACGTGGGGAGCCGCGTGTCCCGGATGCGGCGCAGCGCGCGCGCATACACCAGCCGTTCCACAATCTCCGAAATGAGAGGGCGCGAAACACGCCACGACCCACCGCAAAGCGCTGTGGTTTAGCCGGCGATCAGAAAGAGTCCCCCGAGAGCTCATCGGCCAGCCTTCTGCAGGACAACGCGCATGGCATCGCGCAGGTTGACCGGCACGCCGATGCGGCTCGTGGTGCCCGGCCGCGCGTTGCGCAGGCCCAGCATGCGGCGGAGCTGAAACGCGATCAGCGAGACCGGCACGATCTTGGCGGGGTGATCGAGATGGCGCACCGACAATCCCGTCGCTCGCCCCATGCGCCGCAAGCCCTCCGGAGTGAAGAACCAGAGATGCTGGGGAGGCGTCATCAGCCGCCATCGCCGGCCCATGAGGCGCGCTGCCAGCGAAGCAAAATCACCGGTCGTAATCACGACGATACCGCCCGGCGCAAGCCGGCGGCTGCACAGCGCGAGCGTATCGTGCGGGCGTGACAGATGCTCGATCACGTCGAACAGCGTGATCACGTCGACCTGGCCGACCTTCGCCATATTGGCCTCATCAGCCATGCCCGAGCGCACTGGCAAGCCCGCGCGTCGGCAAGCGTCGGCCGCATCGGCGGCAAGCTCGATACCGCAGACGTCGAAATAAGGCTGTGCCTCTTTGAGAAAAAACCCGTAGGCACAGCCGATCTCGAGAAGCCGCCCGCGCGATCGAAACCGGCGGATGAAGCTGACGCTCCGCGCAAACTCCCGCCGCAACACCGGCTCGGCGCCGCAATAGTCGGCATAGCCGTCGCTGTGTTTTCCCGAGAAGTAATCGGCCGTGTAATAGCTGCCCGGATCAAAGCGCGCGGCATCTGCTCTTCCAAGCCCGCAGGAGCTGCAGCGCCAGATCGTGCATCGGTTCACCGAGAACAGATAAGCGTGCAGCGTCTCTGTCTTGCACGCCGGACACTCCCGCATCTCTGCGGCGGCTGCGCGCGCGATGCCTTCCTGCATTTCTTCACCACGGATCGATTTTCTCCGTCATGCGCGGGCTTGTCCCGCGCATCCACGTCTTTCGTCCGGCAGCCAAGGCGTGGATGGCCGGGACAAGCCCGGCCATGACGACCTTGGATCCTATGCCGATCGAGACATGCTGTAGGCATGCCGCAACGACTCGCCAAGATCCCCTGAGCGGGGATTCCCCGGAACTCGCGGCATGGACAAGAGTTGATTCCGACGGCGAGAAGCTCGCAATGAACGACATCCGCAGCAAGGAGCTTTACAGCAGCCCAAACGGCGACCGCTGGCACCTGTGCAAGGACGGCACCGGACGGCTGTTCATAGCGCACCAGGCCAACCTCCCCTCGGGAGGGCACATCTCCCGTATCGAGCTGGCGGACTTCCTCGCGCGTGGATATGGGCCTGAGCAGCAATCCCTGCTGAAGCTTATCGGGACGCTCCTCGACTCTGCGCCCGCTCAGCTCGTTGGCGGTGAAGGTGATCCGGGTCTTTCGCTGACCGGCGGTGGCGGGCACGCGTAGGCATGTCGATTGCAGTTTCGCTTCCGGACGCGACGATCAAGCTCTTCTGCGCACTCGTGCTCACCATTTCGATGCTGTCCTCGTATTATTTCTTGTACAAGAAATTCAACGCGCTTTCCGTGTGCCAAGCCCAGTCGGCAAGGCTCGATGCGATCGAGGCCGATCTCGGCAGGATGGGCAGATGACCATCGACGAGCGTGCATTCAGACTGTGCATGGGCGCGCTAGCGCTTCTCATGTTCGCATGGGCGGTTGCCTACTGGCATGCAAATGCGCAGACCGATGGGTGCATGGCCGCGGTACAAGCGCGGCTTGACGGCCTGCGGGCGCGCATCGATCGCCCCAGATAGCCCCTCCTCTCGTGACACTGACCCGCATGCAAGCTCTGGCGGAGGACGTGTTAGTTAGGCGACGCCGAAAGAGCCAACCGATGGCTCTGCGAACCATTGGGAATTCTCGATGGCAAGTCCCCGCTGGAAGTGCCGCGAACCGAGGCGGGCGCCCGGCTGATAGAGCAGCGGCTTGCAAAGCTCGACTGGGGCGCGGCCGCATGAGCTGGCTAGCGGCTTGACGGTCCTTGCCGCTGCGGAGAATAGGCCCATATTCTCCGCAAAAGGTGCGGAGAATGCCGACCTACCTCCATGAACCGCCGGATTGGCCCCGGTTTCGCTGGGACCACGATGGCTTGGCGTCGTTGCTGGCGGAGGTCCGGCTGCGGCAGGGGCAGCTCATTGGCCGCATGCGTGCGCTTGGATTCGCCGAGCAGGCGGAAGCGGTCCTGACGACACTGACGCAGGATGTGCTCAAGTCCAGCGAGATCGAAGGCGAAATACTCGACAAGGACCAGGTGCGCTCGTCCATCGCACGGCGGCTCGGAATGGAGGCCGCGGCTCTGCCGCCGGCCGACCGCAAAGTCGAAGGCGTGGTGGAGATGATGCTGCACGCCACGCAAAAGTTCAAAGACCCGTTGATCTCGGAACGGTTGTTCGCTTGGCATGCCTCGCTTTTCCCGACCGGACGCAGCGGCCTGAGCAAGATCACGGTGGGCGCATGGCGCGACGGGGCAGCAGGACCGATGCGAGTGGTGTCCGGGCCGTATGGCCGCGAAAAAGTGCACTACGTAGCGCCGGACGCCGGAAGGCTCGATGTCGAAATGAAAACCTTTCTTGAATGGTTCAACAGCGAGGAGAAGATCGATCCGGTGATCAAGGCTGCGCTCGCGCACCTTTGGTTCGTGACAATACATCCATTCGATGACGGCAATGGCCGCATCGCGCGTGCGATCGCCGACATGTCTCTCGCCCGTTCGGAAGCGAGCTCGCAGCGCTTCTATAGCATGTCAGCGCAAATCCGCGTTGAACGGAAAGCTTACTACGACGTGTTGGAGAGTACACAAAAGGGCGATCTCGATATCACGCCCTGGCTGGAGTGGTTTCTCGGCTGCCTGGATCGTGCCTTCGACAACACTGAGAACACGTTGGCCGCGGTCCTCCGAAAAGCAGAATTCTGGAAGAGATACGTCGTGGCAAAAATCAACGAACGCCAGCGGGATATCCTCAATCGCCTGCTGGATGGATTCGAAGGCAAGCTCACATCGAGCAAATGGGCCAAGCTGGAAAAATGCTCACCGGACACCGCGCTCCGCGATATCACGGAGCTTGTTGATCTGGGTATCCTCAGGAAGGATGCAGCAGGAGGTCGCAGCACCAGCTATTCGCTGGTGAGTGATTAGAGCACGATCGGATTGGCTTGAATTCGTCGTGGCCGGGGACGGCTGGAGCGGGCTTCAATCAAATCGAATCTAGGGCGGGTTAGTTGTAATGCGTCATTCTGAACTCAGTACAATTATCCGGCGGGGCCGGCTGGAGCCGGCCCCGCCGGCTAGCACGCCCTACGATACATCATGTTCATGGGAGCGGAACGCGCCATAGCTTGAGCGCTCACGCTGGTCCGTAGAAGTTCCGCTGGGCACCAGTGCGATGATCTGACCGGACCATGTGCTGGGTGCGCGTCGGGTCTTCGGCGCGGTCCAGCCATATCTGGGCCATGTTCAACCACAGCCCCTTCGTACGTTCATTTGCCGCCTCTTGCGCCCAGCGAAGGCAGTCGGCTGCGCGTCTTCGGAATTCCTCGGTGGTCATGTCGAGATCCAATCGCGGTAGGTACGCTGCCTAGCTGACGCCATCTTGGTAAAATGATTCAAAATGCGGACACGAATTCAGGCCAATGTCGGCGGATCAGTTAAGACTTCGTAACGCCTCGGGGGAACGTAGCCCGGATTGCGCAAGCGCAATCCGGGCTACGGGGCAGGGACTGTTTTCAACCCAGCCCACACCTGCGACCGTCACGATGCTCCGAAAGCATTGATCGTGGCGGAAATGGCAACGACGATCAGAAAACAGGCTGTCCAGCCGACGACGACCGCAGCAAAACGCGCCGACTCGTTGCGCCATCCCACGGTCAGCTTCCTGCGTGTGCTAAAAAACACGGACATGGAATAGATGAACCAGATGCCGAGCGCGGGCCCGAGCCACACGCTGATCATCATGCCGCGGATGATGTGAATTCGCTCCGCGGCACCCGTTCCGGGATCCCCCGCAATGGAAACCAGCCCACCAAACGGCACAATCGGAAGACCCGCGAGCACGCCGCGGGCCGCGTCGGAGATAGGCAGATATGCCTCCGCCACGATGAAAGCCGACAAGGCAACGGCGAATAAAACGATCTTCAACTTGCTCTGCAGCATTGCCTCGACAACCCATCCCCAATTTTCCCAACCCGTGGCGTAGGCGGCGTGCGGCACTGCTCCCGGGTGATCCGATAAAGCCACCGCGACAATGACAAATACCGCTCCGATCAATGCCGCGGCGATGCTGTAGGCGAGCTGGTATTGCGGCGCTATTCCCTTCATGACGGTCTTCCCGGACACGCACGCGAACCACAGCGCCACAACGAGAAGGAGCAGCAACCACCCGGCCAGCGCTGTTGAGCTGCGCGTTCCAAGCGCCAGCAAGACCAGCATGTAGAGCGCGCAGAGCAGGCCGTTGATGATAGGCATCCAGAGCATCGTTCTTGCCATGGATGCAGCTTTCGCATCAGCGGAAAAGAAAAACGCCAACCCGTTGATGGCCGGGAATGTCAGCATCAAGCCGGCAGCTGCCGGCAGCACCGCCGCTGCCGCAACGATCCCCGCGTAAACGAGCGTACCCGCGGCCAACCTTAATGCGATCCGCAAGACGCTTGTCATGTTATCCGTCGGCATTGTGGGCTACAGCATGTTTCATCCGATAGAATCAGGCGCCATCCACGCCTTGGCTTTCGGGCGAAAGACGTGGATGCGCGGGACAAGCCCTGGGGACATGCTCGCGCTACCGCGGCTTGTGGGAAACGCACAGCCGCTCACGTTCGACGTGGGACAGACCGATAGCGACGGCCGCGGATGCGAGCGGCCGCTTCGCGACGGACTTGTCTCATGAAGCCAGGGCTTAGCCTCCCGAGCGGACGCGAGTCGGCAATGTGCGGCGATTTCGCGAGATCGTCGAGATTCCATTCATCGAGGATGATCCAAGAGGGAATGGTCAGGCCGATATGGCGCGCCTCCATCTCGGGAATCCCGAGCGCCGCTCGATCCCTGTGCGGGGGCTGACTGGTGATTGGGAACAGCGCAACCACTGTTGCACTCTTCCCGCGGGCGATGATGATTTGGACGCAGGCGGGACGAGCCTTGCGACCGGATTCCTCGTGGCGATCGTACTCCCGCGCCCAAAGATAATTGTAGGAGATGACAAGCCCGTTGGACGCCTCCACATCTCAGGCCTCGCTGTCCTCCAGGGCGGCCAGCATCATCTTTACGATATCCTCGGATGCGTCGTCTGCATGAAAGGCTCGCCTCGTGTCGGCGGCGTTTACCAGCCGGTCGTACTCCTCAGCTGTCAGAAGCACGAACTTGCGCTTACCGCGCCGGGTGATCTCGACCGGTCCTCGGTAGGCAGCCTCGACCACCTCTCCGGATCGGTTGTTGAGGTCGGTCAGGGAAAAATGAGTCACTGACGGTTCGCGGCTCGCGCTAGGACAAAACTGCCTATTTTCAGCATCTTTACAATTTTAGCTATAAGGGAACCAAACGGTCAAGTCCGATAGGTCCGGACAGTGCGAAAGGTCCGATTCGGACTAACCCGCACCGGAGAGACAGCGTGCACAAGTTGAAATGGGGCAGCCGTATTTGAGCGGGTTTATCCGCGATTGTGATTGGCAATTTGCCGCCAATATAGTGGGCATATTAACGCCTTACTCGATCGAGGAATCCGACCGCGTCGTGCGACTGACCCGCATCCAGGCCCTGGCGGAGGACGTGTTCGGTGACGTCCAAAGAGCCAACCGGTGGCTGCGCGAACCGTTGGGAATCCTCGATGGCAAGTCCCCGCTGGAAGTGGCGTGCACCGAGGCGGGCGCCCGGCTGATCGAGCAGCTCCTTGCGAAGCTCGACTGGGGTGCGGCAGCCTGAATGCGTCTCTGGCGGTTGGCGAGCGAGCGGCGTGTCCCGGGCGCAGTGCAGCAAGAGCAGCGCATATGCCATCTTTTCTGTTTGCACGCGCTCTTGATGCGCTGCTCACGCCGCGCTGCAGAACCGGGACCGCACCAACCGCTGGCGCTTCCTCGTGCGGGTCTTCTTATCCTGTGGAAAACTCGATTGTAGAACTCCGACCTGGAGATTGACGCGCGAAACTGCCGTTGCTGCTTGGGCCGCTCGCTTGCCGAGACTTGTAACCCCCGCGGCGAATCTGTTTATTTTCCCCCAATCTCCCACAGGTTATGCACAGCGTTGGTTGCGTCGCGTCGACAGTTCGATGGAGCCGCGAGATGGCATCTTGGATCGAGATCGACCGCGTCAGGAAGGATCCCGCCGCCTTCAAGCCGCTCGCGAAGCGCTTGCTGAATGATCCGAGCTTCGAGCGTTCCGAGTTCGCCGACGATTTTCTCGAGAACGTCATCAGCTGGAAACGCGACGAGCTCACAACCCGACAAGGCGAGATTCTGCTTGCGCTGCGCGACGAGGCCGAGATTCACTATAGGTTCAAAGGCCTCAGCATCCCAATATTGATAGACAAATGTTTCGCCAACCGTTTCGACCTCGATGACGGCGACCGGCAGCGCATCCAGCGGCTGCGTGAATCCGGGAAGCGATACGTGACCGGCGGGCAAATGGGATGGTTCAAGCGTATCTGCAAGCAGCTCAATGAGATGGAGAGCTATATGTGACGCGGGCAAGGCTCGCGGCCGCACGCATTCACAACTGCGTAGGGCGCCTTAGCAGCAAGGCTGACCTTGTGCGGTTTGACGCGGGGTCGGGACTACAGTAGTTCCTGTGGTCACATTAAGGCCGTGCCATGAAACAGGTTCAACTTCGCGAAGCCAAGACAACGCTCTCGGCTGTGGTCGAGGCCGCCGAGCACGGTGAGCCGACGACGATCACCAAGCACGGCCGGCCGGCTGCCGTGGTCATCTCTCACGCGGAGTGGACCAGGCTGAAAACCAGGGTTCCGTCCTTTGCTGATCTTTTGTTGGCCGTCCCCCCGCTCGATCCAGGCGACCTGCCAAAGCGGCGTCCCGCCCGGATCGTGCGCAAGGGCGGCTTCAAGTGATGCCAGGATATCTGCTCGACACAAATGCGCTGTCGATCCTCGCGCCGCCGAGAGTGCCACGAGATGCCGCCACCTCCGGCGGCCCGGCCTTCCGCGCCTGGGTGCGCGAGCATGATGAAGAGCTCTTTCTCTCCACCGTTACACTGGCCGAGATCCAGGCCGGGGTTTCCCGCCTCGAACGCAGAGGTGCGGCAAGGCGTGCTGCCGGCTTGGCGCATTGGCTCAGCGCGGTTCTCGAGCTTTATCAGTCCAGAACCCTGCCACTCTCCGCGAGCGCTGCGCTTGAAACCGGTCGCATGCTCGACCGTGCACTGGCGGCGGGAGCCGCCCCCGGCTTCGAGGATGCGGCAATCGCAGGGACGGCCGCCGTGCACGGCTTGACGGTTGTCACCGGCAATGAACGGCATTTCAAACACTTTGGCGTGGCCTTCATCTCTCCGCCGAGGAGGTGAACGGCGGCTGGCGGCCGGGACAGCGCATCCCGACTGCGGTCAAACCAACTCCGGCAGCTGTTTGGGATCAACCAGCAATGAGCAAGAAGCAGATGAAGCTCGGAATGTTTCTGCGGCCGGCGGGTCATCACGTCGCCGCATGGCGGCACCCCGATGCCCAGGTCGACGCCGGCTGGAATTTTACTCGCTTCGCGCAATTGGCTCGGACCGCGGAGCGCGGCTTTTTCGACATGTTGTTCCTGGCCGACACGTCCGGGGTGCCCAGCGACGACATGGAGAACGCTCGTCACACGGCTTACGTGGCGTGGATCGAGCCGTTCACGATGATGACCGCGCTATCGTCCATCACCCGTAACATCGGTCTGGTGTGCACGTCGTCGACGAGTTTCGAGAATCCGTTTGGTCTTGCTCGCAAGTTCGCTTCGCTCGATCTCGTCAGCGGCGGTCGCGCCGGCTGGAACCTGATCACATCGGCGAACCCGCTGGAATGGCGAAACTTCGGCGCCGAGCCTCAAGGCAGCCCCCACCAGCGCTATGCCCGCGCCCGCGAGTTCGCCGGCGTGGTCCAAGGTCTGTGGGACAGTTGGGACGATGATGCCTTCGTCCTCGATAAGCAATCGGGCATCTTCTTCGATCCCGCCAAGCTCCACGTCCTGGGTCATGAAGGCGAGCACTTCCAGGTCTGCGGCCCGCTCAATGTCTCGCGTTCCCCGCAAGGCCAGCCGGTGCTGGTGCAGGCCGGCGCCTCCGAGGATGGCAGGAACCTGGCAGCCGAGACCGCTGATGTGATCTTTGCCGCGGCAACCACCTTGGAAATCGCCCGCGACTTCTACGCCGACGTGAAGGCGCGCGTCGCGAGGTTCGGCCGCAATCCCGACCACGTTCTGATCATGCCCGGTTTCCAGGTCATGCTCGGTCGGACCGAGCAGGAGGCTCGCGACAGATTCGAGGCGCTGCAGAATTTGATTCATCCCGCCGTCGGCGTGCGGCACCTTTCCCACTACATCGCCTTCGAGCTCTCCGGCTATCCAATTGACGGTCCGCTGCCGGACATTCCGCTTGCGAACCTCAACGTCAGTCGCACTGAAATGCTGTTCAAGCTGGCGCGGCGCGAGAACCTGACGATTCGGCAATTGTATCAGCGCATCGCCGGCGGGCGCGGGCACTTCCAGACCTTCGGAACGCCGCGGCAGGTCGCCGACATGATGGAGGAGTGGGTTACGACCGGCGCCTGCGATGGCTTCAACTACATGGCGCCGATTTTCCCGAGCCAGCTCGACGAGTTTGTCGCGACGGTCATTCCCGAGCTGCAGCGACGCGGCCTTTATCGCACGCGCTACGAAGCCAGCACCTTGCGCGGCAATCTCGGCATCCCGCGGCGCGAGAGCCGATACGTTCGGCAGCAAGTGGCCGAGACCGGCTGATTGCAGTGGCTCGGCCACAGGGCGGAGACTCCATACCTCCCCCTGCAAGGAGGAGGTATGACCGAGGTGCTGCACCGCTGAGGTCAGATGCAATAGCCCTTCCCCCCGGGGCGGGCGCGGGATGACCCGATCATTTTTCCACCGACGAGCTGACCTTCTTGATCGCGGGAGCCCATTTCACGATTTCGGCGGCGATGAAGGACTTGAGCTCCTCGGGGCCCATCGGCCGCGCCTCCGAGCCGACCTTCCTGAATTTCTCCTGGAGCTCAGGGCGCTCCAGGATCGTGCGGAGGTCGCGGCCGACCTTCTGCACGATGTCGTCCGGGGTCTTTGCTGGCGCGAGCAGTGGAAACCAGGCGGTCACGGTGAAATTGGGCAGCGTTTCCGCCGCGGTCGGCGTGTCGGGGCTGTCCGGCAGCCGTTTGACCGAGGTCACCGCGATCGGCTTGACCGCGCCGTTGGCAATGGCGCCCGCCATGGATGCATAGCCGTCGACCACGACCGGGAGGCGGCCGCCGACGACGTCGCCAAGCGCCTGCGAAGTGCCCCCATAGAATACGTAGGTCATCGACGCTCCCGCCTCCAGAAGCAGCAGCTCCATTGTGTAATGCGGAATCGAGTCGCGTGTCGTCGCGGCGAACAGGATTTGGCCGGGTTTCCGCTTGGCCAGCGCGATCAGCTCGCCGAGCGTATTGACGCCGAGCGACGGCGCGACGCCGATGACCATCGGCTGCTCGCCGACCATTCCGATGGGTTTGAAGCTTTTTTCGAAATCAAACGACAGCTTTTGGACATAGGGAAGCGCGACGATGCTGGAGGTATTCGAGGCGTACAGCGTGTAGCCGTCCGCGGGCGCACTGTATGCTGCATTCGCCGCAAGAAGGCCGCTGCCGCCCGCCTTGTTGACGACCAGAACCTGCTCGCCCCAGAGCTTGCTGAGCTGATCGGCGACAATGCGCGCGACCACGTCCGGACCGTTGCCTGCTGCCGCAGGCGTTATCAACTGGACCGGTCTCGACGGGTAGTTGTCCTGCCCATGTGCGGCAGAGAGCAAGGCGATGCCGGCGACCGTCACGGCCGTCATCAATCGATGGAGGGCACTGTAAGGCATTCGTTGACACATGTAAACTGCGGCCTTACATTGCGAGTGTGATCCGGTCCTTCAGAGACAAGGCCCTGGAACGATTCTTCGAGACGGGCGATGGACGCCGTCTCAGTGTGCAAAATACGAGGCGGATTGCCAACATTCTACGGGCACTCGATGACGCATCGCGACCTGAGGACTTGAATCTGCCGGGCTTTCGCTTTCACGCGCTGGCCGGTCGCGACAAAGGCCGGTACGCGGTCAACGTCAGCGGGAGCTGGCGGATCACATTCGGGTGGGCCGAAGGGGATGCCACGGACGTAGATTTGGAAGATTACCATTGAGGTGGGCTCGATGACCAGGAAGCTCCCGAAGCGCGGCTTGCCACCGATGCATCCCGGCCAACTGCTCCGCGAAGAGATTTTGCCGGCGCTCAACCGACCGAAAACCCAGATTGCGAGGCTGCTCGGTGTCTCGCGTCAGACGCTTTATGACCTGCTCGAGGAGAACCAGCCGGTAACGCCGATCATGGCCCTACGCCTCGGGAAACTGTGCGGCAACGGCCCCGATCTCTGGCTCAATCTGCAGAGGCGATACGATCTGCAACGCGCCTCCCAGCAGCTCGGAGCGAAGATCAACGCCATTCCAACTCTGGACGTAGCGTGAGGGCAGTGAGCTTGAATTTCACACGATCCGCTCGGTCGGGCACCGGCACAACGCGCTCGCGCGCGACATTGCTCGCTAATTAGAAGAGAGCGCGAGACCACCTCCATGCGGGCCGAAATCAAGGAAAAGCGTGACGCTCTGGCCGCGCTCTGCCGCCGGTACGGCATGGCGCGGCTGGAGGTCTTCGGCTCGGCTGCGCGTGATGCCGAATTCGATGCGAGCGGCAGCGATGTTGATTTCCTTGTCACCTTCCTGCCTGATGCCCGCAACGATCTTGCCGCCTTCGCGGATCTGAAGGAGGCGTTGGAGAAGCTTCTCGGGCGCTCGGTGGACCTCGTCGAGCGCGAGGCAGTCGAGGCGAGCCGGAATTTCATCCGCCGGCGCGCGATCCTGAGAGAGGCCGAAACCGTGTATGGCTGAATGTTCGTAGGGCGGGTTAGCGACCAAGATCGTCTTGACGAGATTGGCCGCGTAACCCGCCATTCGGCGGATTACTTGCCGGCTCCGGGCGAGTAGGGTGCTGACGGGAGTCCATCCGATCCGTTTATACTGGGTTTTAGTCAATTTACCGGATTTTCATAAACTCGATAAATTCCCTCAAATTGAGCTATCGGCCGTGCGAGGTATCCTCGCCTCAGGGCCCTGATGATGTGCCTTCCCGCCCGCGTCGGAAGCTCTTTGGCCATCGAGACGCTACAACCTGAACACCTTCATCACCTCGTCGCCGAGCTGATTTATCACCTTCACGGCGAAGCGCTCTTTCTTCTCGCCTGTATCAGTGCTGATCTTACAGCTGATCCCTGGAGCGACTGAGCCTGAGACACCGTTGTGCATCAATTTCATAGGAACGCGCTGTAGCGGCGGCGTAAGGATAACCACGAATGATCGGCGAGTTGCTCTCTGAGGTCTCTACAATCTGTTGCACCGTGCTGAAGACCCTCTCGTCGCGGAGCGGCAACAGTATCCACCACATCGCGAATGGGATCTCCTTCTCGCCGTGCATCCATTCCACGACGCGGTCTTCGGCTGTTCCCCATAGCTGCGCGACGTCGAGCGGGCTGAAGCCAAGGTTCGAGATCATGACGGCAAAGTCCTTGGCCTGCATCCCTTCGTGAGCTGCTTGGGGTCACTGCACGAGGCAATGAAGGCCTGCGCTCGGTCGTGTTGGGCGGTCATTTTTCTGTACCCATGTGCCTCGCGGCTGCACCAGACAACTTCCCTCGAACGTTCGTGCGGCGCTGCCCAAGGGTCGTAAATGGTCTGGCGCCGAGATAGCGCGACTAAAGCAGGAATACGCGGACACGTTACCATCGGGCTAAAATAGGTAACCGATGATCTTCAAAGAGTAATTATTCAGAAGTGTGAAACAGCTCACAGAATGTACTTAGCTATAAGCTTATGGTTCCAAACTGACCGCTTAGAACAGATGAATGAGCATTTACGGGTTGACGTTGCCCCCTTGAATTGATCCAGGACGAATTGGAGTCTGGTCGATAAGAAAGGACCAGACGATGAAGCGCAAGAGGCATTCGGAAGAACAGATT
>Ga0207693_10001656_pt1 | contig 19644 bp, 18 predicted proteins | sample LARL81metaG_FD_184347 | JGI IMG/M metagenome (GOLD analysis project Ga0207693, IMG submission 184347) | Corn, switchgrass and miscanthus rhizosphere microbial communities from Kellogg Biological Station, Michigan, USA - LAR L8-1 metaG... | ecosystem: Host-associated > Plants > Roots >...
TTCGGGACGCGGCAAACGCTCGCGGCGGCGAGGTCCGGCTCCGCCAATAACCCAGCGCGGTGCCGCAGACCAGCGTCGGCCGGCATCCCAGTGTGTCCCCGAGGGACTGTAGTGGCTCTTGACGTAAAGTGTCGAAGTGTTACAGGCCAGGGATTACGGGGCCTCTGATGCGTGGAGACGAGGGGACTCGAACCCCTAACCCCCGCCTTGCAAAGGCGGTGCTCTACCACTTGAGCTACGTCCCCGCGACCAGCCGGCGATGCGGCGAGGCTAACACTCAGCGGGTCGAGGTTGCCTCGCGCCAAAGGGCGGCGTCGGCCTGCGCATTTCTCCGCTTGCGGACGACGACGAACGCGCCGGCCGCCAATGCGACGAGCACCACGGACCTGAGCACCGGCCACCTCCGTTCGACGTGCGGTTTGGGACGCGGTCGTCCTACCGGGAGATTCTACGAACCTCCCGATATTCGACAAACCCAATCGGCTCGGAGACGCGAGCAAGGTCGCGCCCCGCTCACCTCAATCGTCTGTGGGCCTGGGAGGACTTGAACCTCCGGCCTCATCCTTATCAGGGATGCGCTCTAACCGACTGAGCTACAGGCCCGAGAACGCGAAGGGTCAGAATACCCCGCCGAAAGATACCGGACTGCACGTCGGGGACGCGGCCGGGGGCTACACCATCTCTCGTTCGGACAGGGTGACCTCGACACCGCCGACGAGATCGGCACAAAGGTTGTAGACCACTGAGCCGATTGTCGACAGCGCAATGAACAACACAATATTGACGACACCGACGATGGCGGCCGCGCCGAAAACAATTCCGGGTGTGATAGGTGCGTTGGAGCCGGTCCCGTTGATTGTCGTCACAGTGTCGTTGATCTTGCCGATCACGCCGGCTGCATCAAGGACCAGGTACAGCACCGCGATCATGATCAGCCAGACGAAGAACAGCACCACCGATACGACACAGGAAAACTTCAGCACCGTCCACGGATTGACGTGGCGCACTTGCAGCCGGGCTCGGCGCGGGCCACTGGCTCGCGTGCGCTCGCGGCGCGCGGTCGGGGGCGGTGGTGCGGCGCCGGGCGGCCCCGCCGTAGGGCCCGGGGTACCCGCCGGGGTGGAGATGCCGGGCGGCGGGGCGGCGGGGTGCCCGCCCGCGAACGATGGACCGTTCGGTGGGGGCGGCAAGGTGCTCGGCGGCGCGGCCCCGAACCGTTGGCCGCCCGGAGAATTCGGCGGCGGCGCGTCGACGTTGTTGTGCCGGGTGATGGTCGGCTCGCCGAAGTCACTCGTCGAGGGCGGGGGCCGGTCAACGGGCCGGCCGGCGGCGTGCGCAGGTCCCATCCGTTGCCGGTTGCCGTCAAGCGGAGGCTCGGTATTCACGCTGCCGGACTGTCCGTGCGGCAACTGCGTCATGCTCACTCCTGCTCGTCCGGTTCGTCGGCGTTGCGGGCGATCGCAACGAGGCTCACACCCTCGGGCAGGTTCATCAATCGAACACCCATAGTCTGCCGTTGTGCCCGGCGTACCTCCGCGGCTTGCGTGCGGATGACCACGCCGTCGGACGTGATCGCGTAAACCTCGTCCTCAGGCCGCACGGCGACGGCGCCGACCAGCCCACCACGGGTGGACACGATACGCGCCGTGAGGACTCCCTTGCCGCCACGGCCCTGCGGCGGGTACTCCGACACCCGGGTTCGCTTGGCAAAGCCGCCGTCGGTGGCGACCAGAATCTCCTGGGACGAGTCCGGGCTGCTGTCGACCACCTCCATCGCGAGCAGTTGGTCGGCGCCGGAGAATCGCATGCCGATCACTCCGGACGTCGCCCGGCCCATCGGGCGCAGTGTCTCGTCGTCGGCGCTGAACCGGATCGACATGGCGTTGCGGCTGACCAAGAGCAGGTCGTCGTCAGCGGAGATGAGTGCGGCATCGATGAGCTCGTCGTCTTCACGCAAGTTGATGGCGACGATGCCACCTGTCCGGTTCGAGTCGAAATCAGTGAGTTTGCTCTTCTTCACCAAGCCAGACCGGGTCGCCAACACCAGATACGGCGCGACCGTGTAGTCACGGATCGTGATGACGTCCGCTATGGTTTCGTCGGGTTGGAAGGCCAGCAGGTTGGCCACATGCTGGCCTCGGGCGTTGCGGTTGGCCTCGGGCAGCTCGTAGGCCTTGATGCGGTAGACCCGCCCTTTGTTGGTGAAGAACAGCACCCAGTCATGCGTGGACGTGACGAAGAAGTGCGCGACGATGTCGTCCGTCTTCAGGCCGGCACCCTGGACACCCTTCCCGCCGCGCCGCTGAGCCCGGTACAGGTCGGTCTTCGTGCGCTTCGCGTAGCCCGTTCGAGTGATCGTGACGACGACATCTTCCTGGGCGATCAGGTCCTCGATACCGACGTCGCCGTCGTACGGGATGATCCGGGTGCGACGCTCGTCGCCGTACTTCTCGACGATCTCGGCCAGTTCGTCCGCGATGATCTGACGTTGGCGGCCGGGCCGGGCGAGGATGTCGTTGTAGTCGTCGATCTCCGTCGCGATGCGGGCGTGCTCATCGATGATCCGCTGCCGCTCGAGCGCGGCCAGCCGGCGCAGCTGCATATCGAGGATGGCCGTCGCTTGGACCTCATCGATGTCGAGCAGCTCCATCAGGCCGCCCCGAGCCGCCTCGGCCGACGCAGAAGCCCGGATGAGCGCGATCACGGCGTCCAACTGGTCCAGCGCCTTGAGCAGGCCGCGCAGGATGTGGATGCGTTCCTCGGCCTCGCGGAGCAGGTATCGGGTGCGCCGGACGATGACTTCGATCTGGTGCTCGATGTAATGCGAGACGAACTGGTCCAGCCGCAGCGTGCGCGGCACGCCGTCGACGATCGCGAGCATGTTCGCGCCGAACGTTGTCTGCAGCTGGGTGTGCTTGAACAGGTTGTTCAGCACGACTTTGGCGACCGCGTCCCGCTTGAGGGTGACCACGATCCGCATGCCGATGCGATCCGACGATTCGTCGTTGATGTCCGCGATCCCCGCGACCCGGCCCTCGCGAGCCAGTTGCGCGATGGATTCGATGAGATTGTCGGGATTGACCTGATAGGGCAGCTCGGTCGCCACCAGGATGGCGCGGCCCTTGACGTCTTCCTCGACGTTCACGACGGCACGCATCCGGATGGAGCCGCGGCCGGTGCGGTAGGCATCCTCGATCCCGTCACGGCCGACGATGAGGCCGTGAGTCGGGAAGTCGGGGCCGGGGATGATCTTGAGCAGCTCGCCGAGCAGCTCGTCCGGCCGGGCATCCGGGTGCTCGAGCGCCCAGGCAACGCCGCGGGCCACTTCGCGAAGGTTGTGCGGTGGGATGCGCGTGGCCATGCCGACCGCGATCCCCTCCGAGCCGTTGACGAGCAGGTTCGGGATGCGGGCGGGCAGGATGACCGGCTCGACTGTGTTCCCGGCGTAGTTCGGGACGAAGTCGACTGTCTCCTTGTCGATGTCCCGCAACATCTCCATGGCGAGCGGCTTGAGCCGGCATTCGGTGTAGCGGTACGCCGCCGCCGGGTCGTTGCCGGGCGAGCCGAAGTTGCCTTGCGGATCGATCAGCGGATAGCGCAGCGACCACGTCTGGGCCATCCGTACGAGCGCGTCGTAGAGCGCCGTGTCGCCGTGCGGGTGATAGTTGCCCATCACGTCGCCGACCACGCGGCCGCACTTGACGAAGTTGCGGTCCGGGCGGAAGCCCGAGTCGTACATCCCGTAGAGGATCTTGCGGTGCACGGGCTTGAGGCCGTCGCGAACGTCGGGCAGCGCTCGCCCGACGATGACCGACATGGCGTAGTCGATGTAGCTGCGCTGCATCTCCGCCTGGATGTCGACCGGCTCGATCCGGTCGCCGCCGGTGATATCGGTGGTGTCAGTCACGGGCTACTCAGATGTCCAAGAACCGGACGTCTTTGGCGTTGCGGATGATGAACGACCGCCGCGCCTCGACGTCCTCACCCATCAACACGCTGAACAATTCGTCCGCGGTGGCCGCGTCGTCCAGCGTGACCAACCGCAGGATGCGGTTCGCCGGATCCATCGTGGTTTCCCACAGCTCCTTCGAATTCATCTCGCCGAGGCCCTTGTACCGAGCGATCGCGTCCTCCTTGGGGAGCTTGCGACCGGCTTCCAGGCCCGCCTTGACCAGCCCGTCGCGTTCCTTGTCGGAATATGCGTAGCCCGGCTCGCCTTTCGACCACTTGATCTTGTACAGCGGCGGTGCCGCGAGGTACACGTGGCCGGCTTCGATCAGGGGCCGCATGAACCGGAACAACAAGGTGAGCAGAAGCGTCGTGATGTGCTGGCCGTCGACGTCGGCGTCGGCCATCAAGACAATCTTGTGGTACCGCAACTTCGACAGGTCGAAGTCGTCGTGAATCCCGGTACCCAGCGCGGTGATGAGCGACTGCACCTCGTTGTTCTTCAGCACCCGGTCGATCCGGGCCTTCTCCACGTTAATGATCTTGCCGCGAATCGGGAGGATCGCCTGGAACATCGAGTCTCGGCACTGCCGGGCGGAGCCGCCGGCGGAGTCTCCCTCGACGATGTAGAGCTCGCTCTCGGCCGGATTGGTCGACCGGCAGTCTTGCAGCTTGCCGGGCATTCCCATCGTGTCCAGCGCATTCTTGCGCGACAGGTTGCGGGCCTGCTGCGCCGCCTTGCGCGCCTTCGCCGCCTGCGAGGCCTTGGTGATGATCACTTTGCCCTCGGACGGGTTGCGCTCGAACCAGTCGGCCAACCAGTCATTACAGGCACGCTGCACGAACGACTTTGCCTCGGAATTGCCGAGTTTGGTCTTGGTCTGGCCTTCGAACTGCGGCTCCCCCAACTTGATCGAGACGATCGCCGCCAGGCCCTCCCGGATGTCGTCGCCGGTGAGCCGGTCGCTCTCCTTGATGATCTTTCTGTCGATCCCCCATCGGTTGACGACGCTGGTCAGCGCGGCCCGGAACCCCTCCTCATGAGTACCGCCCTCGATGGTGTTGATCGTGTTGGCGAAGGTGTAGACGCTCTCCGAGTAGGACTCGTTCCACTGCATGGCCACCTCGACCGACAGGCGGCGGTCGGGATCGTCGGACGTGAAGTAGATGACTGACTTGTGCAATGGGCTCTTGGTCGCGTTCAGGTGCCGGACGAAGTCCGCGATGCCTCCCGCGTAGTGGTAGGTGACCTGCCGTGGCCCACCACTGCCGGCCGTAGGAGCGGCGGCGATTGCCCCGGCCTCGTCGGCGTCCGCCACGGCCGCCTTCTCCGGCCGTTCGTCTCGCAGCACAATGGTCAATCCCTTGTTCAGGAACGCCATTTCCTGTAGGCGGCGGCTAATCGTCTCGAACGAATAGGTCGTGGTCTCGAAGATCGCGGGATCGGCCCAGAACGTCACGGTGGTTCCGGTCTTCGTCGTCCGGGCGCCCCGGGCGAGCGGCGCGGCCGGTTTCTGGTCGACGTAGGGCTGGTACCACTCGTAGCCGTCCTTGCTGATCTGGACCTCGAGCCGGTGGGACAGAGCGTTGACGACGGAAACGCCCACACCGTGCAGGCCGCCGGACACCGCGTACGCCTTGCCGTCGAACTTGCCGCCCGAGTGCAGCATGGTGAGGATGACCTCGACCGCCGGGCGCTTCTGGGTCGGATGCATGTCGACCGGCATACCGCGGCCGTTGTCGACGACCCGCACGCCACCGTCCGCCAGCAATACCACCTCGATGTGGTCAGCAAAACCGGCAAGCGCCTCGTCGACGGAGTTGTCCACGACCTCCCACACCAAGTGGTGCAAGCCGCGCTCGGATGTCGATCCGATGTACATGCCGGGCCGCTTGCGTACCGCCGTCAGGCCTTCCAGGACGGTGATCGAACTGCTGTCGTAGCTCGACTTGGCCCTCCCCGGACGAGGGACGCCTGCGCTAGCAGGGCTGGCCATAGGGGCAACTCCTGTTCCGGCCGGATCACCCGGCGCTTCCGGCCGGGCAACCCGGCCGCATCGAAACCAGACGGTGGACATGACGGCGGGGCGGCTGCGGCGTCCGAGCCGACCACCCCGGTTACCTTCCATTCTACGGCATTGGCCGAGCTCCGTGTGGCTGCGACGCGTCCTGATTTCGTCGCAGAGCGTCGCGACCCCCTGGCGTGCGGGTTCCCACAGGTAAGCCGGTTGAGCGACTCAGCGGCTCGCTGAGCTGATTCCGGTTGCGGCGCAGTTGACGCTGGTCGCCAGATTCTACGGGCCGCCCGCGCATCCGTGGGGTGCGAGTTAGCGCGCCTGAGTTGCTCGTCTGTCCGGCCCATGTCACGGGGCGGGAGATCATCCCAACCGAGCTACGTCGGCGCCGGCACGCCAGCAGTGGTGAGTGCCAGCCACCGTCCACCGAACTCGTCCACGTTATGGCACAGCACCTGGTGCTTGCCCTCCTGGGCGTAGAAGTACAGCGGCCGGCCGCGATAGGTGACCTGGTGTTGTCCGTCGGTGCGGCTCGTCACTCCGAGTAGGTCCTGGCGGACGCCGCGGGAGGCGATCGGCGTGCCCATGGTGAGCACGGGTGGCCAGACCTGGGCGCACCGGTCGTAGCAACGAGGCAGGCTGCCCGTCTCGGCGTCGAAGGCGTAAATCGCCTGTCCGCTGCGATCGAAGAGCACCGGCCCGTACGGGCTCGGGTCGACCGTGATCGTGACGCCGGCCCGCGCAATCGCCGACGCCCTCGCCGGGTTGCTGCTCGTCGCCGCTGCTCGCGGCTCTCCGGTCGGCGAAGATGCCGCGCTTGGGGACGCCGGGGCGCCCGCTGAGCGTGCCGGAGCAGGGCCGCTGCTGCACCCGCCAACAAAGACGCTCACCGACGCCAGCAGCGCCACCACGGCCCGCACAGCACGCACGCTAGTGGCCTGGTCGTGCGGCGGCAGCGGTCGAGGGCTTACGGATCGCGGACGATCCCGCCGGGAGGTGGTCCACCGCCGAGTTCTCTCGCTCAGATCTCGGATGTTCCTTCGAACCGTGCTCGCTCCGCCACCGCGAGTCCGTCCAGCCGAGCGTCGAGCGCTTCATAAGCCGAGCCGAATGCCGCCTGAAACGAACGCCAATTCTGCTCGTTGCGCCAACGGTCGATGGTCAGAAATCGATCGCCGCGATTCCCGTCGCGATACAACTCGGTACCGAGGAACCCGGGGGCTCGGCGGAACAGCTCAGCCCAAGCACCTTGCGCTCCGTAGGCAACACGAAACGCTGCCATGGACTCATCCGGCACGTCGTAATCCCAGATTCGGACGAACACACCGGTATTCGACCACGTGACGACCGCACCGGGCGGGACAAACCGCGACGACCACCGCCGGCGACGGGATGGGTCGTCGACTTGACATCACCGCGGACGGTCACCCGTAGGTATCACGCGGGCCGCGGCCGCTGTGCATCGATCGGGGACCGTGCTTCCAGGTCGGCCCAACCGGCCCGGTCACATGTAGCCGGTGAACCACGTCCGGCCCAAGCTCGGCCCGCAGCGCCGCGAGGATATTCGGCGCCATGAGCCGGAGCTGGGTCGCCCACGCCGTGGACTGGGCGGCGACCCGGAGCTCGCCATCGCGCAGGCTCACCGGTTCACAATGTGTGGCGATATCCTCACCCACGAGTCCGGCCCAATCGGCGAACAGCCGAGCCTCCGTGACCGGCGTGGCCCACCCCCGCTCGGCCAGCAACGCCGACAACACATCGCTGAGCCGCTGCGGATCACGCTCATCGGCACCGGCCCCGGAGTACCCACCCGGTCGGGCGAGGTTCGCCTGACGGATCGCGGCTCGCCGACGCTCGTCCCGGCCCGTCGGAGGTCCGATGCGACGCATCTTTCGGGCATCGGCCAGCGCTGCGCGGGCCAGGTCGCGACCTGACCCGGGCGGCTGATCGTCGTTGTTGTCCACAGGCTGAGGTGGTTTTCCACCACGATCTGTGGATAACGGAGTGGCCTGGGTCACGCCGCGTTCGGTCCGTTCCTGGTCAGGCGACACGTTTCACCATCCCCTCCTGTACGTCGAACCACAGGCCTCGCAACTGGTCGGGGACGTCGGACCCGACCGCGGCCGTCACCAGCACCTGCTCAGCCTTGGTAGCGGCCACGGCAAGCTGCTCGCGGCGGCTCGCATCGAGCTCGGCAAACACGTCGTCGAGAATCAACACCGGAGTTCCTCCTGCCGTGAACTCCTCGCGCAACATCTCGTAGCAGCCCAAGCGCAGGGCCAGCGCGGTCGACCAGGACTCCCCATGACTCGCATAGCCTCGCACTGGCAGGGGCCCGAGACGTAGCTCGAGGTCGTCCCGGTGCGGCCCGACGAGGTTCTGGCCACGATCGAGCTCCTGGCTACGCATCCGGGACAGTTCCGCGAGCAACTCCGCTTCCAAGACGTGCGCCGGCGGTTGCCCAGGTGGCAGCCGGTCGCCGAGTGAGCTGGCGTAGGCAAGATCAAGCTCGACGCTCGTGGGTGCCACCTGGGCGTATGCGGCCACCGCATGTGGCCGAAGTGCCGCCACCGCAGCCAGGCGGGCCGCGAGCAGTTGCCCTCCGTGCGCGGCCAGGTGGGCATCCCAGACGTCGAGTGTGCGCAGATCGACATCATCTCGGCCACGACGGGCTGCACCGGCTGTTTTCAGTAGCGCGCCCCGTTGCTTGAGCACCCGATCGTAATCGGCCCGCACGCCGGCCATCCGTGGGCTGCGTTGCACGATCAGGTCGTCGAGGAACCGCCGGCGTTCTGCGGGATCACCGCGCACGATTGCCAGATCCTCGGGCGCAAACACCACGGCGCGGACCACACCGAGGACCTCCCGGACGCGCGCCAACGCCGTGCCGTTGACTCGCCCTCGATTCGCCCGGCCCGGGGTGATCTCCACTTCGACCCGCATCTCCCGGCTGCTGGTCTCGCGGTCGGATACCACCGCTGCTCGAACGATCGCCCGCTCGGCGCCGACTCGCACGAGCGGAGCATCGGTGGCCGACCGGTGACTGCGCAGCGTGGCCAGATAGCCGATTGCCTCGACCAGATTCGTTTTGCCCCGTCCGTTCGCACCGACAAAAACCGCAGGGCCGGAGTCGAGTGTCAGGTCGACGCCCGCCCAGCTGCGGAAGTCCACGAGCGACAGATGACGGACGTACACGAGAGCGACACGAGACTAGCCGGGCAGCCGCACCGGCATGATCAAGTACGTGTAGTCGCCGTCGAGCTTGCCGGCATCGCCCGTCGACACCGGGCGCAGCACTACCGGTTTGTTCGGCGAGGTAAACATCAATCGCGCGGTTGGCGCCGGCAATGCCCCGAGCCCGTCCAGCAGGAACGACGGATTAAACGCCGTCGTCATCGGCTCGCCTTCGTAGGCGACCTCCAAGGCCTCCTCGGCTCGGCCCTCGTCCTCCCCACCGGCGGTAAGACCGACACCGCCCTCCGCGAATTCCAGTCGGACAGGTGTGCCACGTTCGGCGACGAGCGCAACCCGCTTGATTGCCTCGACGAACGGTGCGACCGGAACCTCGGCGGTCGCCGACCATTCCGTTGGAAGGAGCGTCCGATAGGGCGGGAACTGCGCGTCCAGCAGACGCGTCGTGGCCTGACTGGCGCGGCCGGTGAAACTCCCGGAAAAACCGATGATTCCTTCGCCCGGGCTGCCGGCCGATCCTGGTGCTGACAACGCGATCGTCAAAACATCGCTGTGCGCAAGGCTTTTCGCCGAGTCGGCCAACGTGCGCGCTGGCACCAGCACCGCAGCCGGTGCGGCCGTCGGGGAGCTCGGCTGCCAACCCAGCTCTCGGACTGCCAGCCGATACCGGTCAGTCGCAGCGAGCGTGAGCCGGTCACCATCGATCTCCAGCCGAACACCGGTCAGCATCGGCAACGTGTCGTCCCGACCGGCAGCAACTGCCACTTGGGCGACCGCAGCGGCGAATGTCTCGCCGTCAACGGTGCCTGCGGTCGTAGGCATGCTGGGCAGAGTCGGATAGTCCTCCACCGGCATGGTTGGCAGCGTGAATCGCGCTGAACCGCATGAGATGGTCAGGCGGGCTCCGTCGACTGCTACTTCAACCGGATGCGGTGGGAGGGCCCGGCTGATGTCGGCAAGTAGCCGACCCGAGACGAGCGCGCTGCCCGGCGAGCCCGCTGCCACGTCGAGATCGACCTGGGTGGAGGCCTCGAGGTCGAACCCGGATATTGACAGCATTGCATCGTCGACCGTCAGCAACAGGCCCGCAAGCACCGGGATGGTCGGACGAGTAGACACGCTCCGGGCGGCCCAGGCTACGGCCTCAGCCAACGCGTCACGCTCGACCCGGAACTTCATGCCGCCTCCACTGACTTAGCTCAGATCGGTCCGTCCTCAGATCATGGACGGTGGATGATCTGGTTGTTGGTTGTAGGTATAGAGATTCTCGTTGTCGTCATCACAGTTGTGGACACTGGGGATAACGTTACGAGCCCCAGTAAACTCCGACGGGCTGACTGTGGACGGTGCGTGGATGGGACCTGGTCCAACTGCCGCCTGGTGGTGGAAGCCGACACCCGTGCGCCCGTTGTCCACATCATGCCCCGAGCTTTCCACAGGTTTGCCCACACCATGTGAGCAATGGCCTGACGGTGTGGCGAAATCTCACGAGCGCGCTCGGGCCTTGATCCGGCTCGTCAGCTCGGTGATCTGGTTGTAGACGCTCATGCGCTCGGCCATCAGGGATCGGATCTTCCGATCGGCATGCATCACGGTGGTGTGGTCCCGACCGCCGAACGTCTGACCGATCTTCGGCAACGACAGTTCGGTGAGCTCGCGGCAGAGGTACATCGCGATCTGGCGGGCCTGTACCAGCACTCGACTGCGGGACGCACCGGTCAGGTCGTCCATCGACACCGAGAAGTACTCGGCAATCACCGCCATAATCGTGGCGGCCGTGATCTCGGTGCCTTCCGTGGTGCTTACGAGATCCTTGAGCACGATCTCGGCCAGACCCATTTCGACGTCTTGTTTGTTAAGGCTGGCGAATGCCGTAACTCGAATAAGCGCACCCTCGAGCTCACGAATGTTGCTCTGTATTTTCGTAGCGATGAATTCGAGGACCTCAGGCGGCGGGTTCATTCCCTCCTGCGATCCCTTCTTGCGGAGAATCGCGATGCGCGTCTCGAGGTCTGGCACCTGCACGTCTGTGATGAGGCCCCATTCGAATCGAGTCCGAAGTCGGTCCTCCAAAGTCGACAACTGCCGCGGGGATCGGTCAGAGCTGATCACGATCTGCTTGTTGGCGTTGTGCAATGTGTTGAATGTATGGAAGAACTCTTCTTGCGTGCGCTCGGCTCGCTCCAGGAACTGGATGTCGTCGATCAACAGCAAGTCGACTGACCGGTAGCGACTCTGGAACGCAGGCATCTTGTCGTCCCGCAGCGAGTTGATGAAGTCGTTGGTGAATTCCTCGCTGCTGATATAGCGAACTTTGAGACCGGGAAAGAGACGCTGCGCGTAATGACCGATCGCGTGCAATAGGTGGGTCTTGCCGAGGCCGGAATCACCGTAAATGAATAGCGGGTTGTACGCCTTCGCGGGCGCTTCGGCCACGGCAACCGCAGCCGCATGGGTGAACCGGTTACTTGCACCGATAACAAATGTTTCGAGTGTGTACTTGGGATTCAGCCGGCTTTCCCGATCTGCTGGCGTCGCGTCGCGGGGGCGGTCCCCGCCGTTCGGCCCGACTGATCGGAGCTGAGCCGTCCACTCGTCATACATCGAGTCCGGGGCGAAGCGGTCTTCCGGCTCGCCGGACACGCTGTCAAAGAAGTCGTTGGCGTCGTTGGGCTCGTCCTGCGGCTGCACCGTGACCGCGACATGGATCTCCCGGCCCAGCTCGTCGCTGAGCACCGACGCGATCATCGGCCGGAGCCGATTCTCCAAGTAGTCCCGGGCGAACTCGTTCGGCGCCGCGATGAGAGCGGTGTCCTCGACCAGCCCGACGGGCCGGGTCAGACCGATCCAGGCCTTGTGGTGGGGGCGAATCGTGTTGTCGTCGAAGCGGGAAACTGCGCGTGTCCAGACACGAGCCAGGTCGGTACTGTCGTCCACTTCGCCGTGTCCACTCCCACCCGTTTACCGCCGACCGTCGACACGATCTCACGGAGCCTCGCGACCTCGCACGTCAGGTGCGAGTCGAACTGCCGTTCGAAATATGGCTGTCCACAGCCCTGTCCACAGCCTGTGCATGTCCCTCGGCAGGCTATGGGGAGAACCCAGTGAGGATGTGCCGTGCTTCGGCGGGCGGCACGGCTGGTCAACGTAACAGCCGGACGACGCGCGGGACAATCCCGTCCGGCGTGTCGTTGACCACGGAGTTAACCCAACTGTGCTAGGCGATCCAGTGACGTGCGTGCGTCCCATGATCCCAGTGGGGAGCCGACGAGATAGGGGCGGGCACGGTTTGGCTCGGTCCGTGGCCGATCCGGTACCGTAGAGAACCGATACCGGTTCAGGGACGGGCCTGACGTCCTGCCCGGAAGCACCTGACGACCGATGGAGTCTCACCGTGACCAAGCGGACCTTTCAGCCCAACAACCGCCGGCGGGCCAAGACGCACGGCTTCCGACTACGCATGCGGACCCGCGCCGGACGGGCCATCATCGCTGCGCGCCGCCGTAAGGGCCGCAGCGAGCTATCAGCCTGATCCGCTCGTTGACACACCGCATCCCGTGCTTCCCTCTGCCAATCGGATGCGGCGATCGCATGAGTTCGCGACGGTGATTCACCACGGGGCGCGGGCCCGCCGCGGCAGCGTTGTGCTGTACCACCAGCCAACCCTGACGGCCCGGGATGCGGCACCACGTGTCGGGCTGGTCGTAGGGTCCGCCGTCGGCGGCAGCGTGGTCCGCAACCAGGTACGTCGCCGGCTGCGCGCCCAGCTCCGATCGCGACTTGCCGTGCTCCCGGCCGGATCGGGGACGGTCGTTCGCGCGTTGCCTACCGCCGCAGCGGACGACTACCGGTCGTTGGGTGATGACCTCGACGGGGCGCTCCGCCGGGTGATGCGACTGGAGCGGGCTGGAGGAGCGGTATGAGCCCGGCCGCTCGCGCTGCGCGCGCGCTCATTGTGCTCTGGCAGGTCGGGGTGAGCTCCTGGCGGCCACCGACCTGCCGGTTCACCCCCTCCTGCAGCGTCTATACCGCAACGGCAATCGAGCGATTCGGATTCGTCCGCGGGGTTTGGCTGGGGCTTCGCCGCCTCGGGCGCTGTCACCCGTGGCACCGTGGAGGGCACGATCCAGTGCCGCCAGCCGTTTCCGCCCCGAGCCCCGCGTCAGTGATGTCGGTCTCGCGTCGTCGTGCGCGTTCCGTCCGGCCCGCACTGGCGGCCAAGTCCCGTCAGACCGGTCCACGCGCATCGCGAACGCACAACGCCGCGTCCGCCCGCCCGGCCGCCTAGGAGGGACAGAACGATGCATCGCTTTGCCGCGCGTGACCCAGCTACGCGATCTGCTTTGTTCTCCTCGTCGGGGACCCCGGCGTCGTCGATACCTTCGGGTATGGCCTCCCCCTCCTTGCATCTCACCTATCCGGCCGCCGCTCGCGACGAGCAGCATCGTTCAGTCCCCGCCTAGGAGAACCGCCCATGTTGGACTTCCTCTACACCGGCGTCTCATGGGTGTTGCTGCGCTGGCACGACCTGTTCACCTTCCTCGGCCTGAATGCCGCCAGCGGCGTGAACTGGTCACTGTCGATCATCTTCCTGGTGATCACCGCCCGGCTGGCGCTGTTCCGGTTCTTCCTCAAGCAAGTGCACTACCAGCGCAACATGCAGGAGATGCAGCCCCGGCTGCAGGCGATCAAGGAGAAGTACAAGAACGACCGGCAGGCCCAGCAACGCGAGATGATGCGCCTGCAACAGGAGGAGGGATTCAATCCACTCGCCGGCTGTCTGCCGATGCTGCTGCAGATCCCGATCTTCATCTCGCTGTTCCATGTGCTGAGGCACCTGTCCAACTCGGTCAGCCTCTGCCCACCGGGCGTGCCGCCCAACCCAAAGCTCACGCTGTACTCGTTCACCGCGACCCAGACCTGCGATGCCGCGCAGGCCAAACTGTTCGGGGCGCCACTCGCGGCGAACATCCGCGATTCCCCAGCAACGATCACTCATTTGTTAGGCGGCGACGTGACCGCCACCCGAGTAGTGATCATCGTGCTGGTCGTCATCAGCGCGGCGGCAACGTTCTACACCCAGATCCTGGTTCGCCAGTCACAGGTAACCGTTCCGGTCGGTACGGCGGCGACCGTCCAGCGACTCATGCTGTTCGGCATCCCGGTGAGCGTGCTGTTCTCGGGCTTCTTCTTCCCGCTGGGGGTATTGCTGTACTGGTTCACGAGCAACGTCTGGACCATGGGCCAACAGCTCTACATCAACAAGTTCCATCCGCACGTTCCCAAAGAGGCACCTCCAGCGGGTGAGCTCGGGAAGAGCCTCGCCCCGAAGCCCGGGCAGAAACCGGTCCGTACGGACCGCCGGGTCGTCACCCCGCCGCCCGAAACACCGGACGGCAGCTCCGCCGGATCCCCCGCGGACAATCCTGACGGCGCGACAGCGTCAGGGGGCGGCGCGAGCGGAGGATCGAGCGGATCCACGCCACGGTCGAGCACACCGCGGCCGGGACAACGGCCCAACCGGCAGGGCGCGGGCAGTTCCAGCCGCCCGGGCGGGAAGCGTCCGAATCAGTCCAAAAAGCGACGGTAATCGCGCCGTAGCCTGGTTACCGATCAGAATGTTGCCACGCTACGAGAAAGGGTAACTACGTTCCGTGACTGACATTGATGACTTGGCCACGACCGACGACACCGTCGAAAGCTCCGTCGTGGCCTCCGATCGCGTCTCAACCGCGTTGCTCGTGCAAGAGGGCGATATCGCCGCGGATTATCTCGAGCGACTGCTCGACATCATCGATTACGACGGGGACATCGACCTCGACGTCGAGAACGACCGCGCCGTCGTTGCCATCGTCGGTACCGGCTTGCAGTCTCTGGTGGGCTCGAATGGTGAGACCTTGGACGCGCTCCAAGAGCTCACCCGGCTGGCCGTCCAGCAGAAGACCGGCACCCGGAGCCGGCTCATGCTTGACATAAGCGGACATCGTCAGGCGCGACGCAAAGAACTGGGCGCGTTGGCCGCGCAGACCGCTCGAACGGTGCTCGACAGCGGCGATCCGGTGCGACTTACGCCTATGAATCCGTTCGAGCGAAAAGTCGTGCACGACGTTATTGCCACGATCGATGGCGTGCGGAGCGAGTCCGAGGGCGAGGAACCGCAACGTCAGGTCGTCGTGCTCATCGATCAGTAGGGGCGCAGGGAGTCGCGCTGAGCGAGGCCGAGCCGCCGAAGGTAGCTGAGCGTATCTTCGGGCCTGGTTTGCCCCTGGCCTGCCGCTACGCGGAATTGCTCACGTCGTCCGGCGTGGAGCGCGGATTGCTGGGTCCGCACGAGGCGTCACGGATTTGGGAACGGCACCTGCTGAACTGCGCGGTGGTCAGCGAGTTGCTACCGCGTGCCGCGCGAGTGGTGGACATCGGGTCGGGAGCGGGGCTGCCCGGCATCGTCCTTGCCTGTGCACGGCCTGATCTGCGCATCGACCTCGTCGAGCCCATGGCCCGCCGAGTGACGTTTCTCAAGGAAGCAGTAGCCGCGTTGGCGTTGGCGGGGCGGGTCAGCGTGGTGCACGGTCGCGCTGAGGAGCGCGCCGTCATCCGTCGGGTAGCGCCGGTGGCCTGGGTGACGGCGCGAGCCGTTGCTCCGCTGGATCGCTTGGCCGCGTGGTGTTTGCCGCTCCTAAAACCTGGTGGACACCTGTTGGCACTGAAGGGTCGCCGCGGAGCGCAAGAACTCGACGAGCATCACGACGCCATCGGCCGGCTCGGAGGTGTTGACCAGCATGTCGTATTGTGCGGCGTTGACTTGCTCGCGTCGCCGACCACCGTCATTGTGATTCGACGGCGGAAATGACGTTTCACGTGAAACAGGTCGACTGCATTCATCCACAAGACGGCGTTTGCTACCCGGGGAACGCTGTCCAACTCGATAGGGTGCGATGACCGCCCCCGTACTGGCTGGGCGCCTGGCGCGAGCCGACCGGGGCACCTCGCGGCGCAGGAAGGAACAGCATGTCCGCGGAGCATGCCGGAGCGTTTCCAGGCGAGTCCTCCGAGGTCATCGTGGTGGAACGAGACGAGTCTCGGACCAGGCAGCCTCGCGACCATGTTCCACGTGAAACCTCAGCGACCGCACCGCCCGATGAGGGCACGGCAGGGGACGGTGCGCGCGTCGACGACATCGCGTCGTTGACGAGTAACCGCACCGGTCATCCCGCGATGGACGCGTCCAACCTCGACGTTTCACGTGAAACATCGCTCGACACGCCCATCGCGGCCGAGGCATATCGCGCGGCCGCCGTTCTCGATGATCACGCCGGCCCCTGGCCGCAGCCAGAGGCGACCCGGGTCATCACGGTTTCGAACCAGAAGGGCGGCGTCGGAAAGACGACGAGTGTCGTCAACATCGCGGCGGCGCTGGCCATGCACGGGCTGCGGGTGGTCGTGATCGATCTGGATCCACAGGGAAACGCGTCGACCGCGCTTGGCGTCGAGCACACCGCAGGCACCCCGTCCACGTACGAGGTGTTGCTTTCCGGGCGGCCACTCCGGGACATCCTCGTGACCGTCCCGCGGGTTGCCGGCGGGCTGCGCTGCGCCCCGGCCACGATCGATCTGGCCGGTGCGGAGCTGGAACTCGCCTCCCAAGTCGCCCGGGAGTACCGGCTCCGACGGGCGGTCGAGGAGCTGCTCAAGCAGGATGATCCGCCGGATTATGTGCTGATCGATTCGCCGCCGTCACTCGGCTTGCTGACCGTGAATTCCTTGGTGGCGGCTCGGGAGGTGCTCATCCCGATCCAGTGCGAGTACTACGCGCTCGAGGGCCTCGCGCAGCTGTTGGGCACCATCGAGATGGTCCAGAGCTACCTGAACAAGACGCTGCGGATTACGACCGTCTTGCTGACCATGTACGACAGTCGTACTCGGCTCGCGGATCAAGTCGCCGCGGATGTGCGCAACCACTTCACCGGACTGGTTGTGGAGGCGGTGATCCCCCGCAACGTCCGGGTGTCCGAAGCACCCGGGTACGGCCAGACCGTAATGACCTACGACCCCGGATCGCGCGGGGCCATCAGCTACCTACAAGCCGCGTACGAACTCGCTGGGCGCATTCAGGAGGCAGTGTCATGAGCACTCGGCATGGGGCGCCGGGCGGTCTGGGCCGGGGGCTAAGCGCGTTGATCCGCACCAATCCGCGGCCAGAAGAAGCCGAGCGATCGGTGGCAGTGCTGGACCCCGCCGCCGGCTCGGATCCCTCGGGCGGAGGCATCCTCGACTCGAGCGTTACTCCTGACGGAGACCGTCGGACGGAGCCACCCTCGGCGCCACCGTCGCCCGAGGTAGAACGCACGGAGCCGACAGAGGCGCTCGGCCTCTCCGAGCCCAAATTCGCCGAGCTCGACGTTGCGGCGATCCGGGCCAACCCGCGCCAGCCGAGGCAGGTCTTCGACGAGGACTCCCTCGGGGAGCTGACCCACTCGATCCGAGAATTCGGCGTGCTGCAGCCCGTTGTCGTTCGCCCGGCGAATTCAGATGGCAGCTACGAGCTCGTCATGGGCGAGCGTCGGCTGCGGGCGGCCATCGCTGCGGGTCTAACCCGTATCCCGGCGATCGTCCGTGACACGGCGGATGACGCGATGCTGCGGGATGCGCTACTCGAGAACCTGCACCGCACCGGCCTAAACCCGCTGGAGGAAGCCGCGGCCTACCAGCAGCTGCTCGATGACTTCGGCGTGACCCACGAGGAGCTCGCTCTCCGGATCGGCCGGAGCCGGTCGCAGGTGAGCAACACCATCCGGCTCATGAACCTGTCGATCCCGGTGCAACGGCGGGTCGCTGCTGGCGTGATCTCCGCCGGCCATGCGCGGGCGCTGCTTGCGCTGGCCGATCGGGACGCCCAGGACGAGCTCGCGGGACGGATCGTGGCCGAAGGCCTGTCCGTACGAGCGACCGAGGAGATCGTGGCGACGGCGGCCCGCGAAGCCGCCCGCGATGGTCGGCCGGCGCGACGTTCGGCCACGCATCGGATCACGGCTCCGGGACTCCATGAACTCGCCGATCGGCTGTCCGACGTGCTGGACACTCGGGTGCGGGTCGACCTCGGTCGGCGCAAAGGCAAGATCACCGTCGAGTTTGCCTCGGTCGACGACTTGGAGCGCATCGTCGGGGTGATCGCCCCCGAACTCGCGGTGCACCGGGGGGCGGCGCCCGAGCACCTCAATGGATCGGGCAGCGGGCCTTTGGGCTCGGCCGCTATTCGGCCCGACCGGTCGCCCGGCTCCATTCACCCGAACGAGCCGTAGGCGGTGACCTCGGCGACGGTCCGGCGGCCCCGACGCAGCGACGGGGAGCGTCGATCGGGCACGCCGTAGCCGACGCTCACCACACCCACGGGCGTCAGCGCGGAGGGGACGGCGAACGCTGCTTGCAGGGACTCCCACCGTTCGGCCGGTACCCCGAAGAAGCATGCCGCGAGACCCCGATCAACCGCTCCGAGTAACAGGATGAGTGCGGCCATGCCCGCATCGACGTGCCAGTACGGAATGGGCCACCGACGCTCGTCGCGGTCGGTCCATCCCTTGTCCGGCTCGGCGTACCGGTCAAGATAAGCGTCTTTATCAGAAAAAATTAGGATAAGTACCGGTGCCGTGGCCAGTCCGGCTAGCCAGGCGTCGGGCGCGTCGCCCGGAACTGCTGTCGCGGACCAGAACGCGTCGCGTGCGACCGCGGTGTCCAGCACGAGGAACCGCCAACCCTGGGTGAAGCCGGCCGACGGAGCCCGAACCGCAAGATCCAACAAACCGTTGACCTCGTCACGCGGCACCGGCCGGTCCGAGTCGTAGGCCCGGACCATGCGACGTCGACGGATAGCGTCTTGAAGCTGCATATTGTGCACCCTCGCAGTGGATTGACGATCGGACGAGCGTCAGCCGTGTAACGACTCATACGCCAGATATGCGATTGTGGGCTAGTGAAGGTCTCCCAATCGAGCAAACTGGCCGACGTCTGTTACGACATCCGTGGTCCGGTTTTGGATGCCGCGCGCCGACTAGAAGAAGAAGGCCGTCGCATCCTCAAGCTGAACATCGGCAACCCGGCGCCTTTCGGGTTCGAAGCCCCGGACGAGATTGTCGCCAATGTGGTGCGGAATCTCCCATTATCAGAAGGCTATTCGGATTCCCAGGGCGTCCTGTCCGCACGCACGGCAATCGTTCAGCACTATCAGGAGCAAGGGTTCGTCGACGTTTCGGTCGAACATGTCTGGCTTGGCAACGGAGTGAGCGAGCTCATCTCCTTCGCGCTGCAGGCGCTGCTCGACGACGGTGACGAGGTTCTCATTCCCGCGCCCGACTATCCGTTGTGGACTGCGGCCACGTCACTGTGCGGCGGGCGTGCGGTCCACTATATGTGCGACGAGTCCGCGGATTGGTTACCTGACATCGAGGACCTCGCGGGGAAGATTTCCCCACGAACTAAGGCGATTGTCGTCATC
>Ga0207693_10001657_pt1 | contig 19635 bp, 18 predicted proteins | sample LARL81metaG_FD_184347 | JGI IMG/M metagenome (GOLD analysis project Ga0207693, IMG submission 184347) | Corn, switchgrass and miscanthus rhizosphere microbial communities from Kellogg Biological Station, Michigan, USA - LAR L8-1 metaG... | ecosystem: Host-associated > Plants > Roots >...
CCTTGGCCGCGACGCGGACCGCATCGTTTCACGCATCGACACGTCGGGAATCAACTAACACCACGCCAGCGCGCCGAGCCGCGCGAACGTCGCCTAGCCGCGCGGCAACTCGGTCGACGCAATTGCGGGATCCTCCAACGACGCTGTACCACTGCGGTGAACCTGTGATCTGCAGCATGCCGTGATGCTCGAGGAACTGGAACAGATAGCGGGCCGGGTACATCAACGCCGTATCGCGTCCAGCCGACCAGACGCACGAGACGACCGGAACGGCATAGTGCGCAACGAAGAAGTCGCTGAACCCTTCCTGCCTGAGGAACTGTCCGTAAGTCAGGAGGTTCGCCTCGTCAGCATCGCCCAGGAAGGCTGATGCCCGCCGATGGAACCGGCGGACCTGCCACAGCATGTGCATGAACCGTGGATCCACCAATCGGCGACGCTGGCTGAACACGCCGCGGATCCCGCGTCCACCTGCGTACTCCAGACCACATCCCTCGCACCGCACGCTCATGCTCATTTCGGTGGGGCGTACCTCGACATCCAGTTCGCCGAACAGCTTGCGCAGCCACGGATAGGTCAGGTCGTTGTGCACGATGAAGGCGCTGTCGACTGCGAGCTGCTGACCGTCGGAGTCGACGACATCGTGCGTGTGCGCATGGCCGCCGAGCCGCTTGTCGGCTTCGAACAGGATCACCGTGTGTGTGCGCGCAAGCAGGTATGCAGCGGTGAGACCGGAGATCCCGGCGCCGACGACGGCCACAGATGGCCGCCGACCCAACGTCGTTCTGTTGTTCGTACGCGGTTCCATCGCCAAGCTTCCGTCGAAGGTTTGTCTAGGAACGCTAGGTTCCACCGCGTCGTTCTGTCAAATGTCTGTCGATAGATCGTATAGTGTTCGCATGCAGCAGCGGCAAGGCGATGGCCCGCTCGTGCGGATCGGTGAGCTGAGTCGTCGCCTCGGGGTCAGCGTCCATGTGCTGCGGGCGTGGGAGAGCCGATACGGGCTCCTGCAGCCGACGCGGTCCACCGGCGGCTTCCGGCTCTACTCAGCGGCGGACGAGGAGCGGATCCGCCGGATGCAGGCCCACCTGGCCGAAGGGCTGTCCGCCGCCGAGGCCGCGCGCACCGTGTTGCGCGAGAGCGGAAGCGGCGGCGTGGATCAGGCGCAACCGGCCGCCGCATCTACCGTCGTCGACCTGGCCACGGCCCTGCGGCAGGCGCTTGACGCGTTCGACGAACCCGCCGCGCAGGCGGTGTTGGACCGGCTGATGTCCGAATTCTCGCTGGCCACCGTCCTGCGAGACGTACTCATCCCCTATCTCGCCGAGCTAGGAGATCGTTGGCATCAGGGTACGGCGACCGTCGCTCAAGAACATTTCGCGACCAATGTCGTTCGCGGTCGGCTCGGAGGGCTGGCGCGCGGTTGGGGAAGCGGACATGGACCGCGCGCGTTGCTCGCCTGCCCATCCGGTGAGCTGCACGATCTCGCCTTGATGGTCTTTGGCATCGTGCTGAACCGCAACGGGTGGCGCATCGACTACCTCGGCGCGAACACACCGATCGAAGAACTGGACAACGCCATCGACTCGACCCATCCGGATCTGGTCGTCCTCGCAGCAACCCAGCCCGAGATCTTCCGGTCGCTGCGCACCAGACTCCTTGCGATCTCGCGCCGCGTTCCGGTCGCCATCGCCGGAGCCGGTGCCACGCCAAGATTCGCGAACTCCGTCCAGGCCCGGTTGCTGCCTCGCGATCCAGTGACCGAGGCCGAGCAAGCGCCCTGGCCGCAGCGGATGTAGTGCTGCGGCATCGGGTATCCGGTTTCTCAGATACAAGATCCACGCTCGTGATGTTGAACCCAGGCCGCAGAGCAACGACAAGGTCCAAGACACCGCGAGTAGGGGCGAGTGCGAGAGCAGGCGCGGCAACGGTCGCGATCTTGGATGAACCGCTCAATAGCGCCGAGATCATCTTGCCTTCATCCGGCAGACTCAATGCTCGTGCAGGACTTGCCGAGCGGCGACCGGCCTCAGCGAGAACGCGACATCACGTTGTCGTCCGGACGAGCGCGCCTCGCCGGTACCTTAACCGTGCCCGACAACGCCCATGCACTTGTTGTGTTCACGCACGGCAGCGGTAGCTCTCGGCACAGCCCTCGCGGTCGATATGTCGCCGCGATCCTGAACGCCGCCGGTCTAGGCACCCTGCTATTCGACCTGCTCACTCCCGAGGAAGAACGGCAGCGGAGCAACGTGTTCGATATCGGCTTGCTCGCCGGCCGTTTGCTCGACGTCACCAGCGAACTGCGCACCATGCCCGGCATCCCACGCCTTCTGGGCTACTTCGGCGCTAGCACCGGCGCCGCAGCCGCCCTTTACGCCGCCGCGGATCCAGGAGCGCCCGTCGCGGCCATCGTCTCGCGCGGTGGGCGGCCCGACCTTGCCGGCCCCCGGCTTGCGCAGGTCCGTGCCCCTACCCTGCTCATCGTCGGCGGCCTCGACCACACTGTGATCGAACTCAACCGCGCCGCGCAATCCGAGCTGCGGTGCGAAAATCAGCTCCGAATCGTGCCCGGCGCCACCCATCTGTTCGAGGAACCCGGGACGCTCGACACGGTCGCCCACCTCGCGAGCAGCTGGTTCACCGGCCACATCGGGCCGGCCGCGCCGCCGACGTGACTCAGCGCGGCACCGTTCAGCGCTAGCCGTCGAGCGGGCAAATTCGTCAAAACATTCGGAAGCGAAGTTCTATGCAGTAGCTCAAGTCCCGGCCGGGCGTCCTGGCAGCCGAGTCGTCATCCTCGTCGAGGCAGCCGACCCGACCGCGAGATTCGCAGGAGACGATCTTGAGGGGCGAGCAGCCAAGAATCGCTGGTTCAGGCGTATCGAGGTGCCGAGACTTCGCCCAGTCCCCCGAGCCATCCTGGACTTAGCGCTGCCGGGCAGCGCCAAGTCCAAGATCATTCAGCGACCGCTACTGAGTGCCGCCTGCGCTAGCAGAGTCCTGCCGGTGCTCGAGGCGCCACCGTGGGCGGACGTAGTGGCAGGTGTAGCCGTTGGGGTAGTGCTCGAGGTAGTCCTGGTGCTCAGGCTCGGCCTCCCAGAACGGGCCGGCTGCGGTGACCTCGGTGACGATCTTGCCCGGCCAGCGGCCCGATGCGTCAACGTCGGCAATTGTCTCCTCGGCGATCCGCTTCTGCTCGTCGTCGGTGTAGAAGATGGCTGACCGGTAACTCGCGCCAATGTCGTTGCCCTGACGGTTCCTTGTCGTCGGGTCGTGGATCTGGAAGAAGAACTCCAGCAGGTCCCGGTAGGAGAGCCGCGTGGGGTCGAAGATGATCTCGATCGCCTCGGCGTGGTTGCCATGATGGCGATACGTCGCATTGGGCACATCACCGCCGGAATATCCAACGCGGGTCGAGATCACCCCGGGCACCTTGCGGATCAGGTCTTGCATCCCCCAGAAGCAGCCACCGGCTAGCACTGAGCGAGCGGTTGTTGCTGACGTCATCGTGTCACTCCTTAAGTAAGCACTACCTTAACGTTCCGAGCCGCCGAAGCCTTCCCGCTTGATCCGGGACTGTTTGGGAACGCCACTTGGCGGAGTCCACGTCTGACTTTGGTCGCTTGAAACGCAATCACGCCAATTCTGCTGATCGCGGATGGTGTGGTGCTGGCGTTGCCTGTTCACCAGGTGCTTTGTGACCATGTATGGACAGTGATGGGGTAGCAGGGCGTTCGACCGAGGCGGCGGCATGGGCGTGACCGGGACACCGGGTGATCGGCGAGGCGAGACGACCAGAGCGTTCGTCGGCCGCGCGCCCGAGATCCAAGCCCTCGTCGCAGCGGCGGACGACGCTGAGCAGGGTCGCCCCCAGCTGGTAGTCATCGTCGGGCCTTCCGGGATTGGGAAGTCGGCCTTGGTCGCGTCGGCCCTCGACCGCTTGCCGCAGTTTCGACCGATCATGATTCGGGCCGATGAGAGCGAGTCGCTGCTCGACTACTCCGTTCTCGGTCAATTGACCGGCGCCTTGCCACGCCGACAGGTCGCAGGCTTGCCCCTGTTGTCGGCCGGGCCGCCTCGTGAGAGCGCTCGGGTGTCGGTGGGTGCGGAGTTGGTCCGCGTTCTCGGAGATCTGGACCTGGGCGGCCCGTTGGCGCTCATTGTCGAGGACGCGCATTGGCTCGACGTAGCCAGCTCGTACGCGCTGCAGTTCGCCGTGCGGCGGCTCAGCGTTGAACGCGCGCTACTCATGGTCACGACACGGGGAGGCAGCCGACCGGTTGACCTCGCCTGGACCAGGCTGGCCGAAGTGCCAAGCCTCGGACGCACCGTGCAGCTTGGGCCGTTGAGTGTCCGGGAGACCGGCGACTTCGCCCTCGCCGTGCGCGGTCGGGCGTTGCCTCCTGCCGCCGCGCGCCGTCTGCACGACGAGACTGCGGGGCACCCCTTGCATACTCGGCTGGTCCTGGAGCACTCAACCTGGCAGCAGTTGGTGTCCACCACCGCACCGCTGGCGATACCACGATCACTGGCCGAGACTGTTCTTGCCCGGCTACGCCCGCTGTCGGCGCAGGCACAAGACGTCGTCGTGGCTATCGCCGCCCTCGACGCACCTACCTCCCTGACCACGGTGGCAGCTGTCAGCCGAGTGGCCGACACGCCTGCTGCCGTCGAAGAGGCCGTGGCCGCCGGCCTGCTAGAGGAGCGGACCGGTCCAGAGGGTCGGCGGCTGGCCTTTCCGCATCCGCTATTGGCCAGCGCGGCGCTCGAGGGTGTCGGCCCCACGCGGCGACAGGCCGTCCATCGGGCCGCGCTGGAGGTGGTGCAGGGCGACGCGGCGCTGCGCCACCGGGTAGCCGCCGCCGCAGGTCCGGACGACGCGTTGGCCGACGATCTGGAACGGTCAGCGGCACGGCTGGAAGCGGCTGGCGATACCGCTCTGGCGGCCGATCGGCTGCTGGCAGCGGCCGACGCCCAGCCGGGGACCGAGGCCTCGGAGCGGCGCTTTCTGACCGGCGTGGGCTTGCTGCTGACGAGCGGTGACATGGTCCGGGCGGCCGCCTTGGCTCCCCGGGTTCAGGCCTGCCATCCGGGACCGCGGCGAAGCACGATCCTGGCCGGCTTGGCAGCGTTTGGCGGCCAGTTTCAGGAAGCAGTGCAGCTGCTGGGCTCGGCGAGCGACGAAGCTGTCGCGCTGGGCGATGCCCGGGTCCTGGCCGGTGCCAGTCTGCTTGCCGCCGTGGTCAAGAGCATCGCCGGTACCGGCGGTGTCGAGGAAGCGGACGATGTGCTGGCGAACCCGGCCGCACAGCCGGAGTGGCGACGCCAGGCCCGGGCGCTGGGTGCGATCTGTCTCGGACTAGGAGGGCGGTCATCGGAGGGGTTGGCCCGGCTCGCCGACCTGCCCTCGGCAGCGACTTTGCTCGATCCGGACCAGACACTGCTCATTGCGGCCCGCGGAACCCTCCGCCTCTTCTCCGGAGACGAGGTCGAGGCGCTGGCTGATCTGCAAGCTGCTGAAATCGCGATGCGTCGCGGACATTCGCTCACTGGGTTCGCCCCCGTTGCCCTCGCGCTGCTGGCGGAAGCCGAGTTGAGTCACGGCTCCTGGGACGACGCTGCCGTCCATGCTGGTCTGGCTGTCACCGTCGCCGAGGCGGAGAACCGCGGGGGGGCTATGTGCGTCACGCATGCGGTCGCAGGTCGAGTTCACGCCGAACGCGGCAACTGGGCCGAAGCCGACAGCTCGGTCAAGACGGCCCGCCTATGGTCAGACTTCATTCCATCTCCGGCCAACCGCTTCTACGCGGCCACCGCGGCAGCCAGCTTGGCTCGTGCTCACGGAGACCCCCAGGCCATGATCGACGCGCTGGACCTGATCAGCGACGAGTCCCCTTTCCGCCGGGACGAGGCGCGAGTGTGGCGCGCCGACGCTCTGCTGAGCATTGGCCGGGCTGACGAGGCTGACCGGCTCGCCGCAACGCTCGCTGCCGGGCAATCTTCGGTTGCCCTGCAGGCACAACTGGTCCGCGCGGAAGCTGCACTCGCCCGGTCAGACCTGGCGGCGGCGCGCCGCATCCTGACACCGCTCGTCGACGCGGTGCCGACAACTCAGGCATTTCTCCACAGCCGGGTCGACCTCGCGCGCGGGACGCTGTTGTTAGCCAGCCGCCCTGATGGTGGCGGGCAGGCGGCCCTGCAGCGGGCGTACAGCACCTTTATGGCACTCGGCGCCCGGCCGTGGGCGGAGCGCTGCCAACAGATCCTCAAGCAACGGGGCCGGTCAACTGACTGGCGTTACCGGCCCAGCGAGCTGAGCGAGCGAGAACGACAGGTGGCGCATCTGGTCGCGAGCGGTTTGTCGAATGCCGAAACGGCTGCTCGCCTGTACGTGAGTCGTAAGGCGGTCGAATTCCACCTCACCAATGTCTATCTCAAGCTGGGTATCTCCAACCGCCGCGCTCTGGCATCCGAGCTCGCCGCAACCCGCATGGCTCCCGTCCGATCCGGCAACTGACTCATCCCGCCAATGCCTCTTCGAAGGCCGATCACCAACAGCGGTCGCGTCTGGGTCAGGCCATCCCGGACCACCACCCTAGGGACTATCCCTAGGGACGTGGGCGACGATTGCATCCAGACTTTCGAGTTGACCGCCCGCGAGACAGCGGGCCGGCCCGCGAGGTGTCCCCCATGTTCTTGCTGATGACTCGAGTGCCACCAGCGCTCGCCGCCGTCACGATTGCGCTGGCGCATCTCGCCGTACTGTTCGACATCGCTATTCGGCGCGATTTGCCGTGGTGGCGCCGCTTGGTCACCGCGGTGATCGTGGCCGTGCTGCTGCCGCTCGGCGCGCTCGTCTATCTCCTGCTACGGCCTGTCGGCGGCCGAATGGAGCAGCGAATCGCGCGTCGGCGGGCGAACCTCGCTGCCAAGGGCCGGCTGACGCGATCCGGTTGGCAGCGCGCGCTGGTGCAGGTAGGTAGCGTCGCGGGTGTTGCGGTCGCCCTCGTTGCCAGTGTGGTGGCCAGCGCTGCCGCGCAACCAACGTCGCCGTTCGCCGGCGAGGACTATGGGGTCGCTCTGCTCAACCTGCCGGCGGCCTGGCAGTCGAGCACAGGCGGTGGGGTCACGGTGGCGGTCGTCGACAGCGGGGTCGATCCTTCGAATTCTTACCTCGCTCCGCGGCTTGTCGCCGGCCATGACTTCGCCGACGGGACAGGGTCGACCAAAGATGGCTTAGGACACGGCACCCACGTGGCGGGCATCGTTGCGCAAGCCGCGCCGGATGTCCGGATCATGCCGGTCAAGGTGCTGGACTCGCAGGGTGGCGCCGCCGTCGCCACTATCGCGAACGGGGTTCGATGGGCGGCGGACCACGGCGCCGATGTGGTGAATCTATCGATCGACCAAGCCGGCCTCGTCGCGCAAGTTCAAAAGGAGGGTGCCCTCAACGACGCCGCCAAGTACGCCTACGCGAAGGGTGCAGTCGTGGTGGGTGCCGCCGGCAACGAGCACCAGCACTTGCAGGTCTATAAGTCCGGAGTGCCAGTCATAACCGTTGCCGCGGTCGACGAGAATCAGCACCCAGCATCGTTCACCAACTGGGGGGGCCCGGCTGAGGTCGCGGCGCCTGGCGTTGGAATCTGGTCGACGGCTCCCTCGTATCCGACCACGCTGTTTCCGAACGGAACCGACGGTACCGGCCAACTCGACGGCACCTCCATGGCTACTCCATTCGTCAGTGGCGTTGCGGCACTGTTACGCGCACATGGAGCGACCGCGGCGGCTACGCAAGCGGCGATACTGCGCACCGCGCAACCAGTGAGCGGGGTCGACGTACTTGGTCACGGCGTCGTCAACGCGGCAACCGCGCTGACCTACGCGCAGGCGCATCCACATCCGTTCGTGGCACTGGACTTCGCCCCGCAGTGGTTCCGGTGGGCGCAGCTGATCCTGTTGGCCGCGGTCGTCGTGAAGTACTCCTGGGTGCTGATTCGGCGGATGCGTCGCCGTCCTCCGCCACGCCGCCTTTCCCCCGAGATTGCGGCGAGGGCGTGACCAAATGACGTCCATCGGGCAAATCACGCGAGCCGGCCGAAGACTAGGGACTGACCCTAGGGATTTTCGGTGCGCTGCAGATCATCGTCGTTGCGACAATGTCATCGATCTAGTCGCTGCGTGTCAGACGGAAATACCCAGAATGGTGACGGTGCGTCGAGTCGATGACCGACGAAGCCGTACCTGACAGGAGTGGATCATGAACGCGTTCCTCGACACTGTTGGCCGTTGGTGCGCCAAGCGGCATTGGCAGGTCATCGTCGCTTGGGTGATCATCCTGGGCGCGCTGATCGGGCTGCGCAGCGTGTTCGGTGGTCACTTCGAGAACAACTACACGGTCACCGGAAGCGAGTCGGCGCAAGGACTTTCGGTACTGAAGAAGGAGTTCCCGGCCCAGGGCGGCTACGCCGGGCAGATCGTCTTCCACGCGCCGACCGGGAGCGTAGCTACGCAGACCAACGCCGTGAACACCGCGATGGCTAACGTGGCGAAGCTGCCGCACGTGCTCAACGCGGTCAGCCCGTTCGCGGTGCCGAACTCGCCCCAGGTGGCCAAGAACGGCACGACCGCGTACGGGAATGTGTCGTGGGATGTGGTGCCGCCGTCATTGGACACCGCTTATCTCCATCAGCTCGACAACGCGGTCGCGCCGGCCCGGACGGCAGGCCTGCAAGTCGAGTACGGCGGCGGGGCTGGGCAGATCGGGCAGACCACCGACGACAAGACATCGGAGATCATCGGCTTGTCCTGCGCGCTGGTGTTGCTGCTGTTCATGTTCGGCTCGGTCGTGGCCGCCGTGATGCCGTTGTTGTCGGCGCTATTCAGCGTGTTCGCCGGCCTGGCCCTGGTCGGCTTGCTGGCCGCCGCGATCACCTTCCCCACCACCGCCCCAACGGTCGCGACCCTGCTCGGGCTCGGGGTGGCCATCGACTACGGCTTGTTCCTCATGGCCCGGCACCGCGAACAGCTCGACCACGGCGTACCCGTGATCAAGTCGGCCGGCCGCGCGACTGCTACCTCCGGGGCAGCGATCGTGGTCGCCGGCAGCACCGTGGTCGTCTCCATCCTCGGCCTGTACGTCTCCGGGGTTCCGTTCGTCGGTGCGATGGGACTCGCCTCGGCGATCGTGGTAGCGGTCGCGATGCTGGCCGCGTTGACGTTGATGCCCGCATTCATGGGCGTGGCCAAACAAAACGTCCGCGCCATCAAAGACCGAAGGGCGGCCAAACGCGCCACCCGCGGCAACGTCGACGAGGCGACCGCCGCGGCGCGGCTCGCCAAGCTGACTGCCGCGAGTGACGAGGCCCATGAAAACAGCGCTTTCGCCCGTTGGGGCCGCAAGGTCAGCAACCGGCCCTGGCCCTGGGCCATCGCCGCCACCGGTGTGCTAGTCGTGCTCGCCATCCCGCTGTTCTCGCTGCGACTCGGGCAACTCGACGCGGGCACCAACCCGACATCCGAAAGCATCCGCCGCGCCTACGACCTCATCGCCACCAACTTCGGGCCCGGCGCAAACGGCCCCCTCACCGTCGTCGTCCAATTGCCCTCCGGCAACAGCCCGCAGGCCAACCAGACGCTGCTGGCGAACACGCAGAGCACCCTGAGCAAGACCCCGGGCGTGGCCGCCGTCGCGCCACCGTCGGTGAACAGCGCCAATACCACGGCGGTGATCAACGTCGTGCCCACCACCTCACCGCAAGACGCCGCCACCACCAAACTGGCTAACGATCTCCGCGACACGGTCCTGCCCACCGTCCCCGCCAAGACCTACGTCGTCGGCACCACCGCCGGCTATATCGACTTCACCGCGAAGATCGCCAAACGCATGCCTTGGCTCATCCTCACCGTCGTCCTGCTTGCCTTCGTTCTGCTGACGGTCGCCTTCCGCTCCATCGTCATCGCGACCAAGGCCGCGATATTGAACCTGCTGTCCGTCGCCGCCGCCTACGGCGTTGTCGTCGCCATCTTCCAGTGGGGCTGGGGCTCCTCCCTGATAAACATCCACGAAAAACTTCCCATCCCGGCCTTCGTCCCCATGCTGATGTTTGCCATCGTGTTCGGACTCTCGATGGACTATGAGGTGTTCCTGATCTCACGGGTACACGAGGCCTGGACCAAGACTGGAGACGCTCACCGCAGCGTCGCCATCGGCATCGGCAGCACGGCCCGCGTCATCACCACTGCCGCCGGGATCATGATCGTGGTGTTCACCAGCTTCGTCCTCGACCCCGACCCCACCGTGAAAATGCTCGCGATCGGCATGGCCGCCGCCGTTCTCATCGACGCCAGCATTATCCGGATGATCCTCGTCCCTGCCGTCATGTCTCTCCTCGGCCGCCACGCCTGGTGGATTCCCAGATGGCTCGACCGGATCATGCCCAACCTCGACATCGAAGGCTCGGCTCATCTCGCCCGCGTCAGCCAACAGGAGGAGGCAGCCCTCGCCGGCGGCACTCCTACCCACTAGCCCTAGCCGAGTGCATCGGTGGATTCCGACGGGTTCTCATAACGTGCGTGGCAAGAACTCACCGAGCCAACCGGGGGCGGCTACCGACTCCTAATGACGCGGAGGATTCGAACGTGCCGGATCACGGACAACCGCCGCAGCGATCATCCGCAACACTGCACCACAAGGCCACAGCGACCGCGGCGCGAGTGAAAGCCAGCGCCGCGGGAACGTTCTGGACCCGGCTCAGCGCAGTCGATTTCATCAATAGCTCTCTTATGCTTGCCGCGCTTCTCCTGATGTGCTTCTTGCCGTTTCTGATCGTTATTTCCGCGGCTGCCGGACGGGACGTCAGGCGAAGCATCATCATCCGAATGGGTCTGAACCGGCAGGCGGCCACTGCGGTGGACGGGCTCATGTCGTCCGGGCAGGCGGCCGTGACCACCCTCAGTGTGTTCGGCGTTGTCTGGTTGGTGTTCGGGGCCTTCGGAATCTCGGCCACCCTGCAAAGCTGGTACCGCAGGGTTTATGACGAACAACCATCGCAGGCGGCCCCGAAGCTGCTGGCCGCTCAGGCGCTCTGGCTCGCCGGATTCCTCGCTTATCTCACGGTCCAAGTGCTAATCGGCCGTCAAGTCGGCTCGTTCGGAGCGCACGTTCTTATCCTCGTCACCCAATTCGGCTGTGCGGTCGTCTTCTGGACTTTCTCTCCGTATCTCCTATTGCTGGGCAAGATCGCGTGGCGGGCCGCGCTCCCAGGGGGGATTGCCACCGGGCTCTGTCTGACCGGGCTAAGCATATTTTCCGCACTGGTGCTTTCGTCATCGATCGTCTCCGGCAACGAGAATTACGGCCCCGTGGGCGTCGTCACAGCATTGCTGTCGTACCTCATCGGGTTCGGCGTTTGCATCCATCTCGGCGCTGTCTTCGGCCGAATTTGGAACGAGCGCCACGAGTCGTCCACAACTCCGGAGGGATGACTCGCATGGGATACAACCGGCGATGATCTTGGACTAATCGTCGCCCTCGAGCGACAAGTCCAAGATCACGGTCAAGTCGAGCAATTCGCCGGTCAGTGACCACGGAAGGCTTCCTCGAGCCACCACGATGCACGGTCGGCGGTGACCTTGGCGTCGATGAGCAAGGGACGCTCTCGGGCGCCGTCGAGCCATGTCTGGACGGCAGCGAGATCGGCCGGACGGGTGACGCTTACGGCGTCGAAACCGAAACCGCGCGCAATCGCGGCGATATCGGTGGGCGGAAAGCGCACCGTCGACAGGTCGACGCCGGCCGGACCGAAATGGTGGACCTCGGCGCCGTAGGCGTCGTCGTTGTAGACGACCACGATCATCGGCAGGCCGAGGCGGCGGACGGTGTCCAGCTCGGCGGCGCTCATCAGCGCGCCGCCGTCGCCGAGCGCGGCGATCGGCAAGCGGTCCGGCTGAGCCAGCGCCGCGCCGATCGCCGTCGCGAGGCCCAGTCCGATCGACTGGAACGCCTGGGTGAAGCAGAAGCCGGATTCGTCCGGCACAGACAGGAACATGCTCGGGTAGCCCATGAAGTTGCCCGAATCGACGCCGATGACTCGCTCGGCGGGCAGCATGTCGTCGAGCGCGATAGTCAACGTCCGTGGATCGATGCGATCGGCTGTCGACGTGTCGTGGTAATCGACGTCGCGCCATCGGATGCGCTGCTGAACCTCTTTGCGAATTCGCTCGCTCCGGTAACCGACCTGTACATCGGCTATCGCCCCAGTTGCAGCTTGTGCGGTCGGCGTGACCCCGCCGATCACCCCGAACTGAATCGTCCGATGCGCGCCGAGCGCGTCGGGATCCAGGTCAACTTGCCCGACCGTCGCCTGCGGCCCGATGAGGTGACCGTGCCGGGTCGTCCACATGTTCAGCGCGCAGCCCCAGCCGACGATCAGGTCGGCGTCGCGGATCAGTTGCGCAGCGAGCGGAGAAGCGAACCCGCCCGAGACGTCGAGCGACCAGGGGCTGCCGTGGAAGAGCCCTTTCGCGACAGCACTCGTCGCGAGCAACGCCCCGCACACCTCGCCGAGTTCGAGCAGCGCCTCGCGCGCTCCGAGGGCACGCGCGCCGCGCCCGGCGACGAATACCGGGCGCTGCGCGTGGGTCAGCGCGTCGACGAGCTGGGCCAGTCCAGCGGTGTCGGGTGCCGGCTGTGGCCGGCGCGGCTGCGCTGACACCGTCGTCGGCTCGACGGTCTTCGCGGCCTGGACGGCGAGCGGCAGGTTCAGCACGACGGTGCGCCGATCGTCGCGCGCCAGGTGATATGCGCGGGTGGCAGTGGCGACGGCGTCTTCGGCGGCCTCGACCCGCATAGTGATTGCACCGACGGAATCGGCCAAACCGTCCTGGTCGACATAGAAGTTCGAGCGCTTTTCCGTGACCTCGGCGGCAAGCACGAGCAACGGTGTGCGGCTCTTCGCCGCCTCCGCGATGCCGGTCATAGCGTTGGTGAGGCCGCAACCCTGGTGCACGGTGACTGCGGCTACCGTGCCGCTCATCCGCGAGTAGGCGTCGGCCATTGTCGCCGCCCCGCCTTCATGCCTTGCGGCGACGAAACGAGCGCCGCCTGAGACCAGGGCATTCGTCACGTGGAAGTTGCCCGAGCCGACCACACCGAAGACGCGGCGAATCCCCAGTCCGGCCAGGGTGATCCCGACCGCTTCCGCCGCGGTCATCAACGTTCGACCAGTGCCACCACGCGAGCCGGGCTGCCTGAGCCGCCGAGGATCTTCAAGGGAGACGCGATGAGGATCACGCCGGTCGGTGGCAGCAGCGCGAGATTTTGCAGCTGGGTCAGCCCGTACTTGCCGGCACCGTGCATATACGTATGACAGGGGAAGCTCGGATCGAACCCGGCTGCGGCGCCGGCATCGGTGCCCACGGTTTCCACGCCCAGTCCGACGACCGGCGACTCGTCGGCCAGCCACCGCGCGCAGTCAATCGAGACGCCGGGGGTGTGCGGACCGTTCTCGTCGGCGTTGAGGAATGCGTCCTGCAGGTGCGACCGGGCATCCCATCCGGTGCGGTACAGCAGCCAGCCGCCCTCCGGCAACGGGCCGTGCTCGCGCTCCCAGGCGCGGATGTGAGCTACCTCGAGCAGGAAGTCAGAGTTCTCTGTTGCCTGCGCCGAGAAGTCCAGCACCGCTGCGGGCCCGACGAGCCGCTGCGGGGGAACGGATGCGACGTCCTCGCCGCCCTTGCCGGTAATCCAGTGGCACGGGGCGTCGAAATGCGTGCCGGTGTGCTCGCCGGTACGGAAGTTGTTCCAATACCACGCCGGACCCCGGTCGTCATAATTGCTGATCTGCTCGAACTCGAACGTCGCCGTCTGGCCGAACTGTGGCGGAAGCTTCAGGGTCGGCGTGCTGCTCGACAACGGTGCGGTGAGATCGATGACCTCAACCGTCCCCGACACGAGGGCCGCGGCGAGATCCGGAAGGACCGACATGGTGGCTCCTTAGGCAGGCCAGCTCGGCGCCCCGCGACGTCAATTGCCAGATGCTCGAATGCCACCGTAACAGTGAGCTTGACCGCGGCATTGTTGCGCAGTCGCGAATGGACGAGTCGCAGTCTCGACGACGTTCCCCACCGAGACGAGACCTAGCTACTCGATTAGAAAGAGGTAGGGGTGACGCCGTTCGGTACCAGTGGCGCCGAAGCTCATTGGTCGGCCCCGGGTCGGCCAGGCCCGCCTCCCCGAGGGCCGCGTCGGGTGTGTGAGGCCGGATGACACGCATCAGCAATGCTCGGACGATGAACGATTTCCGAACTTTGGGTGACGAGCCTGTTCCCGATGAATGCCGCTACAGGCCGGCGGACTTGGCGCGCTCCTCCGCGTACGCACGGGCATCGATCGCGTCCAGCGTTTCCAATCGTGCGTTCTCGATGGCCCAACTGGCGTAGTCGAGGGCGTCCATGGCCTCCGCCTCGGCATCGGCCGCGTCCTGCATGGCCCGCGTGGCGTCGATCTCATCCGTACGCTTGTCGATCTTTGCCTTGACGTCATCCATCTTGGCTGACGCATCGGCCCTCATCTGGGCCCACTTGCTTCGAGCGCGGTCAGCCGTTTCAGAGGCCTGCTGCTTTGCGTTTTTCGTTGCCTGGTCGACGTCAGCCTGAGCTTGGTCGATGCGCTGCCGGAGCTTGTCGCGCGATTCTGTGGCCGCAGCCTGGACCGATGCTTTCGCCTCCGCGGCGCGCTTCTGGAGATCGTCGAGCGGTGCTGAGAAATCCATTTGCCTCTCCCCTTCGCTGTACCCGTTGCTTGCCGGAGACAAGCATGGTCCCCGTGACCTCGCCCGACAAGGTCAAACAACCGTGTGTTTCGATCACCTGCACCCATCCTTCCGATTCCACCGAAAGGGACAAACCGCATGCAGATCCGCGCCGCCGAACTCACCGCAGACAACCTCAGTAGGATCGTACGGATCGACCACGACGACGACACATTCGTCGTGGGTCGTCTGGTGAAGATCCGGCACCGACGATTCGGCGACGCCGGCGCCCACGACATCGATACGCGGGTGGTGATCGAAGTCCTAGGAGACCAGCGCGTCGCGAAGCGATTCGATGCCATCGGCGTAGTTGAGCTTCTGTAGACGGGCCGCTCCGGAGACGTGCTCTAGCCACAATCGAATTCCAGTGCAGCGCGCGAGCCGCGTTCCTGATCATCAATGAGAGGTCACCGTGACGGACACGTCCTACCTACGATCGATACGCGAACAAGTCGTCCAACGTCACATCGCCGCAGAGGAAGACGGTGATGTCGCCGCAGTCCTCCGAACATTCGCTCCCGGCCGGGTGAGCTATTCCGGTGACACTCTCGGCGGCGATCTAATCGGCGACCAAGCAGTGGGCGCCATGCTCACCGCCGGCCTGGCCGCAATGAGCGACCTCAAGATTGAGATACTGCGGCTTCACCACGCTGAGGACGCAGTTATCACCGAGCTACGCCTGGCATCGACACACACGGCCGACTTCGACGGAATTCCGGCCACGGGCCGGCGTGTCACCTACCACATGTGCGCGGTATTTCGCTTCGATGGCGCGGACCTGTGGCAAGAAGCCGTCTACTACGACATCGCCACGATAAAGGCACAGCTGACCGGATAACAATCTCCACCGGGTGCGCGGAGCCGATGATCTTGGGCTTGTCGAGCTGTCAGCAGTAAGTCCAAGATCATCGGAGAATGCCCATTCAGCGAGCCGCATAGCGCTGATCTATGCCATCGACCGGGATCACTCGCCGAAGGCTTCGACGAATGCCGTGTTGAACGCGTCGAGGTCGCCCGGTTTACGACTGGTAATCAACGTCCAGCCGCGCTCTCTACTCGCAACGACCGGCTCGTCCTGCCAATGTCCGCCGGCGTTTCGGATATCGGTCTTCAGGCTCGGCCAGCTCGTCAGGGTTTTGCCCGCGACGAGACCGGCCTCGATCAAGGTCCATGGACCGTGACAGATTGCCGCGATCGGAGTCCCGGCTGCGGCAGCATCGGTGACGAACTTGACTGCTGCGCCGTCCGTCCGCAGCGCGTCCGGATTGGCGACCCCGCCCGGTAGGACGACGCCGGCGAATTGGGTGTGGTCAGCCGACTCGGTTGTCATGTCGACAGGAAACTTGTCGGCTCTATCGAGATGGTTGAACGCCTGCGCCGAGCCCGGTTCCGGGGCGATGAGTACCGGTGTCCCGCCCGCCTCTTGCACAGCCTGCCACGGTCCAGTCAACTCGACCTGTTCGATGCCCTCGTTCGCGACGAGGAACGCAATCTTCTTGCCCTCGAGTGGATTACTTTTAGCCATGCTGATGGTCTACCCATCCGAGCCGGGTGCGACACCTGAAACACTGTGTCCTTGGATGAGAGCCACGCCGACGCGCACCCAGCAAGGGGCCACCAGGTCCCCAGTGGGGTGGCTCAGCCGGATCGCACACCCCAAATGGCGGCTGGGCTGGTGTCTGTTGTCCCGTCAGCTCAGACCTTTCCGTCCGACGAGATGAAAGATGCGACTGAGTTGACGGTAGGGATCTCGTCGGCTGGCTTCGAGTTCGACCGCGGCCGCGGCCGCTAGCTGCTGTGAATCGCTCGGGTCCAACTTCACTCCACTGAGATCGAGCCAGTCGACAAACAGCCATACCCCATACCAGCGCAGTGGTTCCACCCCGTCGCGCCGAATGAGCTCGCTCAGCTCCTCCACCGTGTCGGCTCGGGTTGGCACGCCCAACACCCCAATCTCGCTCCTGGCGTCAAACGACGCCAAGGCGTCGTCCCACCGGCGTTCCAACGCCGGGCGCACCGCCGCCGCCTTGGCGTTGCCCGCCATGATCGAGACGACACCGCCTGCAGCAGCGCACCGGCAAAGCTGGTTGACCACCGGCTCGGGCTGATCGAGGTATCCGAGCACGCCGTGACACAACACGGCGGCGAAGCGTCGACCATGCACCGCCTCGTCGGCGTGCTCACCGTCGGCCTGTACGAACGTCACCCGTCGCTGGACCTCATCCGGCAGCCGCTGCAATCTCTGTCCAGCTTTGTCCAGCATCGCCGGCGACGGATCCAGCAACGTCACCTCGTAACCGGCCTGGGCCAGTGGAAACAATTGATGGCCCGCGCCGCCGCCGACATCGAGCACTGGCGCTGGAGGCGCGGGTAAATGCTCCAGCAGCTGCTGGTGCAACACGTACGTTCGTACGTACCCCTTCACTGAGGCATAAGCCTCATCGGCGAATTGGTCAGCCAAGCCGGCCCAGGTGTCTTCGCTCACCGCATCACGATATAAGTAAGTGGTTAGTAAGGATTGCCGCCTGAGAGTTCCCGAATCGGGACCAAGAAGGCCTGTTCCTGGAGCTGGTCGCCGAGGCCTTCGATCGCTTCAGCGACAGTGGCCGCCCGGACGTCGACGAGCTGGATGAGCCGTGGGCCAACGGGGTGCGCACGCGTACCCAGGCCGGGCTGTTCGAGCACATCACCGCGGACACCAACCGATGAAATCGCCCTCCCGTTGGGCCGGCGGCAGGTCCCGTGCGCTGACCAAGATTCGCGCTCGTCACCCTGCGGCAGCACGATGGCTTGGTGAAGCTCAAGCTTGACCTGCACGACATCTATGACCGCGGTGACGAACTCGATCGCGCGCTTCGCTCGATCATGGACGAGGCCGTTGCCAAGAAGGCATCGCTCGTCGAGATCATCCCCGGAAAGGGCTCGGGACAGCTGAGAAAGCGGGTACTTCGCTTTCTTGACCGTAAGGACGTCAAGATCATTTACCACCGAGTGGAGAAGGATCCGCACAACTCTGGACGGGTGTTCGTCCACTTCCGGTGGAAATAACGCATCGCGGCGTTCCGTGCCTCCGCCTCGAGGTCAGCGACCCAGTGGCGGACCGTCCCACGGATTCCCCATCGCGCACGGCGGCGAGAATGTCTGGCCGTAGATCGTCGGCACGGTGGAATGGGACCAACCAGAGGGACATGAGCTCCTGGGTTACACATCCCGCCGATTTGGGTACTCCCATTGTGATGAGCGGTCCATTTCTCTCTCCGACATCTGACCGGGCAGAACGGCCAGTTGCATCACCGGCGGAAAAACGCAACTGGGTGGCTGCGTGGACTGGCCTAGCGATTGCAGCGATCTGGATCGCAGTCACTCTCATCAGTGTTTACGCTCCAGATCTTGTGACCGGCACGTCCCAAGATCACGTCCCCCTCGCCGCGATCTTGGCATGGATCTGGGGCGTACTCGCCTCCCGTAACGTCGCCGTCGCGATACTTCGCCGCCGTCGTTCGCCCGGGGTTGCCGACTCCGCCCGACTGCTCGCCATCGCCGTCACCACGATCTGGACTATCTGCATGATCCTGGCTGTGGCCGGCCCGGAGTGGGTGTCCGGCACCAGCCCGACCCGCATCCCCATCTCGGCTATCGTCGCGCCGATCATCGCCGTAGTGCTAACCCAGCTCGCCATCCGGCTGATCAAGGCACTCGACAACGAGACCCAACAGCCGGCCGGTCCGACGGAGGGCGGCCCGTCGCCACAGGCGCGCTGGTCGTAGGCGCCAATCCGCTGCCAAAGACGCACCCCGCGGGAAGAGCACATCGCGCGACTCGCTTCGCCGAGCACGTGAAGAAGATCATCTTGGTTGCGTCTCGTGTCCAATCCCCGCTTCGCCCACGTTCGTCGGATGACGGAGAACTGGCGAGCGATCTATTCCGCCTGGTTCAGCGGTACAGAGTGCTCCCCCAGCGTCCCTGGACTTTCCCCGCATATTGCGGCGGTTTCCGCCGGCGATGGCTGCGCCAAGGCGCATCGTGGGGACCCTGCGGTGACCGGGCCCGCGCCGAGGGCGCGGTGACTCGCGCTCAGGTCGTAGGAGGCGACCGTGGCTGCCGCGGCGGCTGCGGTGCGGGCCGCTATCGCGACCAAGGCGGCGCAGCAGGCGTCGGCGCAGGTGTGGATGGACGCTAGCGAACCGGAAGCTCCGGCGGCCTATCCGGTGGCGGCGACCTCAGACCCTCTAGACGCCGGCAGTGCCGGCCCGTGGGGTCTACTCCATTCCCCTCTCGCGAGGGGCGCCGCCGGTGCTAACTGTGTTGGTGCCGTTCGTGGCAGACGGTTTGCGCCCGGAAATGATCGCAGCGCTGGACCTTAGCTAGTGAACTCCTTCAGGTCCGCACAGAAGTTGCGGTCCGAGAAGTCGCTGTTCCCGGTGGACGAGCGCACGACCCGGAACGAGCCGGGCACCTCGACGTCGTCGTTGGGGTCACCGGGGGTGCCGTTGTAGTCGATGTCGACGGCGGTGCGGGTCTGGCCGGGGTCCTTGAGCACGAAGTTGCCGTCGGCGTCGTAGAAGCAGGAACCACCGGTGCCGAGGGAGGTGATCGTGATGGTGCCGTCGCCGTTGTCGACGATCGTGTGGTCCCTGAAGCTAATGGCGAAGACGTCGGTGAAGGTGCCGCCGGTCGCCAGGTTGGTGGTGACGGCGGTGCCACGCACGGTATTCAGGAAGTACGGGAACGGTGACGACCCGCGCTGGTTGAACACAAAGTTGCCCGAGACGTCAAAGTGGTCCTGGGCCGGGGTGCCGTCGCAGTCGTAGACGTCGCTGGT
>Ga0207693_10001658_pt1 | contig 19634 bp, 15 predicted proteins | sample LARL81metaG_FD_184347 | JGI IMG/M metagenome (GOLD analysis project Ga0207693, IMG submission 184347) | Corn, switchgrass and miscanthus rhizosphere microbial communities from Kellogg Biological Station, Michigan, USA - LAR L8-1 metaG... | ecosystem: Host-associated > Plants > Roots >...
TCCCGGGAAAGGTTGGAGCTTCGGCCACACCCAATAAGAATCTTGCTGCGATAAATACTCCAAGTCCCGGCGACACAGCGGCGGCGAACGAAGACATGCTCCAGATAAATGTTCCTATCCGGCCAATTCGTTTGACTCCAAACCGATCCAAAAGGACTCCTGACGGCATCTGCATCGCCGCATAGGTCCAACTGAATGCGCTGGAAAGATAGCCGAATGCAATCAGGGAAATGCCAAACGAGGCATGCAGAGCATTCTGGGAGACGGACAGGTTAATACGATCGAAAAAGGCAATGACGACGCCCAAGGCCAGCAGGAACGCCATCCGCCATCGTCTGCGAGCTACGCGGGGTGTCGATGGACCGGACTGCGGCAACTAGACTCCCGACTTCATTTTCTGGCACAGGTTATTGTGCGTCTACGACACAGCGAAAGCCAATTGTGCCGGCGCGATCCCGTCCAGGCGACATCAAGAGATACTTCTGGTGCTCGTCCAGGCGGTAGGTCTGCGGGAAATACCAGATTGAGCCCAGAGGTTGATAAGACGCTCCTCCTCGGACGATCGCAGCTCGAGTATGTTCGTCGCGGTATTCATCCGTCCATTGGGAAACATTTCCCACCAGGTCCAGCACTCCCAGTGCACTTGCCGCCTGGGGAAATGCATCAACATTCGCGGGGCCACGTCTGAGGTGCGAGCGATCTGGCTCCGGCATCCTCTCCGCGTTCCAATCGTTTCCCCAGGGATAGGTTCTGCCATCGTTCGATTGCGCGGCGAGTTGCCATTCCCACTCATGAGGCAGACGCTTACCAGCCCAGGCGGCGTAAGCTCGTGCATCTTCAATAGATACCCAAGTTACGGGTTTCTTTTCCCATCCGTCGGGATAGCTACCGTTTTTCCAATCACGTAAAAAGTTATGATCGTCCTTGGGACGATAGTGTGTCGCGTCCACAAAGGCCTTGAACTCTGTATTCGTTACCGGCGTACGGTCGATGTAAAAGTTTTTGACATGCACGCGATGTCGATGGGTCCGCCTGGCGACATTTTCCCAGGGATATTGCACGTCGACCCCGGGATCGTTTCCGCCCTCAATTTCAATCCCGCGGACCTGAAAGTCAATATCCGTCTCGGGAATAAGGATCATTCCTTGCGGCGCACTCAGAACCGGTTTTGTGGCTGAGATTTCGACTATTTTCTGCGTAACGTGCCTCCATTCTCGCGAGTAGCTCGACAGCGGCCGCCGCGACCGCTCGGCCATATAAGTAAGGAGATCTTTAATTGGCACTGGGACGGGATTCTGAGGGAAGGCCAGTACGGCTGCGAACCCGAGTCCTTCTACGTCAAACACAAGTGTGGCTTCATTTCCCTTTACGGTAGGGGTCAACTCCTTGCCATGCCACAAATCGAAGTAACCCATTCCTGCCTGGTAGGGGACGCGCAATTGCTCCCCAGCGGTGTCGTACTCATTGCGATTGATGATGGTCCAAAGCGTGCTCGATTTTGTAGGAAAACGGCTGGCAAAGACGCCGGCCTGTAAGGTCGGGGAATGTGGTTCCCAATCCGCGCTCCGCAGATTTTCGGCGACAGCCCGCTCGATTCGAGTGAAGCGAAGAATAGCTTCAGCATCATGCGGCGTGGTTCCATACCAGAAGCCCCAAAGGTTCTCGAGGGTGGCATACCCCTGCCCGTTAAAGAAAGCGTGTTGAAGGCTGTCGGTTTTGTCTCGGGTGAAGCGGTCGGTGACATCTACCATGTGCCGTGATTCAAGCCACTTGGTCTTGCTCACCATAGGCACAAACGGATATTCCTTGCCTTCCCACGTGACCCAATCGTTCCATCCAATGTTGGACCAAGCCATCGACTCGTCGCGAATATCAAATTGAGGTTCCAGTGCCAGCGGGTGTCCGATGGAGTCAGAGGCCGAGCGAAATTGTTCTGGAATACTCTCGAGTGTGTCGAAGTTGATGCCGTCAGCGCCAATATCCTTCAGCAACTGAGAGATGGCAGTAGAAGCGGGCACCCCTTCCTCACGCGTCCCGGTGTCCCAGGCAATGATAGGAAAAAATACTCTAACGCCACGATGGTGAAACTTCTGGACCATTTCTCGCAGAGCAGAAATTCCGCCGGGCAAATCGCGCAGAAGATCGAATTGATTCCGGTCATCCACACCCAGGTTGGGGTAGACATGCCAGATGAGCACGGCGTCAATGGGACCAATTCTGCCTTCGGTGTCGGCAAGAAAGCGGTCGACCGTATACTCGCCGGAGTCAGGGTCATAAAAAGTTCGATCCCAAATGAGCAGCTGCACTTGGGAAAAGACCTGCTGCGTCCACGCCAGCTCCGGGCGGTCGTATTGTGAGCCTTCGTATCGACTGCGGGTAAGCCGATCATTGCGCCAGGCCGTTAAGTCCGCACGCCAGGCGTCGACATCGCCAGAAGGCCCTGGGAAAAATATTTCTGCCGGAGCGGGAGGCTCGGAAAGATTCATAATTCCGTTCGGTGAAACGAGGGGATGTCGCGCTCTCCATTCATCGCCAAAAACCAAGCTTGCGACCAACACCAAGGAGACCACCGCCGTGAACGCAGCAGTAGACCGCGTCGTGCGAAAAGTAAGAAGTCGGTATTTCATTTTCTGCAGGGCCCGAAATTTCGTGGTTGTGATCAATCTTTAGTACATGATTGTTCTGGTCAGGTGATGCGGCCATGACGTTGTGTGGTAATGAGTCCACAGGCGAGCATCAATCTGCGGAATAATGATTTGCTGATCCTTTGGGCGAAGAGTATTAATTTCTTCGCACAACAGTGCAGTGGCGTAAATACAATGAGCTCGAATCTCAACTTCCTGATGGCTATCGCGCGCGATCATCTGGTACGTGTTGATCGTATGCTCAAGGTCTGGCGAGTAGCTTGTAATTCCGAGAAGCCTTAGTCCCACGGGAACAATATAGTCAGCAAATGCGGTCATTTTATCTACGTCGGCAAGAGGGAAGTGACCCGTATTCCTCAACATGGAGTAGACAAACCACGTTCCTAACTGGGGCAACTTGTACAGTTTTATAGTTGCGCCATCGTACGGACTCACATCGTTGAAGCGGGAAAATTCCTTAACCAAGCGGTCTATTAATCCCGCACCATGGTCGTAAAGACGAGGCGGGCATGATTTGAAGAAATTGTGAAATCGTCCATCGTACTTATCAGCCAAGACGGCGCCTACCTGATGCCATATTTCCATTTTTTCGTCGAGCATAGGCAGTTCGATGTTGGCAGCAAAAATCCGCTCCATCTCGGGGCGAGTAACGTGCGCGAGGAACTTACCGTCCAGAATGGGGATCCCACTGTCCATCGCCCGTTTCATGCAAGCGAAAAGTCCGTCGGAATCGGACCAGTGCCGCCCTGCATAATCCACTTGAAATTTAACGTGTGTAGAAAAGTCGGTAAACGCGGTGTCGACAGAATCAGCGGTCATAATAAAATCGACCACGTCGTCAGGACTGCCTTGCCCTATGCCGAAAGGCATTTGGTAATCCGGCATAGGCAACTCCTCGTACCCCATCCAGCCGGCTACCTCAACGATTTTGTCGATATTGGTACGCACATCGCGGGAGTTTTCAATTACCGGATGTAGGCTATCCAGTACCGGGCTGCCCGTCAGCTTTGGCCAGCGGACCGAAGTACTCCCTGACTTTGCCTGAAATGTTTCGCCTTTGGCTGCGGCTGCCATTGCTCCGATTGTTGCCATCGCTCCTAGAAATTGACGCCGATCCGAAAGCCCTGATGCCATCGTTTTCGCTCTTCCTCGCTACTCGCTGTTCAACCTGAATTACTTACCCTTGATTCTGGATAGGTAGAGGGCAAGGAAACGCTCCGCGTCGACGTTGATGCAGACTCTCGCATTGGGTGTGACCTTGTCGACACCTTCAATCACGTACCTGTTGCCGTGAAGTACGTTGCGTTCGACAAATCCGTTTCGATTCGCCACGGTTTCTCCTCGGGTAAACTCTCCTCGAGTTTCGACGTCGACGTGCATCTCGGGAGCCTTTACGAGAGTAGCGTCAATGGCGACGCCAACCGCCATGGGATCGTACATCGGAGTGCCTTGGGAACCGAATTGTCCGGAGAGATCGACCAGATATTTGGCCACTGCATAAATAAAATCATTTTCTGGACCATGGGTTTTTCCCAATTCATCGAGTTGCTTTTGGGAAAACAACGCCTTGTCGCCAACATCCAATCCGACCATGGTCAGGGGCCATCCCGCCTGAAACACGATCTGAGCTGCTTCGGGGTCGTTATAGATATTGGCTTCTGCGGAAGCATTCACGTTGCCACCCTTGATTGATCCACCCATAAGGATCACTTCTTTGACCAGCGGAACGATCGACGGATCCTTTTCGACTGCGAGCGCGATGTTGGTCAACGGTCCGACAGGGACCAAAGTGATTTCGTGGGGAGTGGCGTGTATCAATTGGATTATGAGGTCAGGGCCAAAGCGTGCATCGACCTTACATTTACTTGTCGGCAATTCGACATTGCCAAGCCCATTTTTACCATGCCAGAACTCAGCGGTGATCAACTTTTGAAGGAGGGGATGTTGTGCTCCTGCCGCGACCGGAATATCGCAACGATTGGCGAGCGAAACCATTCGCAAAGCATTTTCCAGGCCCTGGCTGGCGGTTACGTTTCCTGGGACAACCGTTATCGCGCGAACATCAAGTTCCGGCGAGTTGAGCGCGAGCATCAGGGCCAGTGCATCATCTGTGCCGGGATCCGTGTCGAAGATAATTTTCTTCACCGTGGCCGAGGCAGGAACTTCCAGAATCAAGGAAATTAAGGCCAGAAATATAGCTTGCCCGATCAAAAACCTGTGCCGCATCAAATGTTTCAGAATTAGTTTTCTCCGAAGGTGAAGCAACGCACGAGCCTAGCGGCGAGAACGAAATTGTGTCAAGGCTAAACTGAACTAGGAATTCTCAGACCTTCGATCAGACGCCAAAGTCAACACACGCTGCTTCGGCGTCGTGTGTACCTTTCGATCTCATCTGCCATATAATTGGGTCGGAAAACAGCGCGAGAATCCGCAACACGCTGTTCGCCTGTCCTTAGTGCTTTTTGTTGGAAACCGCCATTGTCAGCCGAGAATCAAACACGTCTCAATATGGAAGGTGACCTTCGCCGCCATGCCACAACGAACGCGCTGACGGCGCATTCTGCCGGAGCCATCGCGAGCCTTGCCGGACGCCCATTGATTTCCAACCGCGGCATTCCCCTCAATCTCGACTGGGTACAGCAGGTCCGAGTTAATACAAGCGCGGTTGAACGCCGCGCGCAGAGCCACGTGGCGCGCCGAACTGTAAAGAAAGACTGGCAGGCGGCGTGGCTGCTGCGGTCCATCTCGTGTATGGATCTCACAACTTTATCCGGTGATGACACCGAAGAACGGGTGCGTCGCCTGTGCGCGAAGGGCCGTCATCCGTTGCAGGGTGATCTGGAGAAGCGGCTTGGTATCGAAGCGTTGGATATTAAGGTAGCCGCCGTTTGCGTTTACCACACTTTTGTGGAGACTGCCGTACGTGCGCTCGAAGGCAGCGGAGTTCGCGTGGCTGCGGTGTCGACTGGATTTCCTGCCGGTCTTTCCCCCCTGACGGAGCGAGTTGCAGAGATTCGCCGTTCAGTGGAGGCCGGAGCCGACGATATCGATGTTGTGATAACGCGTGCCCATGTTTTTGGAGGTAAATGGCAAGCTCTTTACGATGAAGTTGCCGCTTTCAAACAAGCTAGCGGGTCGGCGCACATGAAGGTGATCTTAGGTACCGGTGATCTGCTCACCTTGCGCAACGTGGCACGCGCCAGTTTCGTCGCCATGATGGCGGGCGCGGATTTTATCAAGACTTCAACCGGCAAGGAACCAACCAATGCGACGCTGCCCGTCGGTTTTGTGATGACGCGTTGTATTCGCGAATATGCGCAGGAAACTGGGATGGCGGTTGGTTTCAAACCAGCGGGCGGGATTCGTACCGCGAAGCAATCCATCGAATGGCTGGCCTTGATGAAAGAAGAGCTCGGCTCCTCATGGATGAAGGCGGAGTTATTCCGCTTCGGAGCCAGTGGCCTGCTGAATGACATAGAACGTCAATTGGAACACCACGTGACCGGACGGTATTCGGCGGACTATCGCCATCCCATCGCGTGAAAGCTGAATGAAATCGGAGGGACATGAGTATTGCCGAGAAATTCGTCGCCATGGAGTATGGGCCCGCGCCCGAGGATCCGAAAGAAGCTTTGAGCTGGCTCGATCGCCACGATCGCAAGTTCGGACATTTTATTGGTGGCGTCTGGCAGCAGCCCTCAGAGGGCACTTATTTTGAAACTTCGGACCCCTCCAACGGCGAAAGATTGGCTGAAGTGGGGCAGGGGTCAGTGGCGGACATCGACGCTGCCGTCCACGCGGCCCACACGGCATTGCCGAAGTGGCAAGCGCACACACCTCATGTGCGCGCCCGTTATCTTTATGCGTTAGCTCGAACCATCCAGAAGCACTCTCGCAGGCTCGCTGTTCTTGAGACCATAGACAACGGCAAGCCCATCCGCGAAAGTCGTGATATCGATATCCCGCTGGTGATTCGTCACTTTTATCATCACGCCGGTTGGGCGCAATTGCTGGAGCAGGAATTTCCCGGCTACGCCCCCTGTGGTGTTGTTGGACAAATCATCCCGTGGAACTTTCCGTTGCTCATGCTTGCCTGGAAGATTGCGCCTGCATTGGCTACCGGAAACACTGTGGTTTTGAAACCGGCGGAATTCACGCCCCTAACCGCTTTGGCGTTCGCTGAGATTTGCCAGGAGGTCGGCTTGCCGCCGGGCGTAGTTAATATCGTCACCGGTGACGGTTCAACTGGCGAGTCGTTGGTGAAGCATGATGGAGTTGCGAAGATTGCATTTACCGGCTCGACGGAAGTTGGCCGCGCGATCCGCAGGGCCACCGCCAGCAGCCACAAGCGGCTTTCCCTCGAATTGGGTGGTAAGTCGCCTTTCATTATTTTCGAAGATGCCGACCTGGATAGCGCGGTTGAAGGATTGGTAGACGGCATCTGGTTTAATCAGGGACAAGTCTGCTGTGCGGGCTCACGTCTCCTTATGCAGGAGAGCATCGCGGAACCCCTCATCGCCAAAATTCGCGATCGCATGAGTACGCTTCGCGCTGGGGCGCCCCTCGACAAGTCCGTCGACATCGGCGCGATCGTGGATCGAGTGCAACTGGATCGCATCAAGCGTCTTGTGGACCAGGGCGTTGCGGAGGGTGCGACATGTTGGCAGCCGAAAATCGATCTGCCATCGCGCGGACTTTATTATCCGCCAACGCTGCTTAGCAACGTGCATCCCACATCCATGGTTGCTCAACAGGAGATCTTTGGTCCGGTTTTGGCGACGATGACATTTCGTACGCCGACTGAGGCCGTTGAGCTTGCCAATAACACGGTCTATGGTTTGGCCGGGTGTGTTTGGAGTGAGAGTTTGAACGTAGCTTTGCATGTTGCCTCACAAATCAAGGCGGGCGTGGTCTGGGTTAACTGCACCAACCTGTTCGACGCAGCCTGCGGATTTGGCGGATATCGCGAAAGCGGCTATGGACGTGAGGGTGGAAGGGAAGGGCTGCTGGAATATTTGGAACCCGTGTGGTTCAAGAATGCGCCTGCGCTTCCCACGGTCGAGCGAACTCCTCGCCAGCCTTTAAATCACGATTCTGATCCAAGTTTGCCAGCCATCGACCGGACCGTGAAACTTTACATCGGTGGGAAGCAAGCTCGGCCTGACTCAGGCTACAGCATGGAAGTACGGGGCACCGATGGCCGCTTTTTGGGCGAGGCGCCACTCGGTAACCGCAAAGATATTCGAAACGCAGTTGAGGCGGCACACAAAGCTTCCTCTTGGGCCAAGGCCACGGCACACACCCGCGCGCAGGTTCTCTACTACATTGCCGAGAATCTCTCTGAGCGCAGCGAGGAGATCGCCCGTCGGCTTGCGGCGGCGGTAGGAGAAACTCAGGCCGCCGCTGAAGTGTCGCTAGGAATCGAGCGCATCTTTTCCTACGCTGGGTGGGCCGATAAATATGATGGTGCGGTGCACAATCCTCCCTTCCGTAATGTCGCTCTCGCTATGAATGAGGTCATTGGAACAGTCGGAGTCATCTGTTCGAACCAGGCTCCCTTGCTCGGCTTCTTGTCTCTCACTATGCCGCTGTTGGCCGCGGGGAACACGACCGTGGTGGTTCCCTCAGAAACGTATCCCTTAATCGCGGGCGATCTGTACCAGATTTTCGACACCAGCGACTTGCCGGGCGGGGCGGTTAACATCGTAACGGGATACACTTCTCAGCTTCTAAAAGTTCTCGCCGAGCACGACGACGTTGATTCAATTTGGTGCTTCGCCGACGGAGAGAGCGCGACCGCCGCGAAGGCTTATTCGGTCGGCAACCTCAAGCAGGTGTTTACCAATGAAGGTCGCTCGATCGACTGGTTTGACGCGAAACAGTCCGAGGGGCGATGGTTCCTTCAGCACGCCACACAAGTAAAAAATATTTGGGTACCTTACGGCGAGTGATTCGTGGCACTCGTTGACACAGCCTGGACGACTCAATACACTCGCTTTTCTTTATCTGTCAGGTCATTTGTCGCGTAGTAGCTGAAATCAAATCTATCCTCAAGGTTTCCTTAATATGCCTAAGATTCCCCGAATTGCGGTGGTCGGCAGCGCGAATATCGATTTAACAACATTTACCAGCCGCTTTCCCAAGCCTGGTGAGACCATTTTCGGCGACAAATTCGATCTCGGATTTGGTGGTAAGGGAGCTAATCAAGCTACCGCTTCACGCCTATGCAGAGGTGCAGTCTTCATGGTTGCGCGTGTGGGCAGCGATTTGTTTGGTCCGGCAACCATCGAGAACTTCAAGAAGCTCGATATCGATAGCACTCACGTTAAACAGGTCAAGGGCGTTTCCAGCGGCGTGGCCCCGATCTTCGTCGAGCCCAGCGGGCAAAATCGCATTTTTGTAGTTAAAGGTGCAAACGACGAATTGAAACCAGCCGACGTGGATGCTGCGAGCGACTTGCTCAAAGACGTCGATTGCATCGTCTTGCAATTCGAAATCCCTTTGGAAACGGTTTATTACACCGTTGCGTTCGCGCGCAAGAGTGGGATTCGCTGCATACTGAATCCGGCTCCAGGGCAGCCGATTGACGTCACAGCCGTCGCGGGTCTGGATTACTTCGTGCCTAACGAAAGCGAAGCCGAAACGATTACCGGAATGCCCGTAAAGAATATTGAAGACGCGAAGAAGTGCGCGGAGAAGCTGCTGAGCTATGGCATCCGGCGTGTCATCATTACACTGGGAGCCAATGGTTCGTTGCTTGCTGGCTCCGACGGCATGGAACATGTGCCGGCGTTTCCGGTGAAGAGCATCGACAGCACCGGTGCGGGAGACGCTTTTATCGGGAGCTTCGCCGTGTTCCTAGGCGAAGGACTTCCCGAGCGCGAAGCTGTAAGTCGCGCGAATCTTTATGCGGGACTTTCAACCACCGGGGTGGGGACCCAAAAATCTTTCTACGATCGCGGGCGTTTCGACGCCGAGTGGGCGGCACGAAGCAAATCTTAGCCTGACCCATCGCTACTTTCCCTTAACTTTCAGACTCTTTAAGTTCGGACGAAGTCGATGAATCCACGTTGTACATCCGTGCGGATAAGCTTCACTCTGAGTCTGTCCCCCACATCCACACCTTCACTTTGAGTGAGAAGTCCCTCCACATGCGGTTTTGTTATCCGGACAAACGTCCCTTTCGGAGTGGCCCCGGTAACAATCGCATCGAATACCTGCCCAATCTGATGGCTCATTGCCACTGCAGCCAGCCTTTTTGACATCTCTCGCTCTACTTTTCGCGCGGCATCTCCTTTTACTGTGCAGTTACTGGCGATGGCGGCGAGTTCATCATCCGAATAAGGTGCAGGCGCGTTGCAGAGAACCGCCTTGATGAGTCTCTGTGTGACCACGTCCGCGAACCGGCGGTTTGGCGCCGTTGAGTGGGTGTAGTCCTGAACCGCCAGACCGAAATGACCTTGCTCCGGATCGCCCGGCCGCTCAAGCACGTACTCTCCGGGCCCAATGAGCTTGATTACAACTAGGGAAAGATCCGCAAAATGATCTGGATCAGTCGCACGATGCTTGGTCAGAAAATCGTTCAAAGCTTTGGAGTCTGGTTGTGATGGAAGTTTGTCCCCTTCGGCAGCAGCCAACTGTACAATCCGGTCCCACCGCTTAGGGGTCCGCACGATGCGGCGGAGGGACGACACCTTTTCAAGCATCCGGGCAACAACGCCGTTGGCTGCGATCATGAAATCTTCGATCAGATCGGTGGCGTGATTCCTCTGCTGGTTTTCTACTCCCACCAATTCCTGGTTGAGTATGACTGGAAGCAACTCGGTGCTTTCAAGATTCAACGCCCCTTGCTGCTGGCGTTGCTTTCGAAGCAGCTGTGCGGCTTCACTTTGTAGTTTAAGTTGCATTTGCAAATCATTTGAAGCGGCAATCTTCGAAGGAGTCGTCCCAGCCGACTCGAGCCAGGCTCCGACGCCTCTGTAAGTAAGCTGTGCCTGATTCCGCAGGAGTGCACGATACACATTGTCGGAACCAACAAGGCCATCCGTGGCTACCGCGAACTCAATCACCACCGCGAGTCTGTCCCCGTTTTCCAACAGAGAAGACTTGCCGGTGCTAAGTTGCTCCGGGAGCATCGGGAAATTTCTGACTCCGGCATAGACCGTCGTGGCCTCCCTGGCAGCATGAACGTCAATGGGTGATTGCTTAGCCACGAATGCATCCACATCTGCGATGCCTATCAGTACGCGAATGCGACCGTCTGGCAAGCGCTCGGCGACTTCAACCTGATCCAGATCACGCGAAGTGTCGTTGTCGATGGACGACCAGAGCAGGTGGCGCAAATCTCGAATGTCATTGTTCGGAGCCGCTTGCGGAGGATCCGCATCGAGTTTCGCTAGCTGTTGTTCAACCGCGGCAGGGAAGTCCGGATCGAAACCATGCGCCCGCATAACTTCTTCCGCGACTTCTTGCAGGTCGACTGGCGATGTGTGACCGTTCGTCATTCGTCTCCGCACAACGTGTAAAGGTGCGTTGCCAGCCTAACATGCCCATATGGCGCTTGGTGTTGGGCGAACTTCGGGGACGTAAAAACTTATGTTAAGGTGATTTGCAGTCAAGACTTGGACTCGTTTCATCCATCCGCCAACCTTGACGACTTTCGATCGAGCCAGCTCTTTGGAACCAGTCAAACCGCGGCAACTACTAGGAGTGTTCGACGCTACCATGATTGTTATGGGCGGCATCGTGGGCTCCGGTATTTTTATCAATCCTTATGTGGTTGCCATGCGGGTACATACCCCGTTTCTTATTATGGGCGTTTGGCTGCTTGGAGGGTGTCTGGCATTGTTGGGCGCATTTATCTGGGCGGAACTGGCGACTCGGCTCCCCGGCGCCGGAGGGCAGTACCTCTACCTGCGCGAGGCCTACCATCCTTCGGTCGCGTTTCTTTATGGATGGGTGCTGTTATTAGTAACGCAAACCGGCGGCATGGCCGCGGTGGCTGTTACGTTCGCCCGGTACTACCGGGAGATTACGGGCTTTTCGGCGGGCGATGGTCCTGTGGCCGCCGCGACATTAATGGGATTGACGACCATCAATTGTTTTGGAGTACGCGCCGGAAGTAATGTGCAAAGCGCGCTCATGGTTCTCAAAGCCCTGGCCATCACAGTGATGGTGGGCGCTGGCCTCCTTTGGGGAGGCGGGGCGGTGCACTTTTTTCCGCTGGTTGATCGCCCAGCCATGCCCGGACTGGCAAGCTCGGTGGGCGCGGCGATAATTCCGGTCGCCTTTGCTTATGGTGGTTGGCAGACCGCGAGCTTTGTCGCGGGGGAGATGCGTGACCCACGCCGAGACTTGTCTCGGGGGCTGGTGATCGGTGTTCTCGGTGTCGTGATGCTTTATCTCGCGGTCAACTTTGTCTGCCTGAGGGTACTCGGTCCCGATGCATTGGCGGCGACACATATTCCCGCATCTGCGGTAATGCGGGCAGCGCTTGGCGAGCGGGGAGCCAAATGGATTGCGTTCGGAATCGCTGTATCTACGCTAGGTTTTCTCAGCCAGGGTATTTTGACTGCTCCTCGGGTCTATTACGCGATGGCGTGTGATGGCCTATTTTTCAAGAGCGTAGGTTGGCTGTCACCAAAGGCAAGAGTTCCTGTGGTCGCCATTATTTTGCAGGGTGTAACTGCTACCGTTATCGCGCTCTCAGGACATTACGAGCAGATACTCAACTATGTGATATCAGTTGATTTTATTTCCTTTGGCCTGACCGCAGCGTCTCTTTTTGTCTTCCGGCGTAAATCATTGCCCGCGTCGCCGGGACTCTATCTCGTTCCCGGACATCCCTACACCACTGGCGTGTTCGTGATGGCTTGTGTCGCGATCGTGGTCACTACCATCGCGACCTTTCCGGCGAATTCAGCTATCGGACTGATCATTGCCCTGGCCGGAATCCCGGTATATTTGTGTTGGAGCCGAAAATCACGCGCAGTCACTAGCAAGTAAATTCATGACGACCAGACTCGTTAGACACCGACATTCGGACTATATGCTGTGGGCCAAGACGAAGGGTCAAGCTAAGTTCAATCTTGCTACTAGCGGCGTGGCTTCCTTCCCTCTGCGTGATCTTCCTGTAAAAGTCGAACAGTTAGAAATCAATGGTGATAGCACTTACGGTTATGCGCCTTTGCAGCACGCCATCGCAAAGAAATGTGGGGTTGATCCCGACTGCGTGGTCGCCGCAGCGGGGACCTCAATGGCGAACCACCTGGCGATGGCGACGCTTATCGATCCAGGAGACGAAGTGCTCCTCGAACAGCCTACCTATGAGTTGCTCACTTCCACACTGTTGTTTCTGGGAACCTCGATCAAACGTTTTCGTAGAACCGAAGAAAGTGGCTATGCTCTGGATCCGGCTGAAGTGCGCCGTGTCGTCACTTCAAAGACGAAATTGATTGTCATCACCAATCTCCACAATCCCAGCAGCGCACTTGCATCGGAATCTGCGTTGCGCGAAGTAGGCGATCTGGCGCGCAGCATAGGTGCGCGGGTTCTGGTAGACGAGGTCTACCTTGATGCGGTGTACACCAACACTCCGAAATCTAGCTTTCATCTGGGGCCAGAGTTCATCGTCACGAGCAGTTTGACGAAGGTGTACGGGCTCAGTGGTCTACGCTGCGGTTGGATTCTGGCGGAACCGGAGCTCGCGCGTGCGATGTGGCGCCTCAATGATTTGTTCGCATCTATTCCCGCCCATCCTGCGGAACTGCTGAGTGTGTTTGCACTTCAGAATCTCGCACAAGTCCGTGAGCGCGGCCGGAAGGTGGTGGAGGCTGACCGCTTGCTCCTGGCCGATTTTATTACGCTCAACAAATCACTATCGGCGCCGCCGACCGATTTTGGAACAACGTCAGTCCTCCGCCTTCGCAGGGGATCGGTCGAGGACTTCCTATCCCGTTTGCGACACGAACAAGAAACGTCGGCCGTTCCCGGACGTTTCTTCGAACTCCCCAATCATTTTCGAATCGGCATGGGAGTAGATACGGAAATGTTTCGCCAGGGCCTACAAAGAATTGGCCAGACTTTGGGCAGACAATAGCCGGCAACGATCAGTCGGTATACCGCCTAATCCAAGATTGCCTTCCGGGTCGGATATTCCTTGGTCTTATTCGTCCGGGAATTGAACACTCCAAAACTTCCATCGGGTCGCGCTACTAGTTCCAGATAGTTTCCCGCATCGGGGCCATCCGGATTGGCGATAAAGTCCGCCTCTCCATTATGAGCATTTCCGCCTTCGTCGGAATAATGCAGTTGCCAAAAGCCCTCGAGGTTCGGCGATTTGCTGATAGTGTCCCAGACTGACGGTGTGCCGCCTTTCTTGGCCCCGTTGTCCATAATGGCAACCCGCGGCGCGATTCCATCCACGAAAGGCCGGCTGCCGCTCTGCAGCCAACCGTGATGGGAAACGATATAAACATCGATCTTGCCGATTTTGTTGACGGGACACATCAATTTCATTTCTTGATCGTGTGTGAGATCTCCCAAATCAAGTATTCGTAGCTTGCCAAATGTGATAAGGGTCCCGAGCGAACGGTAGTTTTCCGTGTTGTCTGCTGGATATTGCTCCGCGTCCTTGCAGGCGGAATTATCCTGCCCGCCGCTTGGCAGAGGCTCACTGATTAGATCTCCGTCCGAGCTGATGACACTGACATTCAGCCTTTCAATAGGAAGTGTGTCGCCAGGTTTCGCAACGATGTGCTTATATTTTCCAGTCGACATGACTCTCTGGTAGGCATCCCATACTTCGGTCGTATCCTTATCGCCGGTCTCACGATTGATGCCGTGGTCGATAAACGTTCCCACCGGAATCCGCGAGATTAATTGCGGTACACCGCCGACATGATCCATGTGAAAGTGAGTAATCAGAACGTAATCGATCTTCTTGATGCCGGCTTGTCTGGTCGCGGCTACGATCCGGTCGGCGTCACGCCCATCATTGCCAGGCCATCCCGCGTCGATCAGCAGCGATTTGTGTGCCGGAGTGACGAACAACGTTGCCTGTCCACCCTCTACATCAATAAAGTAGACATGCAGGGCCTTTCGGTCGGGTTTGGTTTCGGTCCATCCGCTGGATAAGAGGGTGAGCAGCATACAAACGCTCAATGCGGTATTTAGTAGGTGACGCGTCACGTCAGCCTCACTCTCAACATTCAATGTAGGCATGGGCGTTCCAGTCGTGCAGACTGCAGCGGGAACTCAAGGTGCATTACAGTTTATTTCTTCAGAAGCGCATCGAGTCCCGCCTGCGCAATCGCTTCATCAATTTCAGATTTCGCCCCGCTGGCAGCGATACCGCCCAGAGTTTGGCCGTCTACCTGGATCGGCAAACCACCCTGGTTAGGGAAAAAGTCAGGGAAGCGCAAAACTTCGACATTTCCTTTTTTTACCGCATCGGCACCATCTTTCGAAGGGCTGCGATAAAAGGCGGCGTGACGGGCTTTTCTCTGAACAAACTGGATTGTGTTTAACGACGCAGCGTCTGCCTTTTCCAGAAAAAGCAGGTTCCCGCTTTCGTCGACAATGCAGATGGTCACTTCAGCGTTCTGCTTTTTGGCTTCAGCCTCAGCACCGGCGACCATGATTTTAATCGCCGTTAGGTTCAAATACTTTTTCGACGGCAAATCCGCAGCGTAGCAAGAAGACACGAGCAAGCTGAGCATGATCAGGGATTTGAACATGCGCAGGATGCTACCAGTTGGCACGGAGGTTTGCTAGATCAAAGGCGACGTCGAATCCCTCCGCGCGGATAACGATGCTCGGTATGCAAGTTGCCTTTTCATCGTCCCGTCGATGCATCTTGCAGAGCTTGCGCTCTGATAGATGCCACCGGGTAGAGCTTGCCGCCGAGCACGATTGCATGGATTTTCCGGGTGTGGCTGATATCTTCGAGCGGATTCATGTCGAGCAACACCAGATCCGCCACGCGCCCTACCTCAATCGTTCCATAAGTATCGGTTTTGTTAAGGAACTTCGCAGGGTTTAGCGTGGCAGCCTGCAACGCCTCCAGGGACTGAAATCAGCTTCCACCAACAGCGCTAACTCATTGTGCAGATCGACGCCTGGCACCAAGGCCCAATCGGAGAAGTCCGAGCCAGCCATAATCTGGACACCTGCCTTGTGCATCATCCGGACAAGTTCGATTTGCTTTTCGTGAACAGCCGCGGTTTCAGTGATTCCGGATGCACTACTCCAAGGCACGAAACCTTGTTCATAGGCGACGAGAGTCGGCACATACCAGGTTCCGTTTTTCAGGAAGCGCGGGAAGAACTCCTGCCCAAACAGCCCTTTCCGGTGGCCCTCGCGGGGCTCTCCCTGATTCACTTAAATGGCCGCCGCTGTTCAGTTGACCTCGGTCGCACGGTGTATGTGGCGCGACACTTCCGTAACCTTGAGCATCGAACATGCGGCGGGGGACACTCTACTCGTAGGCGTTGCCGCTCCTTCGTCGACGTCATCGTTACGAAATTGAGGGGGTATGAATGTCCCGTTCCTTCCTGATCGGATTGTGCGTGACGATATTTACTATCGTCCTGATGCTAGTAGCATGCGGAGGACGCACTAACGCCACTTCACAGACTGCGTTCGTAAATGTATCGACCAGCGATCCGCCTACTTGTTCGGCACCTTCTGGTCCCTACAGCCATGTCTTCGTAACGGTAACTGATGTAAAAATTCACACGAGCGCCAGTGCCGGATCGAATGACTCCGGCTGGGTTGATCTGATCCCTAACCTGAAGAACAGTCCGCAGCAGATGGACTTGCTATCACAGGCCAGCACTGAGTGTTTTCTGGCCATGCTGGGTTCAAAGACCGAAATTCAGGCTGGGAGCTATCAGCAAATCCGCGTTTTTCTGGCGCCCGACAACACCTCTATCTCCGGCAATCATTGCTCTTCAGCGCCCGGCAACCCCGCAAACTGCGTCGTACTCGCGGCTGACAACAGTGTCCATGCATTGAACCTGGCGAGCGAAGCGCAGAGCGGCTTAAAAATACCCTCGGGCCAGATCGCTGGCGGTAAGTTCACCATCGCGGCCGGAGAAACCAAAGACCTCGACATAGATTTCAACGCCTGTGCCTCCATCGTGGCTAGTGGCAGCGGCCAGTTCATCTTGAAGCCGGTCTTGCATGCTGGTGAAGTCGGTTTGTCCTCGGCGATCAACGGGACTGTCATCGACAGCTCGACCGGAAAGCCGATTGTCGGTGGTACAACCGTCGTTGCTTTGGAGCAGCAGGACGCCGGTGTGGACCGGGTGATGTTGTCTACGCTGGCTGATGCCAATGGAAACTTTGCTCTCTGTCCGGTGCCTGCTGGGACATACGACCTTGTGGTTGCCGCTGTCAATGGATCGGGCGTCTTCTACTCCGCCACCGTGACCAGCGGGGTCCAAGCCAGCACGGCTGTCGGGAACATTCCTTTGACCCCGCAGCCTGGTTCAGGAGCCAGCGCCGGACCAGCCTCCTTGACCGGCGTGGTGCAGACGGGTGGTACCTCCGGTGCCATGGCTGAGATTGTTGCGCTTTCGGCTTTGCAAACGATCAGCCTCAATGGTTCCAGTGTTCTCGTAACCATTCCGCTCGTGCAGCAGTCCGTTGCGACCTCGAATGTCGTCACCGCAAGCGGCGCATCCTGTTCGGGCGGATTCGACTGCATTGACTTCACGCTGGCTGTGCCTGCTGTGAACGCCTTTGTGGGTTCTTTCATTGGGTCGGGCACGCTGTACGTACAGAGCACTGTCGGGAGCTACACTGTCGATGGGCAACCCGTACCCCACGCGGACGGCACTCCGGTCTGCGGTCAGACCGACCTGATGAGCAATTCCCTCACCGTGACGCCGGGGAACCCCTTTCCAGTAGGCACGCTATCGTTCACGGGATGTAACTAACTAATTAGTCCCAGTGTCCGGGAGCATCCATACTCCCTCCCGCGCCCCGGCAGACCCCTGACTTCGGTCCGGGCGAAGGCCGCTTGGTTGCCTGTCATGTGGACCATCACGAAGCTCTTGAAGCAGGTTGCCGGGATCACGCACGGGAGGGCGCCGACGACCACGACGAGCACCACGAAGGAGCAAATACGCCATGGGCTGATGGGGATCAGCCGATTCATGAGCGAGCAAGCGATCGCAGAGCAGGACGCGGCGAAAGGCGCGCGAAGCGGAAGAAGCGAAAGAAAAAGCATGCGTCGGAGTTCCAGCAGCTCAAGCTCACTCCCCGGTTGAAGATGGCGCAAAGTACATGTCGATGTCCGTCGTGAGATTGCGATGGCTCGTCCAGACAGGTGAGCTGCGCGTGGTCAAGGTCGGCGAGAAGACCTGCCCGTGGCTGCTCGACACCGTCGAGCTGAACGCGTGGGTCGAGCAGGAACCGGCCACGTTCGGTAAGAAATCACGGTAAGAATCGGCTCGGCCGTCGTCGATGCCGACGCCCTGCTCATCGGCGTATCGCGCTTTTCGCGATAATGAAATGGCGCTTCCTGACTTAGGGTACGATCAACGATCCAATGGTCTTTTTCGCCCTATCCGATTCGGCACAAAACGGAATTTCACTTGCAGTTACCTGATGCTGGCTGCACTTCGAAAACCAAGAAGACAGGCATTGGTTCCCGCGTCCCTTCATCAGTGCTTGGGGTCGCGGATACATCTCCGACGAGGGTGACAGACTGTCCGACATAGGGACCAAGGTCAACCGTCTTACTATAGGCTATGTTTTTGTTTCTTTTTTGATCCACGAGTCGGTATTCCTTACGTTTGCCGATGGTCGTGCTTGTCAGGCAACCGGTAATGGTGTTTTTATGTTTTGCGGTCTGACTGAAGGCGAAGGCTTGCGTAACGACTAGAATCGCTAGCACAAGCAGATTTCCTCTCATGACTCACCTCGATTGGTCATTTAAACCTTAAAAAGCCTCTGGTAGGCAAAGAAGCATAGTCCCGGCACCAGCTATTTGGAAAGTCGAATTTGCTGCCAGAGACGTTTTTTAATGTGGCTTTAACAATCACCCGTGAGCGCCTCAAAACTTAGTTTCACTCGTAATCGCTATCTTGCTTTGATGAAGCTGGCGTATCGCCTGGCGCAAACTCACGGCAAGCTGAAAATCAACCCCACTCGCCCTAGTGCGCCAGAGCAAAGAGAATAACGAACGCATCCGGTACTTGTCGGATGCAGAGGAAATTAAACTGCGGGCGGTCATGCAAAGAGCTCATGCTGACCGCATCCCTGAATTTGAAGTGGCACTCATGACCGGGATGCGCATGAGTGAGCAGTTAACGCTGGAGTGGAACCAGATCGACTTGGACGCGGGAACCGTCCACCTGGATCAAACCAAAAACGGCAGTAGCCGCTTTGTACGCCTGAATAGTAGAGCGCTGGCCATCATGCACATGTTGCACGCCAGCAGCATCGGTTCCGGGCGAGTGTTTATCGCCAAACGTCCCGACTGGTTCCGCGCGGCCGTTCGGGAAGCCGGTCTCAAGGATTTCACCTGGCACTGCCTGCGTCACACCTTCGCCAGCCGCTTGGTTATGGCCGGTGTGGATCTTCGGACGGTGCAGGGAATTGATGGGACACAAGAGCATTACCCTGACCGCCCGCTATGCTCACCTGAGCCCAGAGCATCGCGTAGTCGCGCTCGAAAAACTCTGTCCGCCTGGTGCCACCAGTACTGCCACCGAAGCCCATGAGTCTCAGAATCCGGTGGCAGTAGCAGTGCAGTAAGTTATTGATTTAATGGTGCCCGGGACCGGAATTGAACCGGTACGTCTCTCTCGAGACCCGGGATTTTAAGTCCCGTGCGTCTGCCAGTTTCGCCACCCGGGCAATTGCTTAAACACTGCGTAGATACCGGGTACCTGCACTATTTCCTGTTTTCGAATCGCTACGACTTCTTGCTGGTGCTAGTTTTGGTGTCAGTTGAGTTTTCTAGCAAGATGGCCGCAT
>Ga0207693_10001659_pt1 | contig 19621 bp, 20 predicted proteins | sample LARL81metaG_FD_184347 | JGI IMG/M metagenome (GOLD analysis project Ga0207693, IMG submission 184347) | Corn, switchgrass and miscanthus rhizosphere microbial communities from Kellogg Biological Station, Michigan, USA - LAR L8-1 metaG... | ecosystem: Host-associated > Plants > Roots >...
GAGAAGTGTGTAGCGGGTTTCCCCTGGCAACAAACGCGGAACGCGTTTGCGCGGAGATCGTGCTCAATCAAAGACCCAAAGCGCAATGACGATTCAGGCTGATCTCATCGCGCCTTAGAGTCGTTTGATCGTGGCGATCTCGCTGCCGGTGGACTTGATACGGGCCACGGCATCGCTGGTGTTCTCGATCACGGTCGCCATGTGATGCGCGTTGGCGTGGATGATGGTCTCGGCGTCGCGCGCAATCGCGACATGCCCTTTCCAGAAGATCAGGTCCCCGCGATGCAGCCTGGTCCATTCGGTCGCGTCGCGCGCGTGGCCGAGCCCATGCTGCTGCATGTCGCTGTCGCGCGGGCAGGCGATACCTGCGGCTTGCAGCGCGAGCTGCACGAGGCCTGAACAGTCGATGCCGAGGCCGCTCTTGCCGCCCCAGAGATAGGGCGTGTCGACGAAGCGTTCGGCGACCGCGACGAAATCCTTTTCACGGTGATCGAGGGTGGCGAGATGCCGGCGCGGCACATACCAGCCTTCGGGCGTGACGGCGAAGACGCCGTCCTCCCGCACGACGATGAGCTGCGCGCCCATCACAGGCGCATCGATCGGCGGCAGCTTGATCGACGGACCCGGAAAGGCGAACGTCCTGATTGCGGTGACCTTGTGCGTCGGCACGGCGGAAGGTGGGGCGAGTGCGGCGTCTGGAAGCCAGCCCACATAGCCGTCACCGTCGAGCTGGCCCCAGGCCCAGCCCTCGTCGCTGCGATCGTAAATGGTCACGCGCTCGCCCGCGAGGGCCTGCGTCAGCAGCATCGCGTCGCCAGTCGGGCGGTCGCGCATGGGCGCGAGCGTCTCGATCACCTCGAAGGTTTCGCCGTCAACAAAGCGCGCGGCCTCGACCTTGCCTTCGAGATGTTTGGCCGCGATGTCGCCGCGCGCGGGTGTCAGGCGTGGATCATCCATAGCGCTGGCTCAGCAAGCGGTGCATCGCGCGCGCGGCCTGGCATTCGCCGCCTTCGGGCCGCGCCGGCTTTGCAGTCGGTGTCCAGCCGTAGATATCGAAATGCAGCCAGCTCTTGGCATGCTCGACGAAGCGCTGCAGGAACAGTGCGCAGGTGATCGAACCCGCGAACGCGCCCGACGGCGCGTTGTTCAGGTTCGCGACTTTCGAGTCGAGCCACGCATCGTAAGCGGGCCACAGCGGCATGCGCCACAGTGGATCGTTCTCCTCTCTCGCGCAACGCGCAACATCCGCCGCCAGCGTCTCATCCTCCGTGTAGAAGGGCGGTAGATCCGGTCCGAGAGCGACCCGTGCGGCGCCGGTCAGCGTGCCCATGTCGATCAGGAGATCCGGCTTCTCCTCGTCGGCCAGCGCCAGCGCATCAGCCAGGATCAGCCGGCCTTCCGCATCGGTGTTGCCGATCTCGACACTCAGTCCCTTGCGCGAGGAAAAGACATCCAGCGGGCGGAAGGCGTTGCCGGCGACGGCGTTCTCGACTGCGGGGATCAGCACCCGCAGACGCAGCTTTAGCTTCGCGTCCATCACCATCTGCGCCAGCGCCAGTACGTTGGCGGCGCCGCCCATGTCCTTCTTCATGATCAGCATGCCGCTGGACGGCTTCAGGTCCAGCCCGCCGGTGTCGAAGCAAACGCCCTTGCCGACCAGCGTCACCTTTGGATGCGAGGGATCGCCCCAGGTAAAATCGATCAGCCGCGGTGCGCGTGTCGAGGCCATGCCGACGGCATGAATCAGCGGGAAATTCTGCGTGACGAGCTCGTCGCCGACGATGCAGTTGAAACGCGCCCCGAAACGTTCCGCCACTTCCTTTGCCGCCTGCTCGAGTTCCGCCGGTCCCATGTCGTTCGACGGCGTGTTGATGAGATCGCGCGCCAGCATCGCGGCATCAGCCATTCGCATGATGTCGGCGGCGTCGACGCCGTCGGGCGGCACGAGCCTGACATCGGGCGCATCCGCCTTGCGGTACCGGCCGAAGCGGTAACATCCGAGCGCGAAGGCGAGCACGGCAAGCCGCATGTCGTGTGGTGCGTTGGCGAAGCGGTAGACGCCGGCGGGTAGCAGGTTTGGCAGCGCGCCGGGCCTGAACAGGTCGCGCGCTCGCGCGCCGGTGTCTTCCAGGCCAAACAGCACGCCCGCGATTTGTCCGTCCGATGCCGGCACGGTCAGGCAGGCCCCCGGCTTGCCGGTGAACCCGTTGGCCTCGGCGAATTGCCGCGCCGTGACCGGCAGTTCGGCGCGGACGGCATCCCAGTTTGAGCGGCTCGTAAACGTGATGGGGACGGCCTTGGTTGCGGGCGCGCTCTCGAACGGGGATGGCATGTGTTGCTCGTCGTGAATCGGGAGAAGGACAGGTGTCACGATCTCTGGAGGGCAGAATGCGCAGAGTTTTCGTAACCCCGCAATCGCGGAAAGGCGCCCGCGAGACGTCCCGCTACCGGCGAAAGCCGGAATTGTGATAGGTTTCGCCGACAAAAGCAGGTTTGGGAACGACCTCGCAACTGGCGCAGATCAGGCAAGCGAGAGGTCAATTTTGCGGGAGGGAAAGCGCAATGGACGCGTTGCTGGGCATTGTCGGCTCGATTGGTCGCGCGATCGAAGCGGTGCTGGGTTACGTCGAAACCCACCACTGGATTTTCGGACTCATTGCCCTCGGTTACATCTTCTATCTGCACGACCGCGCTCTGCATGCCAGGTTCGATGCGATCGAGAAGCGGGTTGACGAAATCAGGAAGCGGCTGGCACTCGAATATTGAAAGCAGCCGACGCGACTGCCGCGGCAGTGTCGAGGACGGCAGGTGTGTGCGTCTGACTCGGGCTTTTGCGTGGTCCTGCGGGGGCAGGGCGCGAAATCGCCATTAACCAGACGTTAGGGTTAACAGTTTATTGCTGGCGCGTTCGGCTCGCATCCCTGCTCGAGAGTCCACGTGCCCAGGCGTCCTCACTGCAATCTTGCGCGGCTTCTCGCGTCCGTGGCGGCCACTGCGATTTTTGCCGCGGGCCTCGGCGGATGCCAGACCGTATCCGATATCACCGGTTCGATCTCTGCCAAGCCCGATGCTTCGGCCACTGCCGATCCGCAGCGCGCAGCGGAAGCCTATGGCGACCGTTACCGGGCCAACCCGAAAGATGCCGACGCGGCGCTTACATACGGCCAGGCGCTGCGCGCCAATGGTCAGCGGGCCCAGGCCGCCGCCGTGCTCGAACAGGCGACCATTGGCCATCCCGGCAACAAGGCGCTGCTCGCCGCTTATGGCCGGGCGCTCGCCGACAACGGCAATTTCCAGCAGGCGTTCGACGTGCTCGCGCGCGCGCATTCGCCGGAAAATCCGGACTGGCGCATTCTCTCGGTGCAGGGCACCGCGCTCGACCAGCTCGGCCGCCATGAGGATGCCCGCCGCTACTATGCGAGCGCGCTCAAGATCGTGCCGGGCGAGCCGTCGGTCCTGTCCAACCTCGGTCTGTCCTACATGCTCTCGAAGGATCTGCCGAAGGCCGAAGAGACGCTCCGCCAGGCTTTCGCCAGTCCGAAGGCCGATGCACGGGTGCGGCAGAATCTGGGTCTCGTGGTTGGCCTGCAGGGCCGCTTCGCCGAGGCCGAGGATATCGTCAAGGCCGACCTGCCACCCAACGAAGCGGCTGCCAATGTGGCCTATCTGAAAGAGATGCTGCGCGGCGGCGGCAAGGACGTGCCGCGCGGCGGCCGTGGAACGGTACCAGTCGCGGCACTGAACCAGCCCGATTGACGCGGGCGTTCTTCGGACGACGCGCGTTGCGCGCCAAGCGCGCGATGCGATCAGATCAGACCGTCATCGCGCTCCAGGTTTTTGATTGGGCATGATCTCCGCGCAAATGCGTTCCACGTTTGCCGCGAGCGAAAACCGCTACATTCCCGTCTAGATCATGCTCTCAGATCACTGCATCGCCGCGACCTTGATACCGGTCGGTCCGAGAATGACGACGAACAGAACCGGCAGGAAGAACAGGATCATCGGCACGGTCAGCTTGGGAGGCAGCGCCGCGGCCTTCTTCTCCGCCTCGTTCATGCGCATGTCGCGATTTTCCTGCGCCATCACGCGCAGGCTCTGGCCGAGCGGCGTACCGTAGCGTTCCGCTTGCTGGAGCGCCAGGCAGACCGATTTCACGCCCTCGACACCGGTGCGCTTGGCGAGATTTTCGTACGCCACCTTGCGGTCCTGCAGATAGGACAGCTCCGCCGTTGTGAGCGTGAACTCCTCCGAAAGCGCAATCGACTGGGTGGCGATCTCGGCTGCGACCTTGCGGAATCCCGCTTCGACCGACATGCCGGACTCGATGCAGATCAGCAGCAGGTCGAGTGCGTCCGGGAACGCACGCTTGACCTGGAGCTGACGCTTGCCGATCGCGTTTTTCAGGAACAGCATCGGCGCCTGCAGGCCGAGATAGGCCGCGCCGAGGCAAATGCCGATCTTGACCGGCATGGATTTCTGCATCTGCGAAATCACGAACACGTACAGCACGGCACCGGCAAACAGGACAATCGGCGTTACGGCGCGGGCGAACAGGAACGTGAGATAGGGCGCGTGGCCGCGATAGCCGGCCATGACCAGTTTTTCCAGCGCGCTTTCCTGGGCGAGCCATTTGGTGAGGTTGAAGTCGTCGACGACCCTGGAGACGATCTGCTTCGGCGTCTGCCGCAGCGACACCTTCTCGCTCTTGCCGAGACGTTCGCGCTCGCGCTGCCGGATCCGCTCGCGCTCATTGGCGACCGCCTTCATGCGCTTGGAGAGGTTTTCACCCGCAAGCAGGGGCATGATCAGCGTGTACACCGTCGCGCTCGCGGCGATCGCCGCGAGCAGCATGGTCATGAAATGCGCGTCGTGGAGTTTGTCGACCAGAAGCTGGATCATGTCACACCATCAGAAATCGAAATTGATCATTTTCTTCATGACCAATATGCCAAGCGACATCCAGAGCGCGCAGCCGACCAGCATCAACTGGCCGGTCGGGTGGGTCCACAGCAGCGCGATGTAGTCGGGCGTGGTCATGTAAACCAGGAGCATCACGATCGGCGGCAATGAGCCGATGATGCCGGCGGACGCCTTGGCTTCCATCGACATCGCCTGGATCTTTTCGCTCATCTTCTTGCGGTCGCGCAGCACCTTGGAGAGGTTGCCGAGCGCCTCCGACAGGTTGCCGCCGGACTTCTGCTGGATCGAGATGACGATGCCGAAGAAGTTCGCCTCGGGCACCGGCATCCGCTCATACAGCCGCGTGCAGGCCTCGCCGAGCGGCATGCCGATCGCCTGGGTCTCGATGATCGCCAGGAACTCGCTTTTCAGCGGCTCCGGCGAGTCGGCGGCCACCACCTTGAGCGACTCGAACAGCGGCAGGCCGGCCTTGATGCCGCGCACGATCACGTCGATGGCGTCCGGGAGCGCCTTGAGGAAGGCCTTCTCGCGCCGTTTCTTCAGAAAGCTCAAGGCCCAGCGCGGCAGCCCCAAACCGCCGGCGAAAGCGAGCCCGCCTGCGCCCAGCAGTCCACCGCCTCCGAGCAACGTCCCCAGGAAGAACACCACGGCACAGATGGCCGAAATCACCCAGAATTTCTGGGTCGACCAGTTGAGCCCTGCTTGTCCGATGCGGACATTGAGCGGGACCTTGCTTTCCTTCTCCCGCCGCGCCTCGAGCTCCTTGAGCGTTCCCTCGACCTGTTCGCGGCGCGAGCGCTGGGTCTTGTCCGCCTGCCGCTTGGCGGCAGGCTCCGGCTTGGCGATCTGGGCACGGCGGTTCTCGGCCTTTTTCTCTCCCGACAGCAGGGGATAGATGAAAACCCACGCAATGCCGCCGATGGCGGTGAAGGCAAGGAAAGCCAGAGCGAGCGCCTGTATTTTCATGGTCTGTCCCGTCAGTTCGGAGCGCCGGCGACTTCGGCGGCGTCCAGCGCGGCTGCGAGACGCTTTTCCTCATTGTAGTAGCGCGCGCGTTCCCAGAAGCGTGGCCGGCCGATGCCGGTGGAGCGGTGCCGGCCGATGATCTTGCCGTTGGCGTCTTCACCCATCAGATCGTAGAGAAAGACGTCCTGGGTGATGATGGTGTCGCCTTCCATGCCCATCACTTCGGTGATGTGAGTGATGCGGCGTGAGCCGTCGCGCAAGCGGGCGGCCTGGACGATGACGTCGATGGAGGCGCAGATCATCTCGCGGATGGTGCGCGACGGCAGTGAGAAGCCGCCCATCGTGATCATGGATTCGCAGCGCGACAGCGCCTCGCGCGGGTTGTTGGCGTGCAAGGTGCCCATCGAGCCGTCGTGACCGGTGTTCATCGCCTGCAACAGGTCGAAGGCCTCCGGTCCGCGGACTTCGCCGACGATGATGCGTTCGGGGCGCATACGCAGGCAGTTGCGCACCAGCTCGCGCATGGTGATCTGGCCTTCGCCTTCGATGTTGGGCGGCCGGGTTTCAAGTCGCACCACATGCGGCTGCTGCAGCTGCAACTCGGCGGCGTCTTCGCATGTGATGACGCGCTCGTCTTCGTCGATATAGTTGGTCAGGCAGTTCAGCAGTGTCGTCTTGCCTGAGCCGGTACCGCCGGAGATCAGCACATTGCAGCGGACGCGACCGATGATTTGCAGGATTTCCGCGCCCTCCTTGGAAATGGCGCCGAATTTGACGAGCTGATCGAGCGTCAGCTTGTCCTTTTTGAATTTGCGGATGGTGAGTGCCGGCCCGTCGATCGCCAGCGGGGGAACGATGGCGTTGACGCGCGAGCCGTCGGCTAGGCGGGCGTCGCAGATCGGCGAGGATTCGTCGACGCGGCGGCCGACCTGGCTGACGATGCGCTGGCAGATGTTCAGGAGTTGCTGGTTGTCGCGGAAGCGGATGCCGGTACGCTGGATCTTGCCGGCGACTTCGATGTAGACCGTGCCGGCGCCGTTGACCATGATGTCGGCGATGTCGTCGCGCGACAGCAAAGGCTCCAGCGGACCATAGCCGAGAACGTCGTTGCAGATATCGTCGAGCAATTCTTCCTGCTCGGCGATCGACATCACGATGTTCTTGATCGCGATGATCTCGTTGACGATGTCGCGGATTTCCTCGCGCGCGGATTCGCCGTCGAGCTTGGCGAGCTGGGCAAGGTCGATCGCCTCGATCAGCGCGCCGAAGATCGTCGCCTTGACTTGATAGTAATTGTCGGATCGCCGCGTTTCCATCGCCGCCGGAGGCGGTGTGGGCCGTGCCGGCGCGAGCGGCGGCGAGGCCGTCGCGGGTGCAGGCGCGGGGCGCGGTGCGGCCTGCGCGGCGGCAGGTTCCGGCATGGGTGCGCCGGGCTTCGTCGGCCGGGCGTCGTCTGTTCCGCTACGCTTACCAAACACGTCAATACTCCACGAGCGGGCTACTTGCCCCGCAGCTTCTCGATCAGGGGCGACAGGAGTGACCCCTTGGCCTTCTTGGTCTCGCTGCGGCCGGTCAGCCGCTGCGCGATCTGCAGGAACATTTCGGTGGTCCGATGATTGGCGGAGACTTCCGCGATCATCTGGCCGTTGTTGGCGGCTGAGCCGAACATCTGCGGATCGAACGGAATGGTCACGATCGGCTGGTTTTCGATCGCCTTGGCGAACTCGCCGCCGTTGATTTCCGGCCGCTTGGGTACGCCGACCTGGTTCAGGCAATAGAGCGGCGGACGGTCGTTCGGCCGCGACGCCTTCAGGAGGTCGTACAGGTTCTTGGTGTTGCGCAGGCTGGCGAGATCGGGCGCCGCGACGATCAGGATGTCGTCGGCGCTGATCAGCGCGCGCTTGGTCCAGCCGGACCATAGATGGGGAACGTCGAGCACGATGCAGGGCATGGTGGTGCGCAGCGTGTCGAAGATCGCGTCGAACGACTCGGCGCCGAAATCATAGACCCGGTCGAGCGTCGCCGGCGCGGCCAGCAGGCTGAGATGGTCCGTGCATTTCGACAGAAGGCGGTCAAGGAACGCGGTGTCGATGCGGTCAGGCGAGAACACGGCATCCGCGATGCCCTGCGGCGGATCCTGGTTGTAGTCGAGGCCGGCGGTGCCGAAGGCGAGGTCGAGATCGGCGACGACTGCGTCCATCGCCAGATCTCGCGCGATCGCCCAGGCGACGTTGTGCGCGATGGTGGACGCGCCGACACCGCCCTTTGCGCCGACAACCGCGATGATGCGGCCGACGGATTTCGACTCGGGCGCCGAAAACAGGTTGCAGATCGAACGCACCACGTCGATCGTGGTCACGGGCGCGATCACATAATCGCTGACGCCGCGCCGCACCAGTTCGCGATACAGCCCGACGTCGTTGATGCGGCCGATCACGACGACACGCGTGCCCGGATCGCACACGGTCGCGAGATGGTCGAGGCCGGCGAGGATGTCGCCGCGCGAATCGGTCTCCAGCACGATTACGTTCGGCGTGGGAGCCGAACGATAAGCTTCGGTCGCCGCGGCCATGCCGCCCATCTGGATCTTGAGATGAGCCTTGCCGAGCCGGCGGTCTTCGCCGGCGGACTGTACGGCGGCTGCGGTTTCCACAGTCTCGCAGAAAGCCTGCACCGACACGCGAGGCGCCGGCGCGATGTGGTCTTCCGCGGGCGAAGAAGCGGCTTCCGACCTCTCTTCGGTCTCTTGGCGGGCGTAGCTGATCATTTGCCTGTATCGCTAAGTTTGGCCTTGTCGGCTTCGGGGTAGGCGGTCGTGGTGGGCGCGCCCTTGCGGTATTTCTCGAAAGCTTCGCTGCGCCGGGTCGTGTAGGGCGGCGTTTCCGGCCGCGGCTGGACGAGATCGGCAGGGTTGTCGATCATCGCCGCCATGTTGCGCTGAGCGGCGCAGCCGAAATTGTAGTACTGCTTGTTCTCGTACCAGCTCTTGTTGTTGTAGGAGGCGCCGATGTCCTCGGGCCAAAGCCCACACGGGCCGGCCACCGCCGTCATCTTCGGATAGCTGAGGCGGATCGTCGGCATCAGCCGCGGATCGTCCGGATGATAGTTGTGCACGACGAGGCCGCGCGACGGCACGCCCGCCGATGCGAACAGCGATCGAATCTCTCGGAAGGAGTCCGCGGCGGCGCGTGCGTTAGGCGTATTCACGGGAACATCGGCGACGATTGCGCCGGTCCCTTCCTGGATCCAGCTTTGTGCCAGCCCGATCACGTCGGTGCGCTGGGAGGCCGAAAGGCCGCCGCGGCCGCGGCCGACGAACACGACGATCGAATGATTGGCCTCCTCGACCGCGATCGGGTGACGCATGTGATAATCGTTGGGAATCGCAGCCGTGGTCGGCACGCCGTCGGTATGCGTGCAGGCGCCGAGCGCCACCGCAAGCCCTAAGAGCGTTACCGCCAGGCGGACGGGGCGGTGGCGATCGAGGGTTATTCTGCTAGTCATCGGGTCAAATCCTCGTCCGCTCAGTCGGTGATGAAGCCATAGGTGCCGCGATAGTTGCGGGCCGGCCCGGCCACGCGACCTGGCGCGCCATAGATGCGGTTGATGTTGCCGATCAGATCGGCTTGCGGATCGGACGCAGGCGCAAACCCGTCATCCGGACGTGACAGATCCTTCTGGGCCACGGCCCGAACCACGAAGGGCGTCACCAGCACCATCAGCTCGGTCTGGTTGTTGACGAAGTCCCGGCTGCGGAACAGCGCGCCCAGCACCGGCAACTGCGTCAGTCCGGGCAGGCCGTTGACGGCCTGCTTGGTTTGATCCTGGATCAGGCCGGCCATCGCCATCGCACCGCCCGACGGAATCTCCAGCGTGGTCTCCGCGCGGCGGGTCTTGACCGAGGGAATGATCACGGAGTTCGTCGTGGTCGAGGTCACGGCCTGCGACAGCGTGAGCGCGTTCTCGTTCGACAGTTCGGAGACTTCGGTCATCACGCGCAGGCTGATGCGTCCCTCGGACAGCACCACCGGCGTGAAGTTCAGCGAAATGCCGAACTTCTTGAAGCTGATCTGCGTCGTACAGACATGGGTCGTGGGATCGCAGGTGTAGCCGGCCGGCACCGGGAATTCGCCGCCCGCGATGAATGTCGCTGACTCGCCGGAAATCGCCGTCAGGTTCGGCTCGGCGAGCGTCCGCACCACGCCGGCGCTTTCCATCGCCCGCAGCGTCGCCTGGACCGACGGCGTCGCGCCGAACGAGGTCTGCACGGAGCTCGTGGTCAGGGAGCGGCCCAACGCCGAGAACGGATTGGTGTTGTTGAAGTTAACGACCGACGTGCCGTAGTTCAGGCTGGCCGAGAGATCGATGCCCATCTGCTTGACGATCGAGCGTGCGACTTCGGCGACAGTAACCTTCAGCATGACCTGGTCGCGGCCGCGCACCACGATCGAATTGACGACCTTGTCGGTGCTGCCCGTCAGGCGTCCTGCGAGATCGGCCGCCTGTTGCGCCTCGATCGGGCTTGCCGCCGTACCGGTCAGCACGACGCCGTCGCCGACGCCGTCGACCTGGATGTCTGCATTGGGCAGCGACTGCTTCAACGCAGCGCGCACGCCGTTGAGGTCGCGCTTCACGGCGATATCGTAGGCTGCGATCTGCTGGCCGGCGGAGTCGAAGAACACGATGTTGGTTTGTCCGATCGCCGCGCCGATGATGTAGGCGCGTTGCGCGGAGCGGACCACGGCGTTGGCGATCTTCGGATCTGCGACCAGCACGTCCTTGATGTCGCGCGGCAGGTCGATCACGATCGACTTGCCGATGCCGAGCGACAGGAAGCGGGCGTTCATCTGACCGCCGTCGGCCATCAGCGGCGCAGCGACGCGATAGTCTGCCGCCACGACAGGCGTGAGTGCCGGATTGAGCGTCAGCGCAGCGACGGCCGAAAACGACAGGGCGCGGACCATGAAGGTCCGCATCTTCGGCTGTTTAACCCCGGAAGTCATATCTCGGTCCTCTTGTCACTTCTGAATCGTCGCCTGGTTTGCGATGCCGAAGCGAATGATATTGATGCTGTCCGCCCGCCTGGCGGCGCGGTCATCGGTGTTCTCGACCATCTTGGCGTCGGCGATGCTGCGCAGCGCCAGCGACAGCGTGCCGGCCTGGCGCGCGGCTGTCAGCGTCGCGGTCTGATCGGGACGCAATTCCAGGGTGACCGTCTTGCCGACCACCGTGGTCTGGCCGTCCTTTTCCTTGGGCGCCTGATCGATCGCGAGCACACGGATGTTCGCCAGGATAATCTCTGAGACGGACATCTCCGCCTGCTCCGGATGTTCCTGATTCTTCTGGCGGCGCGTCAGCAGCACGTCGACCCGATCGTTCGGGAGAATGAAGCCGCCTGCGCCTGTCTCCGGCGAGATCTCGGTCGAGACCGCGCGCATGCCGGTCGGCAGGATGGCCGCCATGAAGCCGGAGCCGTCGGCCTTCACCAGTTTCTGCTCCCGGATCGGCTCGCCTGCGATGAAGGGCGCGCGCGCAAGCCAGCCTGCGATCTGGTTCGGTGCGTCGGGACGTTCAGTGCGACGAATGAAGCTGCTGCTCGCGGTCGACGCGGGCCATGTCTGCCACTGCAGATCTTCGGGCTTGAGCGCCTGTCCGAGTCCGATCTCGGATTTGGCAATGAGAACGTCGGTGGTCTGCAACTGGACGACAGGCGCTGCCGGAGGCGGCTTGCTGTCGGAGCCGCTTGCGAGATAGGCAGCGATACCGCCGGCGCCGATAGCGATGGCAAGGACCACAATGCGTGCGGGGTTCATACGCTTCACTTTCCACAATTACGCCGCGACGCTGCCGCCGCCGTGCAGGCAGTTGAGCAGTTATTCGTCAAAGCATGGTTAATGAGGCGTATCTAAATCGCCTTAACGCCGGGTTATCCGGTGTTGTCAGGACAAGGCGAAGTGCGAGAGGTCGATCGCCTTCACCCAATCGGTGTCGGGATAGACCACGAGCGCGCCGATCGCGAGCGCGATGCCATAGGGGATGCCGGTTTCCTTGGCGTGCAGCTTGAGCAGCCACGCCTGACCACCGAACACGTAAGGCAGCGGCCATTGCCGAAACTGCAGCAACAGCAGCGTCAGGGCGCCTCCAAAGATCGAGGCGAAGAGCAGGTAATCCATCAGATGCGCAAAGCCGAACCAAAGCGCCGCGCTCGCAGCCACTTTCGCATCACCGCCGCCGACCCATCCCATCGCGAAGCAGCCAAAGGCCAGCGCCAGCACCGTTCCGCCGGCACCGATGTGGGAGAGGATGTCCCACCAACCCATCCCACTTGCCACTGCCAGGCTCAGGAAGCCGGCAGCGAGTCCCACCGATACCCGGTTCGAGATCGTCATGGTGAACAGATCGCTCGAGGCCGCGAACGCCATCAGGGCGGGAAACAGCATGAGGCGCGCGAGGTCGAGGATCATGGAAGCTACACGGGTTTATCGACGCAAGGCATCGGATCGCCGCAGCGTAGCGTCGACAGGTGAACAATCTGAAAACGTCAGGACGAAATTACCAGATGCTTGCGATGCGGCAGACGAGGGCGACCACAGCAAGGAGAAGGGCCAGGCATACTGTTTCCGTGGCAAGGTCGTGGGGGATGCCATGGCTGATCCCTTGGCCGGTCGCTTGGCCGATCCCTCGGCCGGTCGCTCGGGCCATGCCAGGCCGCGTCTTTTCTGCGTCGGCAGACGCGGAAGCAGGTTTACGCATACGCATACTCAACTGGAGGCAACAGGACGAAGACGCGCGACGACCGAGCAGCTGATCTCGCAACCAGCACTCACACCGCCGGCATCGTCACTCTTGATCGAAACGTCTAATTCCGGATTAACCGCAATCGCGCGACTGCGCGCTGCGCGGATATTTGTCGTCGCCAACGATCTTCACTGCGCAGATCGAGATGTCCGCTGCGTTCTTAGTTCCGATGCGACATCTGTTTCGATGCGGCATCGTCGGTGCAGCGTCGCGCTTGTCACGTGGCGCCCAACGAAAAAGGGCCTCGGAAATCCGAGGCCCTCTGTTCTTTCCGCGATTCAGTTGCTTACTTGAGCGAGCTGTTGATCGAGGTGAACTTGGTATTCAGCGTGGTGCCGAGACCATTGACCGCGGCGATGATCGCCAGCGAAATGCCGGCAGCGATCAGACCGTATTCGATGGCGGTGGCGCCCGACTCGTCCTTCACGAAACGAGCAATCAGATTCTTCATAAGCTAAACTCCATGTACACGTGGCTGTCGAACTAACGTCTGGTCTTGGCGTTCTCAGCACCGTGACCATGCGTCACCGTAAAAGGCGAGAATTGCAGCGCAGTTAATTCAACCGCGGAAACATCGGTGCAATTCGCCGTTCTTCAGCACAGTAAATTTGGAATAAAGCTTGTCGTTGAAGATGATCTGGTTGTGGGCGCGCGACTCCGCGTTTGATGCGATGACGGCAGCGTTAGTAGGCAAGGTGATACCGCGGCGTCAACGAGATACCGAAAACTTGCTTCACAACTCCTTAAGTCGAGAAGAGTAGGCCTGATCGTCAATTCCTGATGAGGCGCGCCCATGTCCAATCTTCCGGTGGAAGTACTCGTGATGCTCGGTCAGACCATCGAAAAAGTGGTGCCGATCACGATCGTGCTGGCTCTTGTTTTTACGGTGTTTACGCATTTCTGGGCCTGCAATCCCTCGGCGCCTTGGTGGCGCAAGCGCGAACTCATCACCGACATCGCCTACTGGTTCTTCGTGCCGGTGTTCGCACGCGTGTTTCGCATCGGCCTCATGGTGCTCGGCGCGAGCGTCATCTTCGACATTCATGACGCGGACGATCTGATTGCGTTCTACGACAATGGACACGGCCCGCTGGCCGAGCTTCCGCTTTGGCTGCAGGCAATGCTGTTCCTGCTGGCTTCGGATTTCATGCTCTATTGGCTGCACCGGATGTTTCACGGCGGCGGTTTCTGGAAATATCACGCCGTCCACCATTCGTCGGAGGACCTCGAATGGATCTCGGCGGCGCGCTTTCACCCGGTCAATCTGTTGATCGGCACGATCTCTGTGGACGTGATTTTGCTGATGGCGGGGATCTCGCCGAACATCATGCTCTGGGTCGGGCCTTTCACCACCTTCCACTCCGCCTTCGTGCACGCCAACCTGAACTGGACGCTGGGCCCGCTCAGATATGTCCTGGCGACGCCGGTCTTCCATCGCTGGCATCACACCGGGCTGGAAGAAGGCGGCAACACAAATTTCGCCGGCACATTCCCGCTTTGGGACATCCTGTTCGGGACCTTCCGGATGCCCGAAGGCAGGCTGCCCGAGAACTACGGCAAGGATGAAGCGGGGATGCCCCGTGAGATCGGCGGCCAGTTCGCTTATCCCTTCCGGCAATGAGCGGCGGCTTTCTTTGGATCGTTTGCGGTTCATTCACCAATTGCGCCCAGATTGGCTGTAACGGGCGCCGGTTCCGCGTATCGCTTTAGCCGGCTCGTCATCCCGGGGTTGAGTATGTCGCTGAAGACTTTGAGTCGTGCATTCGGATCGTTCGCACTCGCGCTCGGTCTCCTGTCGTGGCCGGCCGCCGGAAAGGCGGAGCCGGCCGACGCCATCGCCGTCAGCGTCGATCAGGCCAAGCTGGTCAAGCTTCCGAGCCGCGTTGCCACCATCGTGGTCGGCAATCCGATGATCGCTGACGTGACCCTGCAGAATGGCGGTATCGTGGTGGTGACCGGCAAAGGCTATGGCGCGACCAATTTCATCGCGATGGATCGCGGCGGCGAAGTGCTGGTGGATCGCGTCATCCAGGTTGAAGGCCCGACCGATCAGCTTGTGACCGTCTATCGCGGCGTCGAGCGCGAGACCTATAGCTGCATGCCGGTCTGCCAACGGCGCGTTACGCTTGGCGATGGCGACAACTATTTCAATTCGGTGATGGGCCAGTCCGGCTCGCTCTCGAACCAGGCGGGCGCCAGCGCGGCGGGCTCGGGCAAGCCGAACTAAGACTGTTTCGCAGAACTTGTCGGCTCGACTGCCGCCGCTAGAGCACGATGAGGATCGTCATCGCGCCGCTACACGCTTGCGGATCATGCTTCGGTAGACGTGGTTAGCAGCCGATTAACGGCTCGGGCGTTCCCTAAAGATCGCCGGAAACCGTTCAACAATTGTTTTCAGCTATCACTGGCGGTTGATGATCGCTGACCGGGGATTGCCGATGCCGCCGCCTGCCGCCCGACCCGCCTCGTTCCGGACACTGCTGAGCCGCTTTCGGCGCAACGGCCGGGGGTCTGCCGCCGTGGAATTCGCGCTGGTCGCGCCGCTGTTCTTCGCGTTGCTGTTCGCCATCATCGAAACGGCGCTGATGTTCTTCGCAAGCCAGGTGCTGGAAACGATCACGCAGAACTCCGCGCGCATGATCTTCACCGGGCAGGCGCAGGCCCAGAGCTTCACGGCATCCCAGTTCAAGACTTTCGTCTGCGGCCAGATCCCCGCGCTGTTCACCTGCAGCAGCATGTATGTCGACGTCCAAAGCTATACATCGTTCTCCAGCATCACCTTCAACACGCAGATCGACTCCAACGGCAACTTCATCAGCAACAACTTGCAATACAGTCCGGGCGGTGCGGGCAGCATTGTCGTCGTCCGGGTGTTCTACCCGTGGCAGCTCTTTGTCACGGGACTCGGTTTCAATATGTCGAATCTGACGGGCAGCCAGCGCCTGCTGGTCGCGACCGCCGCATTCCAGAACGAGCCTTGAGCAATATGCCGGGATTGAAAACAATGAAGTCGCTGTCCGACCTCTGGTTTGCCGCCCGCCGCGCCGCGCGCGATCTAGCGCGGGACCGCAACGGTCTCGCCGCAACCGAGTTCGCCGTGATCGTTCCGATGATGCTGGTGATGTTCTTCGGCACGGTGGAGTTTTCCTCGGCGGTCGCGGTCGACCGCAAGGTCACGCTGATCGCCAGAACGCTGTCTGACCTGACCTCGCAGGCGCTGTCGAGCGTGGATGACCCCTATTTGCAGAACGTGTTCACCGCGAGCATCGCGATCGTAGCGCCGTATGACGCAACGCAGACCACGGCGCAGATCACGGAGATCTACGTGGATTCAAACAAGGTCGCAAAGGTTCAGTGGAGCAAGGGCGCGACCATCAGCACCGCCGCGACACAGGCGACGCTGGGGACGTCAACGCATAATGCGGGCGACGTCATCACCATCCCGCCGGAGCTGCAGGTCGCGAAAACCTATCTGATCCTCAGCGAAGTCAGCTACACCTACAAGCCGACGATCGGCTACGTGATGAAGTCTTCCGTGACGTTGAGCGACATCGCCTATACGAGGCCGCGTCAGAACACGTGCGTCCTTTACAACGGCAAGCCGGCTGGTTGTCCGACGACGTCCTGATCGGCGCTGCATTTTTTGCAAGCGGAAAAAGGCCGCGTGACGAGCGCGGCCTTTTTCTTATGTTGAGGTTGGGCAGGATTTTCCAGGCAAACGCCTGGACGAAATCGCTCAGTTCGCGGCGCGCAGATTGTCGGCCGACGACTTGCCCGATCGGCGGTCCGCCACGATCTCGTAGGAGATCTTCTGGCCTTCACGCAGTGTTCCAAGTCCAGCGCGTTCGACGGCGCTGATGTGTACGAACACGTCGTTGCCGCCGTCATCGGGCTGAATGAAGCCGTAGCCCTTGGTTGCGTTAAACCACTTTACGGTTCCCATGCTCACGGGATAGTCCCTTCTCAGGTATAAAAATGTCGAAACCCACTTTCGATGGGCTGGCGAGATCGGATTTTTGGAAGGGTCGTCAGCGTCTAAACCGGCTGTACCGGTGGATAGCTAATGTCGTCCGGCCGAAAATCGATTGCCCAATATATTAAAAGAAGAGGTCCTGCAAAACAATCCTGAGCTGCAGTTTTTTTGCTTGCTTGTTTTCGGCACGACACGATTCCGCGCATTGACATGATCCCGTCATGCGCGGTTTCGGCGCCTCTCAACCAGGCTTGGATGTGCCTTTTAGCGGCGGCGGAACTGCCCGCCACCCCGCTGCGGGCCGCTGCGCGGCGGGCCGCCGGACGGGCGCTCATCCTTGTGACGGAAAATGAGCCGGCCCTTCTCGAGGTCATAGGGCGACATCTCGATCGTCACCCGGTCGCCCGCGAGCGTCTTGATCCGGTTCTTCTTCATCTTGCCGGCCGTGTAGGCGACGATTTCGTGTCCGGCGTCGAGCTGCACGCGATAGCGCGCGTCGGGGAGGATTTCCGTGACCAGTCCTTCGAACTGGATCAGCTCTTCTTTAGCCATGGTTATCTCCAGATCGATTGGTGGCTAGCTTGGCTGTTGATTGGGGTTGATGGTTGGGGCGGCTCTCGCGATGCAAAAAGGCAACGCCTTGTATTCCTTCGGCCTTGCCGCCGCCCTGTGGCGGACGTCGCGGCTCCTGACGATGAGTTGGTGAAGCATTCATATTACCACCATTGCGGCGGCGGCGGCGAGGCCCTTTCGCTGCGCCCTTCGATTCATTGGCCCTGGCTGCGTGCGGATGCTGCGCAGGCCGGCCGCCCCGAGGCTGCTGCTGGGGAGCCGCGGGGGCTGGCTCGCGGTGGCCGGCCGTCCGGCGGTCCTCGCGTGGCAGCGCGGTCCTGATCAGCCGTTCGATATCGCGCAGATAGCCCATCTCCTCGGCGCCCGCGACCAGCGAGATCGCGATGCCCTCGGCCCCGGCCCGCGCGGTGCGGCCGATGCGATGGACATAGGTCTCGGGCACATTGGGAAGGTCGAAATTCACCACATGGCTGACGCCGTCGACATCGATGCCGCGGGCGGCGATATCGGTTGCAACCATGGTGCGGATCTCGCCGGTCCGGAAGGCCGCCAGCACCCGCTCGCGATGGTTCTGCGATTTGTTGCCGTGAATGGCGTTGGCGGGGATGCCGGCTCTGGCGAGGCTCTTCACCACCTTGTCCGCGCCGTGCTTGGTGCGGGTGAAGACCAGTGCGCGGTTGACCGGCTCCTGCTTGAGGATCTGCGCCAGGATGGCCGGCTTGGCTGTGTGATCGACCTGGATGATCCGCTGGGTGATGCGATCGGCCGTGGTGGCGACGGGGGTCACGGCCACGCGGGCCGGATCGCGCAGCATTTGCTGGGCGAGATCGGCGATATCCTTGGGCATGGTCGCCGAGAACAGCAGAGTCTGTCGCTTGACCGGCAATTTGGCCACGATTTTGCGGATGTCGTTGATGAAGCCCATGTCGAGCATCCGGTCGGCCTCGTCGAGCACGAGGAATTCGACCTGGTTGAGCTTGAGCCCGTTGCTCTGCACGAGATCGAGCAGGCGTCCGGGCGTTGCCACCAGCACCTCGACGCCGCCCATGATGGCGCGGACCTGGCGTCCCATCGGCACACCGCCGATCGCGAGCGCCGAGGTCAGCCGGATGTGGCGGCCGTAAGCCTTGAAACTATCGAGAATCTGTCCCGACAACTCGCGGGTCGGGCTCAGCACCAGCACGCGGCAGGCTTTCGCTGGCGGCTTGAGGCGGTTCTCGAGGATGCGGTGCAGGATGGGAAGAGCGAAGGCGGCGGTCTTGCCGGTGCCGGTCTGCGCGATGCCGACGATGTCGCGGCCGGTCAGTGCCAGCGGGACGGTTTGGGCCTGGATTGGCGTCGGGGTGACGTAGTTCTCTTCCTTGAGGGCACGGGAGATGGGATCGGCGAGGCCGAAATCCTGAAAGGAGGTCAAAAGGTGGATCTTTCCATGTAAGGGCGACGCGCGCTCCGGACTGTCTGCCAGGAGCGGGTCAAATTCTCTCAAGGCACCCGCGTGTTTGGGAGCGCCATTCTTGGGTTGGCTGAAAGGGGCAAGCCAGAAGCCCACTGCAGGGCTAAAGAACACGCGGCTCGCGACGATCCGATAGTTTCCACGGATCTTGACATCATATGGAACAGGAACGCGGCGCTTTCAAGTCGAATAAAAGCGGATGCATCGGTTCCGACGAAAGGTAACGATTGCAGTTCCTCCAAAAAGACGAGATCGAGTGCCAAAAATCTAGCCATGCTTCGATATTTGCACAACAAATATACTGATTGACGCATAAGTATACATTTTCGCCGCACAAAGAATGCGCAAAAAATCATGCCCGGATCGGGCTTTTCGTCGAATCATGTAGCAGAATCATCCCGTTAGCTGGCGTGCCAGGCATGGCATGCTTCTTGCGATTCTCCTAACGCAGGCGGCCGTGAAGCCGTGTCGGCAGCGTCTGACGCCTGCGTCAGGGAGATCACAATTCATGCTTACTATTTCCTCTCACGATAGAGCGACGCCCATGAGCCGCCGTCGCTGGCTGGCGGCCACCGCAGGCCTCATTCTAGGCCTAGCCTCGTTCACGTCGGCGAAGGCGGCGGACGACACCATCAAGGTCGGCGTCCTGCATTCGCTCTCCGGCACGATGGCCATCAGCGAAACCACGCTGAAGGACACTATTCTTTTCTTGATCGATGAGCAGAACAAGAAGGGCGGCGTGCTCGGCAAGAAGCTCGAGGCCGTCGTCGTCGACCCCGCCTCGAACTGGCCGCTGTTCGCCGAGAAGGCCCGTGAGCTGATCACCAAGGACAAGGTCGCTGTCGTGTTCGGCTGCTGGACCTCGGTGTCGCGCAAATCCGTGCTGCCGGTGTTCAAGGAGCTGAACAACATCCTGTTCTACCCCGTCCAGTATGAGG
>Ga0207693_10001660_pt1 | contig 19619 bp, 16 predicted proteins | sample LARL81metaG_FD_184347 | JGI IMG/M metagenome (GOLD analysis project Ga0207693, IMG submission 184347) | Corn, switchgrass and miscanthus rhizosphere microbial communities from Kellogg Biological Station, Michigan, USA - LAR L8-1 metaG... | ecosystem: Host-associated > Plants > Roots >...
CCGGCGGCCAGGGGAGATCGAAGCTCGGTCCTCCGAGAGCGAACTCGTGCGTCGACAGCTTTCCCAGGATGATCGCGCCCGCGGCGCGCAATCTGGCCACGCACTCGGCATCGGCCGTGGCGGCAACACCATTCTCGAAGATCTTCGAATGACAGGTGGTCGGCAGGCCGGACACGTCGATGATGTCCTTGATCCCGACCGGCACCCCGTGCAGCGGCCCCCGCGACCGCCGTTGCGCCGCCTCGGCCTCGGCGGCGCGCGCCTCTCTCAGCGCCGCTTCCGCGTCGACGCGGATGAAGGCGTTGAGTTTCGGATCCAACCGCTCGATCCGATCGAGGAGTGCCTCGACGAGCTCGACGGGGGAAATCTCGCGATTTGCGATCGCTGCCGCCGCCACATGCGCGGTCATCCAGTGCAGTTCGCTCATTTGCGCACGACCACCATCGGCGGCCACGGCTCCGACGACGGCGTGCCGCTCAAGCGGCGAACCCTGTCCGTCACGTTCGACGCCGAGCTTGCGGCGGCCGCCACATCGGCTGGAAACGCCTTGAGCGCCCTTTCGAGACCCGCGCGCCGCGCAATTGCTTCGGTCATTCTCTCGTCCATTGCTGCAATTCCCATCTGGTCAGATGCCACAGAGCCGTTCAAACACAGAGATACAACAGAAAAGAGCGATCATGTCGGTTCTTGGTCACACTCCGGACGTAGGGCGCCATACCGAAAAGGCTGATCAGCCAGTCTTGCGGAAGACGCCGCCATCGCGCATTTTCGTCGACTCGCATCTATCGCCGCCGAAGCGACGAGCGAGTACCGCGTTTGACGGCCGCTCATGGCAGGCTATGATTTTCAAGGAAAGAATAAGGGAGGGAATGATGGAGAAGTCAGCAGCTCGGCGCGCCGCCGAAGTCTTGTTCGCTGAGCATCAGGCTGGCGTCCTGTTCAAGCCTCTTGGTCCGCCGGATGGGCCGACCGCGATCTCGGACGCCTACGATATCCAGGACGGATTTGTATCGCTGCTCCGCCCCCAGCACGGCGACATCATCGGCTACAAGGTCGGGCTGACGTCAGCCCCGATGCAGACGTTTTGCGGGATCAACCATCCGATCGCCGGCGTTGTTCTCGCGAGACGCGTACATCGCTCTGGAGCAACTGTGCCTCTCAAGGATTTCGGACGGCTCGGTCTCGAATTCGAGATCGCGGTTCGCATCAAGTCGGACATTGCCGCGGGCGGGAAGCCGCACACGGCGTCGACGATCCAGCCGCATATCGACGGTGTTTGCGCAGCGGTCGAACTGGTCGACGATCGGAGTGCTGACTATACCAACCTCGACGTCCGATCGCTTGTAGCCGACAACTCCTGGAACGCAGGCATTGTGCTTTCGGATTTTGCTCCCGCGTGGCCCGACCTCGAGGCCGCCCTCGGGAAGGCGACCAGGGACGGCTCACCGATTGGCGAAGGGCATGGGCGCGATATTCTGGGTCATCCCTTCAATTCAGTCGCATGGCTTGCCGATCAGCTCGCTTCGCGAGGCGAAGGACTCAAGGCCGGCCAAGTCGTCATGACCGGAAGCGTGATGAAGACCATCTTTCCATCGGAAAGCGCTTCTTATCGTTTCGTCATCGAAGGAATCGGCGCTGTCGAGGTTCACGTGGCGGCATAACCATCCATCGCACCGACGGCGCAGGCAAAATCCATGGCGTCGGCGACCAGCGCTAGTTCAGCCTGAGCTCGGTGATGTGTCGAGGATCCGGGCTCAGCTCATGTCTCTCCACGCGCATGACAAGGTCTGTCAGCACCGCATTGGCGCGGCATGCGATGCCGACTTTCTCGCCTTCGCGGACGACGAGGCCGTTCATGAAATCGATCTCGGTACGCCGCCCCTTCTGCATGTCCTGGCCCATCGATGGCCGCTGTCCAGAGGCTATGCGCTTTCCGTCGGCGAAACGCTGCTCGTCGCAGGCACGCATCGCGGCGGCGTCGCCCTCACCGGCCCGCGCGATCGTCTCCGGCGGCAGATGCAGGATCTCCTCCAGCTGATAGCCATGCGCCTGTCCGACGCGGATGGCCTCGCTCCCGAGCCGTGTCGAGAAGCGGCGGATCGGCTCGCTTTCCAGCATCTGTCCACCGGAGAGCCCCGTGCAGGCCGAGAGCCCATTGCCCATGACGTTGGCAACCAGCTTCGACCACCGTTCGCCCCATAGATTGCTCGTGACCATGGCGCTGTCGGCGTAGCCGACCAGGCGGCAAATGTCTTGAGCACGTTGCGTGATCCGGCCGTGCACTTCTCCGGCACGAAATACCGTATGGGCCGCCCCGCCCTTTCCAGCGCCGCGGTGGATGTGGCCGGGCTCAGGCAGGTTGACGGTGATGCTGCTTGCGATGCAGCCCAGTGTCTTGCCCCAGCCGACAACGCCTGCGATCGTCTCTTCGTTCATGCAGTTCTGCAGCGACACGGCATAGCCGTTCGGCGCCAGATACTGCCGGATCATCATGGTCGCCCACGCCGTATCGTAGGACTTCATGCACACGAAGGCGATATCGACCGGCGCCTCCTTGGCCAATTGCTGCACATCAGTGAGATGCAGCGCTCGCACGGAGACCGAGAATTCCGGAACGTCTTTCGCGTGGGTCACGCGCAGGCCATGCTGCCTCATGTGCTCGACATGCTCTGGCCAGGGATCGATGAATGTCACATCCTCGCCTGCCTGCACCATATGAGCGCCGGCATACCCTCCGACAGCGCCCGCTCCCACGACAGCGATTTTCTGGCCCATGCGTTCCCTCGGCATTTTTCTTGGCCGAACCTAACGTGCCGTCAGCATCACCACAACGGCGCCCCGCGCATGGGCGGAATACTGGCCCTCACTTACCGGATGCGTCGCGGACGGCGTTGCCGCATTTCCTCCTCGGACGCTTGCTGATGCGCCTGCAGCCTCTGCACGAATATCTTCGCAGCCTTTGAAATGTGATCCTGGCTGAGCGTTTCCGCCCGGGCGCCATCACCTGCAATGATGGCGTCCATGATCGCAACGTGCTCGGCGAGAATCGTCTGCGGCATCTGGGCGTCGTCCCGTAACACCTCACCCATCACGCGGCGCAGATAAGGCCAATGTGGCGCCGTGGTCTCGCCGATCAACGGATTGCCGGCGAGTTCGTTGATGAAGCCGTGAAAGCGCATGTCGGCCTCGATCTGGTCATGCAGCGAACCGCTTTCGACTGCTGCATGGCCCGCGTCGAGATAAGCGGCTCCTTCAAGCCGCGCCCGCTCCGCACCCCGCTCGGCTGCGAGGCGGCCCGCCAGTCCATCCAGCATCGCGCGAATTTCATAGAGGTTTCGGACGAAGTCGACGTCGAGCGGCGAGACGATCAGGCCCCGCCCGGGCGCCTCCCGCACCATTCCCCGATCACGCAAAAGCAGAAGCGCCTGCTGAACCGGCTGGCGCGACACCCCGTAGGCGCGGGCCAGCTCGTCCTGAATGAGACGGGAATTGGCCGGCAATTCCCCGTCCACGATCTCGGAAACGATAGCATTTACAACCTGTTCGACCAGGGTTGGCTGGGCTTGGACTTGGGACATGGGATCTCCGGAGGCCGTGCGCCTCGAATCTTTATCACCGCATCGCGAAAAAATCTATTGCGTTGCATTCGAATTCAGAATATGTATTCTGTATTCGAATTCAAGCCGCAAAAATGCGGTCATCAGGGAGGATGCAATGCTCGCGGTCAGCCGTCGTTTGCTTTTGAAATCCGCCGTTGGCGCGGTCGCAGCTGGATCGCTGCTGAAAGGTCCCGCAGTCCTGGCGCAAGCCGCTCCATTGAAGCTGAAGTTCGGAAACGACCTGCCCGCCACGCATTCGGTCAATGTGCGGCTGAAGGAAGCCATCGAGGCGATTGCCGCCGAGACTAAGGACCAGGTTGCGATCAACCTGTTCCCCAACAATCAGCTCGGCAGCGACACCGACATGATGACCCAGCTGCGTTCGGGCGCGCTCGAACTCGCCACCATGCCCGGCACCGTGATGTCGACGCTGATCCCCACCGCATCCCTCACCGGCGTCGGCTTCGCTTTCACCGACTATGACAAGGTGTGGGCTGCGATGGACGGCGAAGTCGGCAAGTTCATCCGCGGCAATATCGAAAAGGTCGGGCTCGTTCCCTTCGAGGCAGTCTGGGACAATGGCTTCCGCCAGATCACCAGCAGCACGCGGCCGATCAAGGCGCCGGAAGATCTCGCCAACTTCAAGATCCGCGTGCCTGTGGTGCCGCTCTGGGTGGCGATGTTCTCGGCCTTCGGTGCTGCGCCTGTGAGCATCCCGCTTAATGAGGCCTACTCCGCTCTGCAGACCAAGATCGCCGATGGCCAGGAAAATCCGCTGGCGCTGATCGAGTCCGCGAAATTCTACGAAGTGCAGAAGTTCTGCTCGCTCACCAATCATGCCTGGGACGGCTTCTGGCTGCTGTCGAGCGCGCGGATCTGGAAGACCATCCCGCAAGATGTGCAGCAGGTGATGCAGAAGCACTTCAATGCCGCCGCCAAGAAACAACGCGACGACATCGTGCAGGCCAACGCGCAGTATCAAAAGACGCTGGAATCGAAGGGACTGACCTTCAACACGACGGATGCGCAGGCCTTCCAGGCCACCTTGGCCAAGACCTCGTTCTATAAGGACGCCAAAGCCAAATTCGGCAACGACGCCTGGGCGCTGTTGCAGAAATATGCCGGCAACATCGGTTGACGGCCATGCAGATCGCGGAGGAAACCGGCGTCGTGCTGCCCCGGATGACCGGGGTGGCAGGCGCACTGCAAAAAGCCGAACAATGGCTAGGGTCGACCGTCGCCGCAGTCGCGGCGCTTCTGGTGGTTGCGGAAATTGTCGTGCTGTTCAGCGGCGTTTCCGCGCGTTACCTGTTTCACAGACCGCTGATCTGGTCGGACGAACTCGCAGGCATTCTGTTCCTTTGGCTGGCAATGTTGGGGGCCGTCACCGCCTTTCAGCGCGGCGAGCACATGCGGATGACCGCGTTCGTCGGAATGGTTCGCCCCCGCACCCGCGCCTTCTTCGACGTGCTGGCGATCGCCGCGCCCCTGGTGTTCCTCGTCCTTGTGCTGCATCCGGCCTATGAATTCGCGTCCGATGAAGCGTTCGTTTCGACGCCGGCGCTCGACATCTCCAACCTCTGGCGCGCGGCGGCATTGCCGGTCGGCCTCGGCCTCATGCTGCTGGTCGCGCTGTTGCGCCTGTTGTCGTTCAATGACTGGCGGCTTTCGGCAACCGCGGTCGCTCTCGTAGCCGCTGTCGGTGTAGCGCTCTATGCATTGAGCCCGGTCCTCGTTCCACTCGGCAATCTCAATCTCCTGATCTTCTTCGTCGGGCTCGTCGCCGTGATGGTGTTTGCCGCTGTCCCGATCGCGTTCGCCTTCGGCCTTGCGACCTTTGCTTACATCACGCTGACCACCAGCACTCCCTCGACGGTCGTAATCGGCCGCATGGATGAAGGCATGAGCCATCTCATCCTGTTGTCGGTGCCGCTGTTTGTCTTCCTCGGGCTGCTGATCGAGATGACCGGCATGGCGCGCGCTATGGTCGGCTTTCTGGCAAGCCTGCTCGGCCATGTGCGCGGCGGCCTGCAATATGTGCTGGTCGCGGCCATGTATCTGGTCTCCGGCATCTCCGGCGCCAAAGCCGCCGATATGGCAGCGGTTGCGCCCGTGCTGTTCCCCGAAATGATCAAGCGTGGCGCAAAGCCCGGCGACCTCGTCGCGCTTTTGTCCGCGACCGGCGCACAGACCGAGACCATTCCGCCGAGCCTCGTCCTGATCACGATCGGCTCCGTGACCGGCGTCTCGATCGCAGCACTCTTCACCGGCGGCCTGCTGCCAGGGCTCGTGCTCGCCATCATGCTGTGCCTGGTGGTGTGGCGGCGCTACAGGAACGAGGATCTCTCGCATGTTCAACGCGCGAGCCTCGGCACGATCGCATCCGCCTTCCTGGTCGCACTGCCGGCGATCGCCCTGCCCTTCGTCATTCGTGCCGCTGTCGTTGGCGGCGTCGCCACCGCAACCGAAGTGTCGACGATCGGCATCATCTATTCCGCGTTGGCGGGACTGCTGATCTATCGAAAGTTCGATTGGCGGCGGCTGTATCCGATGCTGACCGAGACCGCGGCCCTGTCGGGCGCCATTCTCCTGATCATCGGTGCTGCGACCGGCATGGCCTGGGCGTTGACGCAATCGGGCTTCTCCACTTCGCTTGCCTCGTTCATGACTCACATGCCCGGCGGCGCACCGATGTTTCTTGCGGTGACGATCGTCGCCTTCATCGTACTCGGCAGCGTGCTGGAAGGCATCCCCGCGATCGTGCTGTTCGGGCCGTTGCTGTTTCCGATCGCCAAGCAGGTCGGCGTGCACGAAGTGCATTACGCGATGGTGGTGATCCTTGCGATGGGAATTGGCCTGTTCGCCCCGCCCTTCGGCGTCGGCTACTACGCAGCCTGCGCGATCAGCCGCATCCATCCCGACGAGGGCATCAAGCCGATGCTCGGCTACATGCTGGCACTGCTGATCGGGACGATCCTGATCGCCGCCGTGCCGTGGATCTCGATCGGCCTTCTCTGATCAACCGAACGACTTTTGCGAACCAGACCTTAAGGAGCGGAACGTGAAGGACCTCTTGAATTTCGGACAAATGCTCTCCGTTCATTCGCGTGTCACGCCGAACCGTGTCGGCGCCCGCGATCTCGAACGTTCAGTGACTTTTGCGCAGTGGAACGAGCGCGCCAGCCGCCTTGCCAACGCGCTGCTCGGCCTTGGCCTCGCCAAGGGCGATCGGGTCGCAATTCTCGCCTACAACTGTGTCGAATGGTGTGAGATCTTCGCAGCTACCGCCAAGGCCGGCCTCGTCGCGCTGCCCATCAACTTCCGTCTGATGGGCAAGGAAGTTCAGTTCATTGTCGACAACGCCGAGGCGTCCGCCATCATCGTCCAGGACGAGCTCGTCGGAGTGGTCGAAGAGATCCGCAAAGACCTTCCGATCAAGCCGGATCGCTTCGTTCATTTCGGCGCAAGCCCCTGTCCCGCCGGCTATCGCGCCTATGAGGACATTATCGCCGCTGCGAGCGCGAGCGAACCCAACCAGCTTGTCACCCTCTCCGATCCCTGGACGCTGATGTACACGTCGGGCACGACCGGCAATCCCAAGGGCGTGGTGAGAAGCCATCGCAGTGCCGTGCTGCTGTCGATGGTTACCGAGATCGAGCTTGGCCTGCACCGGACCGACGGCGCATTGCTCGTCATGCCGATGTGTCACGCCAACTCGCTGAACTTCTTCGGTTCATTCGGCTATTGCGGCGGCGTCAACGCGATCTATTCGCGCAAGAGCTTCGATCCCGAACATTATGTCAAGACGCTCGCAGAAGGTGGCTCGACTTTCAGCTCGCTGGTGCCAACGCACTACATCATGATGCTCGGCCTGCCGCAGGCGGTTCGCAGCAAGTATAATTTCGATGCCATCACCAAGCTGATGATCTCGTCCGCGCCCGCGCGCCCCGAGACCAAGCGCGAGGTGATGGAGATGTTCCCCAACTCCGGCCTGTTCGAGCTTTATGGCGCGACCGAAACCGGCTGGGTGACCATGCTGCATCCGCACGAGCAGTTCACCAAGCTCGGCTCTGTCGGCCGCGAATGCGTCGGCGCCGCACCAATCAAGCTTCTGGACGAGGCCGGAAACGAAGTCCCGGACGGCGAAGCGGGCGAGCTGTTCTCCTGCAACGCTCACACGTTCGACTACTACTGGCACCTGCCGGAGAAGACCAAGGAGGCGTTCCGCGGCGACTATTGCTCGGTCGGCGACATGGCCCGGCGTGATGCCGACGGATATATCCACCTCTCCGACCGCAAGAGCAACATGATCATCTCCGGCGGCGAGAACATCTATCCCTCCGAGATCGAGGCGCTGGTCGGCGCCCATCCGCAGGTCAAGGACATCGCCGTCATCGGCCTGCCGGACGAAAAATGGGGCGAGCGCGTCCATGCCGTCATCGTCTTGCGTGACGGCGCGACGCTGAAGGAAGGCGATCTGGTCGAATGGTCCAAGGATCGCATGGCCGGCTACAAGCGCCCGCGGTCCTACGTTTTCATCGATGAAAGCGAGATGCCGCGCAACGCCACCGGCAAGGTGCTGCATCGCGAGTTGAAGAAACGCTTCGCAAACTGAACGCTGGTCGAGCGCTCTGGGACGCCGGTCACATGCAAGCCGTACTGAACTCAGCACTGCCGATCTTCGCACTGATCCTGACCGGATTCATCTGCGGATATTTCGGCGTGTTCGATCGTACGGCGACTGACAATCTCAATAGGTTCGCGGTCTATCTGGCGCTGCCCTCGCTGATGTTCGTCGCGATGTCGAAGATCACGCCGGACCAGGTCCGACAATTCGGCTTCATCGCGGCGTTCTGCGGCGGCTTCGCGGTCTGTTTTGCGGTGGCGTTCCTGATCAGCCGCTTGCGTGGCCGTCGTGTCGCCAATGCCAGCATCGAAGGACTGGATGCCGGCTACAGCAATGTCGGGTTCATGGGCATCCCGATGTGTCTGTTGGTTTTCGGTCCGGAAAGCGCCCCGGCGTCGATCATTGCGACGCTGTTTACGGCATGCGTGCTGTTCCTGTTCGCGGTCGTGGTCGTCGAAATCGACCTGCAGAAAGGCCATAACTTCTGGGCCACCTTGGGCAAAGTCATTCCCACGCTGCTGCGCAGCCCGTTGCTGGTCGCACCGGTGGCTGGTCTCGTCGTCGGCCTGGCCGGCATCCCGGTGCCCGAGCCCTTCATCAACTTTACCACTCTGCTCGGGGGCGCCGCGTCGCCGGCGGCGCTGATCTGCATCGGGCTTTTTCTCGCGCAAGAGAGCGTGGTCAGCGACGATGCGGTGTCGATCGGCATCCTCGTTTCGCTGAAACTCATTCTGCAGCCCCTGGTCACCGCGGTGCTCGCCTTCCATGTCTTTACGATGCCGCCCTTGTGGTCGCATTCCGCCGTGATCCTGAGCGCGCTGCCGATCGGATCAGGGCCTTTCACAATCGCAAAACTCTACGGGCTCGAGGCCGGAGTAACCTCCGGCGCAATTCTCGCTTCGCACGTCTTCGCCGTCCTGACCGTGTCGGTGCTGGTCGGATGGCTTGCCCAGGTTTGAACGGTAACAGTTTCAACAAGATGGAGTCGTCACATGAAAGTCTTGCCAGATAGCGCCGCTGATCTGATCGCCCGTCTGTTGAAGCAGCGCGGCATCACGCGCGTCTTTGCGCTGTGCGGCGGCCATATCATGCCGATCTGGATGCGTCTCGATGCCGAGGGAATCCGCATCATCGATGTTCGCGACGAACGTGCAGCCGTTCACATGGCGCAGGCGCATGCCGAGCTCACCGGCGAACTCGGCGTCGCGATGGTCACGGCGGGTCCGGGCATGACGAACGCAATCACCGGCATTGCGAACGCGCATGTCTCCCGAGCGCCGATCCTGGTGATCTCGGGCGGCAATCCGCGGCCGCAGGAGAATCGCGGCGGCCTGCAGGATATGGATCATACGCAGCTCGTCCGCTCGATCACGCGCTACGCCCGCACGGTGCGCGAGCCGTCGCTGGTGCTGCAAGAGCTTGACGAGGCGATATCGCGGGCATTCGGCGAAGGCGGCGAGCCCGGCCCCGCCTTCATCGACTTCCCCGCCGATACGTTGCGCGGCATCGTGCCGAAGGCACTGCAACTCGAAGAGCATCTCCGCGCCAAGCCGCGCAGCATCACCCGCCCCGATCCGGAACAGGTCGCGAAGGCCGTCGACCTGCTGTGGTCGGCGCGACGCGTGCTCGTGATTTCCGGCCGCGGCGCGCGCGGCGCCGGCCCGGAGTTGATCTCCCTGCTTGACCGATTGGGAGCGGTTTATCTCGACACCGGCGAGAGCCGCGGTCTCGTTCCCGACAATCACCCGTCCGTCGTCGGCGCGATGCGCGGCGCGGTGATGGGTGACGCCGATGTGGTTCTGACGATCGGTCGTCGCCTCGACTTCCAGCTCGCCTACGGTTCACCTTCCGTTTTCAAGTCGGCGAAATTCGTCCGGATCAGCGACACGGCAGCGGAAATCCGCGACAACCGGCGCGGCGCGGTGGAAATTCTGGCCTCGCCCGCGGAAACGCTGCGCGCCATGGTCGAGCATGCCGGCAACCGCGCCTCCGAAGTCGATCGCCAATGGGCCGCGAAATTGCACACCGGCCACGAGGAGCGCGCTCGAAAGCTGCAGCAAAGCATGGCTTCGGCGGCGAATGGGTCCGACGGACGATTGCATCCCAACAAGGTTCTGTCGGCCCTTCAGGAGGCAATCGGCAATGATTCCGTCGTCATCACCGACGGGGGCGATTTCCTCTCCTTTGCGCGCGTGGGCCTGAATGCTCCTTTGATGCTCGATCCCGGGCCGTTCGGCTGCATCGGCGTCGGCGTGCCCTATGGCATCGCGGCCAGCCTCGCTTTTCCGGACAAGCCGGTGGTTGTCGCGACCGGCGACGGCGCGTTCGGATTCAACGCCATCGAGGTCGACACAGCCGTGCGCCACAAGGCACCGGTCCTGATCGTCGTCGCCAATAATGGCGCCTGGCAGATCGAGGTGCACGACCAGACTGTTACTCACGGCAAGGTGGTCGGCACCAGGCTGCAGTTCGCAGACTACGCGGGCATGGCGCGATCGTTCGGCATGCATGCCGAGCGCGTCGAGACCGAGGAGCAGCTCAAGCCTGCAATCGAACGCGCGCTCGCCAATCGCCCCGCACTGCTCGACATGGTCGTAACGCCCGAAGCAATTTCGTCGGATGGCAAAACTGGCCTCGCCTGGGTGCCAGACCTGCAGCCATTGGCAGCCTGGGATGACGCCGAGCGCAAATGGCGAGCGTCTTGACGCAATCTTTTTCGGCACAATCCCCTAGCCTTGGGAGACGCCCATGTTCGAAGTCAAGGATCTGCATATTCTGGTCACCGGCGGCTCGAGCGGCTTTGGCCGCCATTTCGCGCGGTTCCTGGCAAGCGGCGGCGCCAAGGTCACGCTAGCGGCGCGCCGCGCCGAGGCATTGGCGTCAGTGGTTGCCGAGATCAGCGCATCCGGCGGCGAGGCGCAAAGCGTCGTGCTCGACGTCACGCGCGCAGAGACGATCGACGGTGCAATGGAACAGGCAGAAAAGGATTTCGGCCCGATCCATGCGGTCGTCAACAACGCCGGTGTGACCGCGACGAGACCCGCGCTCGATCAGGACGAACGTGCCTGGGACAGCGTGATCGACACCAATCTGAAAGGCGTCTGGCTGGTCGCGCAAGCGGCGGCGAAGCGGATGGTCGCCAATAAAGTGCAGGGCTCGATCGTCAACATTGCCTCGATCCTCGGCCTGCGCGTTGCCGGCGCGGTCGCGCCCTATGCCGTCTCCAAGGCCGGCGTCATCCAGATGACGAAGGCGCTCGCGCTAGAATGGGCGCGTTACGGCATCCGCGTCAACGCCCTGGCACCCGGGTATTTCGCGACCGAACTCAATGACGACTTCTTCGAAAGCGAGCAAGGCAAGGCGCTGGTCAAGCGCGTGCCGCAACGCCGCCTTGGCCACCTCAACGAACTCGACGGGCCACTCTTGTTGCTCGTTACAAGCGCGGGATCGTTCATGACCGGAAGCGTCGTCGTGGTCGATGGCGGGCATCTGGTCTCGGGACTGTAACGATCGGGCAACAATGGAATGACAGCACGCCTCGCCAAACTAAACGGTGTCAACATTGCCTATCGTATCCAGGGCGATGGGCCGCCGCTCGTGCTGATCATGGGCTATCGGCTCAATTTGACCGCATGGCCGGCACTCTTCATCGAACAATTGGCACGGCAGTTCACCGTCATCACGCTGGATAATCGCGGGACCGGGCTCAGCGACAAACCTGTCGACGGCTACGCGATCGCGAACATGGCGCGCGACGTCCGCGGCCTGCTTGACAACCTGGGCATCGAAAAGGCCGACATGCTCGGCTACTCGATGGGTGGGGCGATCGCACAGGAGTTCGTCAGGCAGTTTCCCGAGCGCGTCTCGCGCCTCATCCTGTGTGCGACGTTGGCCGGCGGTCCCAGCGCGCGTTACGCCAACTGGCGCGTCGTCCGCGTCATGCGCGATCTCGATGGTTTGTCACCCGAACAGGCCGCGCGGCGGATCTGGAAGGTGACCTATTCGCCCGGCTACCTCGAACGGCATCGCGACCACGCTGAGCAACAGATGCTTCGGGAGATCGCCCTGCCAACGCCGTTGCATGCAGCCGATCTGCAATTTCAGGCTTTCGCCGAATTCGATGGCTCGAAGGCGCTTAGCGACATTCGCTGTCCAACGCTGATCCTGACCGGCGATCTCGACGAACTCATCATGCCGCAGAATTCCCGAATCATGGCAGACCGCATTCCGAATGCGAAATTGGTCATCGTTTCCGGGTGTGGTCATAGGGTTCTGTGGGAAGCCACGCCAACATGCATTGAGCTGATTGCCGAATTCCTCACCTCCACTCGCGTTGAGATCGCCTCTGTCTCTCACGCAAGGACCGCTTGGCAAAGCGAGCCGGCGGTATCGGGCTCTCTCCCGTCCGCGATCGAATTGTTCGCGACGTGGCCGTTTGCCCTGGCGAAAGCTGGATTGGAGTCTCTCGTTCTCTCCCGGCATTGGATGATGGCCGGGAGTCCGTCGCGCTTTGGGGACGGCAAGCCGATCATCCTTGTTCCGCGATTTCTCGGAACCGACGTCGCGCTCATACCGCTCTCGATGTGGCTCAAGGCACTCGGCTACCGACCTTTGCTGGCGGGACTCTTCGTCAACGTTCAGGACTCGTTGGATGACCGGTCTCTTTCTCGCGCGATCCGAGACATCACTTGGCGCGTCGGACGAAAGGCCGTGCTTGTCACGCACTCCTCCGGCATGACCGGCGCACTGCGCGCGGCCGACGCACACCGGGAATGCATATCCGACGTCATCGTTTTCGAAGCGCCCTATCGGCCGAATGCGGCCGGGCTGCGCGTCCATCTCCTACCGCCGAACTGGTCCATATTGCAGGGCATGATCGAGCTTCCGCGAATCTTGCGGAGCATTGGCATCGAACTGATCGAAGAGTCGGCATTGGACTCGCACGGCCCTCATCCGAGTGCTCGTTCGATAGACGAGAGACGAGACATATGAGCGCACTTGTGAGCGCACTTGGCTTGGAACCGCTCTTTGTCGTCGAGCCGTGCGGCGATGGTGCTCCCGGGCTTCTGGTGAGAAGGCGAATTCTCTCTCGCGGTCTCGGCTATGTCTTGACAGATTATCCATACAGCAGTGCAATGTTTGTCCTGCTTCGCGCTCTCACAAAAAGAAGAACCTTCCGGAGGAAGCCACCGATGAGCCGCGGCACGATCGCCATCCGAGCGAGCGCATCGGAACCGACGACCGTCCATCAGACACCAACGCTGATTTGCCTTCACACGGAAATTGCTTCGCGACCGAGATTGCATCGCAGCATGCTTCGTATTGCTGCCGGCGTGCTTGGTCTGGCAGCGATGATCATGACCTCTCCCGTTGAGGCCGACGAAGCGATAAAGATCTCCGATGCCTGGGTGCATGCGGCCGGTCAGGCCGGCGGCAATGTCGCGCTGTCCATGACGATCAGGAACGAAGCTGAGACCGCGGACACGCTGATGCGCGTGAGATGCCCAATCGCGAACTTTTCGGAGAGACATACCGTCGATCGCGGCGAGGGAGCGCCCGCAATGCGGCCGATCCCATCGATACCGATCGCAGCCGGTACCACCACCGTTCTCAAGCCGGACGCTTATCACGTCATGCTGTTGCAGACCCGGCAAGCTCTGGTCGCGGGCGAAGCGTTCAACTGTTCAATCGTTTTTCAGAAGGCTGGAACAATCGAGACGGAGGTGAAAGTTCGCGAAAAGCCCTGAGTGCGTGCGACGGCAAGCGACCGGCTTGCCGAAAACAAGACTTCCGTGAACCCGGGCCATGCTCGGCGTTCAATGCAATACGAAGTCATCAACAATGGAGGTAAACGGCTATGACATGTTCTACGAGGCAGGGATTATTGAGGCAGGCTTCGCTGCTGGCGCTTCTAGGCGCAGCGGTCGGCCTCGCCAGCATTCCACTGGCGCGTGCGGCGGATGAGGTCACGCAGGACCGGCTGCTCAATGTCGACAAGGAGCCCGGCAACTGGCTTCATCATCACAAGAACTACTCCGCTACCCGATTCTCCAACCTCAAGGACATCAACAAGGACAACGTCAAGAATCTCAAGGTCGCTTGGACGATGCATCTTGGCGGCGTGGAAGGCGGCGGCATCTGGACCCATGGCGGGCTGGAAGGCACGCCCATTGTCGAGAATGGATTCATGTACGTCACCGACGGATGGGGGTCGGTGTACAAGATCGATGCCCATGGCGGGAAAGGCGTCTTGCTATGGAAGATGGACCCCAAAACCGATCATGACTGGGCCGGTGCCGTCGCGTGCTGCGGCGTCGACAACCGTGGCGTCGCGCTGTGGGGTGATCTGGTGATCTCGCACACGCTCGACGGCCGACTGATGGCGACCAACAAGGAGACAGGCCAGCTTGCCTGGCAGCGTCAGGTCGCAAATCCCGATAAGGGTGAGGTCATCACCGGAGCTCCGCTCATCGTCAAAAACATGGCGATCACCGGCGTTGCCGGCGCGGAATATGGCATCCGCGGCTGGGTTGCGGCCACCGATCTCGCGACACAGAAGGAAGTCTGGCGCACCCACACAATTCCGGGCAAGGGCGAGCCGGGTCACGACACCTGGAAGGACGACAAGGAGGCCGCGGCCAGCGGCGGCGGTTCGACATGGGTGACGGGCAGCTACGACCCGTCAACCGACACCATCATCTGGGGTGTCGGCAATCCCGGGCCTGACTGGGATAATGAATACAGACCCGGCGATAATCTCTACACCGACAGTTCGCTCGCGCTCGATGCCAGCACGGGAAAGATCAAATGGCACTACCAGCACACGCCAAATGATCCTTACGACTACGACAGCGTCGCGGAGAACGTGTTGGTCGATGTGCCCGCACCGAACGGCACAACGTTGAAGCTTGCATTGGAAGCGGATCGAAACGGCTTTGCCTATGCGATCGACCGGACCACCGGCAAGTTCGTCTGGGGATTGCCCTTCGTCAAGAAGGTGACATGGACCAAGGGACTTGATCAGGAGACCGGCAAGCCGATCGAGTATGACGCCAATAAGCCGGTGCAGCGCTACAATGCAGCGGTAACGCCAAGCCGCGAGAACAAGGTTACCGACATTTGTCCCGGTAACATGGGTGGGAAAAATTGGCCGCCGACGGCGTACAATCCCGATCTCAAGCTCTGGTACATTCCTGTGATCGAGAGCTGCAACCGGATCACCGTCGAAGAGTCGGTCAAGGACAAGCTCAAGGCGCGTGAATTCTGGACGGGTGGCGGACCGAGCCAGCCGGTCAAGATCACCGGCAGCGTGACGGCGATCGACGTCACGTCCGGCAAAGTCGCAGGCAAATTTGAAACGCCATTCCCGAATCTGGGCGGCATACTCGCGACACCCGACCTGGTCTTCTCGGGCCAGCCCTCTGGCGAGGTCATGGCGCTCGACGCCAAGACACTGCAGAAGCTCTGGGACTTCAACACCGGTGGCGGCGTCAATGCGCCACCGATGACCTTCTCGGTCGACGGCAAACAGTATGTCGCCATCCTGGTTGGCCTCGGCGGTGCCTGGGATAAGTGGTTCATCGATGCAACGCCCGAGTTGAAGCGAATTCAGCCCGGCTCGATGCTCTACGTATTCGCGCTCTGACATTCATGAGACTGGTGGATCGGGCTACGGCCCGATCCACCCCGTCCGATCGAAGAAAAATTCAATGACAAGCGGCAGAAGACCTTTTAACGCAGCGATCGTCGCGGCAGCAGCCTTCGCGGTGATCTTGTCGACGCTATGCTCAGCTCTCGCTCAATCGGCCGCGCCTGCGGATCCGACGGAAGCCGGCAAGGCCGTATTCAAGCGCGCCAATTGCTTCGGCTGTCACAAGTGGCACGGAAACGGAGGCGGCGGCTATGGCGGCGATGCGCTGTCGTTGCGAAAGACGGAGCTCACGCGCGAGCAGATCATCGAAACGGTCGGCTGCGGACGGCCTGGTACGGGCATGCCGTTCTTCACGCGCGGCGCTTACGACACGGTTAAATGCCACGACATGAATCGCGAGGATGCCGGCAATAATATGCCGCCCGAGGCCAACACCTTCCTGCGCCCGCACGATATCGAGGCGGTCGCGGATTACGTCATCGCTCACATCAAGGACAAAGGCGAACCGAACCACAAGGAATGCGTCGATTTCTTCGGCGACACATCGCGTGTCTGCGATGTCTACAAGGCGCAACAGCCGAACGCCCAAACGACGACTTCGGAGCCGTCGAAATGAAGTGCCGGGCTCGATTGGCGATCGTCGCAGCCGGCGTTCTGCTGGCGACATTGCAACAGGCCGCCGCGCAGGATTTCTCCGGCAACGACCTGCGCGACATCAGAGTAGGAATGGCCGTCTCCGACCTGCCCTCCGCGGGCTATGTGGACTTCTCCTGCGCGGCCGATACCACGCTCAAACTGTCGGGTTGGTCGGACTGGCGCAACTGTTCAGCAGGCGCCGACCAGCTGCACGCGCTCCGCTTTGGATTCGATCCGGCCACGAGCCGGGATGGCACCGTCGTCGCCGGACATCCGGCCGTCCTGACCGCGCTGATCGATGACGCCGGGACAGTCGCCGGACTCAAGATCGAGACCGATCCAAAGGCAAGGCTTTACCTGCGCAAGAAAGCGTTCCTGTTCGGCCCGCAGGTGAAGACACGCTACGGAATAGACGGATGGACCTGTGCGCAAGCACAGCCCGAAGCCGGGGAAGAACCCGTCGGCGGCGTTTACATCAAGGAGAGATGCACGAAGACAGTCGATGGACGGGCGCTGGCCATCGAGCGCAGCCTGTTCCACCAGGCAGGTCAGAACGAGAAAAACTTTGTCGACGAAACGCGGGTGACCATCCTTCGTTCGAATTCCTGATTCTCAGCCACCCGCGACATAACGAACCAATTCTTCACCACCAGCAGTCGATACTTTGCCTGCCAAGCCGCAACTGCGAGCGAACGCGCGCCTGTGGCTACGAATGTTCCGCAACTAATTGAGACTCACCTGCCGTCATCAGAGAACTGACTGCATTGGCGGTGTATAACGACGCTTCGACAGGCAGGTTGCCAAAGGCGAATTGACAGAGCAGGTAATTGACGCCCGCCTGCTCTGCCTGAGCCAAGAGGACCTCCCGTACGGACGTCTCCGTTCCGACCACGCAGAGTTCACTTTGGATGGCCGCTTCGAAGGTCAAGGGAAGCATTGGAGGGGTCGGCTTGCCGTTTCGTTCGTACAGAAACTTGAAGTTCGTCAGCCATTGTTCGAAGGCCGATGCCCCAAGCGAATGCGCCAAGGCATCGGACTGCGCGACCACGACCATGCGAACCATTCCGAGCAGCGGCCGCGCATTCGGCGCACCCGCACCACTCTCCCTGTGCTTGCGATAGGCATCGGTCACCTTCCGAACCGACGCGGAAGGTCCCACACACGCCACATTGGCACCGACGTCTGCGGCCCACACAGCCGACTCCGGCCGATTGGCTCCAATCCACATCGGCGGATGAGGATGCTGGTTCGGCGCCAGCGTCAGCGGCACGCCATTCAGTTCAAAGAACTGACCATGATGCTCAAGCGTGCCGCCCCTCATGGCTTTGACAATGATCTCGCTGATTTCGACGTAGCGCTCTCGCGCTGACTTCACATCAACCCCGAAATAGCCCAGCTCGTCAGAGAGCCCTCCGAGCCCGACGCCCATTTCGAGCCGTCCGCCGCTCAAATGATCCAGCATGCAGATCTCTTCGAAGGCGCGCAGCGGGTGATACAGGTTCAGCAACATGACCAACGGGCCGAACCTGAGGCTCTTGGTCCGCTGTGCAACGCTGGACAAGAACAGGTTCGGAGACGGCGCCATCCCGTGCGGCGTGCAGTGATGTTCCGCGACATGATAGGCGTAAAAGCCCAATTGATCGTATGCTTCTACCAGCGACAGTCGCGCCTGATATTGCTGCGCGATGTTGAGGCCGGCGTCATCCAGGTGATCGAAGACGCCCAGGACAAGTTTCGGCGGCGTCAATTTGCCCATTTCCTTCGCTTCCTGCTTTCTGTTCGCCGGTGAGCGCTGGGACTGCCGCTGAACGACGCTAATACGGAAGCCGCAGCTTAAGAGTTTAACCTCGCGAGGATGTCGGGCAGCATCACACTTGTGCGCAGGAGGTCACAAAGTCGGAAGACGAGCGCGAGCCAAGTGCGACGTTGCAGATTGTTTCAATGTTGCGCATCTTGCTTCAACGTCATCCACGTGCTTGCGCGGTCTGAACTCGCTCGACGAACTAATCAATGTTTGAAATCGGCGATTGCGCGTTAGGAACGCATATGCCGCCGGATTGAGCATGAACATGCCGACGCTCGCGGCATCAAACACGAGATCGTCTTAAATTATACACATAGATATTTCTTTTATTTGACGGTCGTGGCCGTCTATAAACGACGGCCATTGCCTCGCCTACGATTTGGGCCTGTCGACGTCTGCCTTAACCGTCACTGGACACCGCTCTCGTCAAGCTCCATCCGGGGAAGACATTGACCGCGGCGGGTGGTCGCATCAAGCAGTCGGAAACAACACAGTGGCGGATCATTCGATCATTATTCCGATCACAAAATCCTGACCTCGAAGCCATAACGAAGGCATGACTGGCTGTAGCGAAAGGCCTTATTCGTTCAGACGAATTGCATGGCAGAATGACGGCAACGACGCTTCGACACCGCACTATCTTGCTGATTTGGGGATGAACTTGCTGCTGAACTTGACGAAAGACCTGGACCTTGTGGCCCACCTCACCGGTCGCGGACGAACAAAAGCTCCATTTCGTGCGGGCGAGCGGCCCTGCAGTACTCGCCCGCCCAATATGCGCGGCCCCCGCGCAATTCCAATGCATGTTTTGGCGGCTTCGGCCGCAACCATGCTGCTGGTTTCATCCGCTGCCGCGCAGTCGGACAAGGCCAATCAAGCTCAAAGCCGGGTCGCCATGATGGCGCCAGCCCGCGAGCAGATTCCAAACGCCTACCTGTCGGCCCTGCAAAGAACCCCAGTTGTCGCGGCGCCCGTCGTAGCACACGCGCGCCCGCCGGATGCGGAGCTTCCGCCGGTCGTGCGGCGCATCGACGCCGACGAACTCACGTTGCTGATGAAGCGCGCCATAAGCCTGCTCGCCTCGGGCGACATTCCGCCCGCACGGCTATTGCTGGAGCGTGCCGCCGACGCGCAAGAGGCGAGCGCGGCCTTCCTTCTCGCGCAGACCTATGATCCCGACGTCCTGGGCACGAGCGATATCCGTACCATTACGCCGGATCCGGCGGAGGCACGCGTCTGGTACCGGAAGGCAGCCGAACTGGGCTACGTGGACGCACGGCGGCACCTCCCCCAAATTCAGAA
>Ga0207693_10001661_pt1 | contig 19618 bp, 16 predicted proteins | sample LARL81metaG_FD_184347 | JGI IMG/M metagenome (GOLD analysis project Ga0207693, IMG submission 184347) | Corn, switchgrass and miscanthus rhizosphere microbial communities from Kellogg Biological Station, Michigan, USA - LAR L8-1 metaG... | ecosystem: Host-associated > Plants > Roots >...
TGCTTACTGGAGTTCAGGAGCCAGAGAACGATGAAGAGAGCCATCATGGCGGTGACGAAGTCCGCGTAAGCTACTTTCCATGCTCCGCCATGATGGCCGCCGTGACCGCCTTTTTTTTCACGACTACGATGGGGCGCGTCTTTTCCATGGGGAATGTTAGGACGCGGCCGCAGCGGCGGGCAGCAGCACCTCCGCCTCGGCATGCCTGCTCGAGTTCTTTGAAAGAGGGCCGCACATGACCGGGAACTGCGCGGCGGGCCACTTCGATCGCCATGATCGGAGCGGTTCCTTTCAGGAATGAAACCATGAGGACCCTCAGCACGTAGAGAAAAGCGTGTTCTTCCTCCGCGGCTTTGGTCATGTTGGCGGCGATAGGACCGACCAGGCCATAGCAGAGAAGGATGCCAAGAAACGTGCCAACCAGCGCGGCCGCGATTTTGTGTCCGATTTCCTCCGGAGGCCCTCCTAGTGCGCCCATCGTGATCACGACTCCTAACACGGCCGCGACGATGCCAAGACCCGGCAGGGAATCCGCCATCGTGCTGAGAGCTGTGGTGGGCAGGGTGGCATCGTGGTGGTGGACCTCGAGATCCAGATCGAGCATCTGGTCAAGTTCGAACGGATCCACTCCGGTCACCGCCATGCGAAGAGAGTCGCAGACGAAGTCGCATACATGATGATTTTTCAAAAAACCAGGGTTCTTGGAAAAGATGGGACTCTTTCGAGGTTCTTCGACATCTGATTCCAACGCCATCAATCCATCTTTGCGAGCTTTATTCAGCAAGTCGTACATCATTTTCAGAGTTTCGACATAGGTCTTCTTGGTGAACTTGGAACCTCCGAAAACTCCACCTAGCCCTGCGGCGATCTTCTTGAGGATATGAATCGGGTTTGCCACTAGAACGGTAACGATAGCGGCGCCTCCGATGATGACGAGTTCAGCCGGTTGGATCAGAACGCGAAGATTGCCGTGCTCCATCAGATAGCCGGCGACGATGCAACCGAAGACGACGACGATGCCGATGATTGCAAACATTACGAACTCTCCGAATCCGGATCCTGAGGTCTGCAAGTTCGCCACGCCGACGCATTGCCGAGCGATTTCTCGACCCTTTCCAGAACGCTTGGCAGTTCTTCATCGCTTTGTGCCATAGCGCATCCGACAGACACGGGCAACGAGCGTCGCTCCCCCCACCACTCGATAGAATCGTTAGCCACGCGCCAAGAGAGCCGATCGCGTACTGAATGCAGTGCGTCTTACCTGCAGCCGTTTAGAACTACAAGAAATTGGTTATCGGCCCAGCGTCCGATGAAATCGGTTCGCCACAGAGTGCCTTCGATTGTGCGCGCCACAACCCGAAGGAGGCCGTTAGCTGCTTCCGGGCCAAATCCCGAGCGAAAACGATCGAGCCCTTCCACACGAAAAAGCAGCACTCCGAACCTCACCCCAGCTTCGGAGAGATTGTGATGTGACTCGTGGAGATGCGATTGAGTCGCGAAACGGGTTGCGACTCCGGTAACCTCGTCGACGCATCCGGGAAGTCTGGCCTCTGATTCCGCGGAACTGGGTTGCTCAATCGCGTCGAATAACTCGACTGCTCCGATGATCGAGCCGTGCTGGTTGTGGACTGGAACTGCGCGAATTCGGACCGGCACTTCGTAACCAGCTTTGTGATGGACAAGCCCGCTGGTTTCCGCGGGACGCGAGGTCTTGATGGCTCGCGCCACAGGGCATTCCTCCCTGCAGAATTCACAGCCGGGATGATCACAATGGAGAAGCGGGTCTCCGATACAGGATTTCCCGATGACTTCGTGGCGACGATGACCCGTAATGAGTTCGGCGCCGTCGCTCCAAATTACGAATTTCTTCTGCACGTCGACAACGCACAAGCCCGTTGGCAGGCTTTCGAGAATGGAGCGGCATATTTCGGAATCGTCAAGAAGGCACATGTTTAGGGCTCAGTGAGAACCTCGCATCAGTTTTATCGGCAGGATGCCTATGCGTCTTCAGGCCGGGAAGGGGCTCATCAATTTCCTAAAGAAACTTCGAAGAATCTTGTCTTATCAATAACATGCGAGATGGCACTTTTAGGGTAGAGATGGCCCGAAAGTGCCATAGGCAGGAAGCTTGAGGGGTTTTATTTTCGTTCGTGAGCAGTTCTGGGGGAGGGCTGCCCGGGCGTCCTGGACCTGAAAGGGTTCAGGACGCTCGTTATTTTTTTGCCTCTGCCTACTCGGTCTGTTGTCCTTCAGCTACCGACAGCAACTCGCCTCTTAGATTTCCGAACAGAACTTAATTCTCAGAGATTGCTTCAAAGCCTTCTTGCCGCGGAAGAGTATCGATCGTGTAGGTGATGAGTGCGAGGGCGCCGAAGTCGAAGTCACTCGGCTTGTAGCGCCAAAATGCGACGTAAAGCGGGCAACTCAGTTCGTGGAGATGGTGAAATTGACGGTGATTCTGGTTTCGGTTTCGACAGTCTGGTTTCCCAGATAGTGAGGTTTGAAATGCCATTGCCGGACGGCTTCGCGCGCGGCTGTCGACAAGATCGGAGGCCCGCTGAGAACTTGAAGATCCTGAATCATGCCGTCGCGCCCGACCAATGCTTGCAAGACGACGGAGCCTTGAACTTTCATTTGACGCGCCAGCATGGGGTAGTCGGGACGGACTGATTCTGTGACAACGCTCGCCGCTACCGTTGAAACTCGGGCCCGCTCCGCAGCGTTACTCGCGACCACCGGTGGATCGGTATGAATCTCAAGCGGGGGCTGCGCAGCAGCCCGAACAGGAGGGCGCGACTGAAGGTCCACTTTCACCGAATTTGAACCGGGACGGACCGTTTGGTGTGCATCTCCGGCAACAACTTCGACTTCAAGCGGGGGCAGCACGGTGCGCTTACCGATGACAATTGGAGCCAGTGGCTCAGGAGTCACGGTTGCCTCATGAAGAGTCCCCTTGGTGTGGGGCTTCGTCGATTTCGTCGGCACCGCTGTCGGGGTCAAAACTGTCGCTGACACCACAGGTTGATTCTGCTGAAGGGGAGAATCCGATGTTAGCTCAGCCTGCTCAGTGTTGGGGAACCAAAAATCGCGGTCGCGGTAGAGGATCGATGTGAGAGCTCCCACCAGAAGAGCGAGAGCGACCATCATTAGCCGCTGCTGACGTCGCGCGGAGGACACCCTTGGTGCGGGAAGAAGCCGGTCGTCAGCGTGGCGGGTGATCGTCTTCGGAGCAAGCATAGGGAAAACGGAATCCCAAACTCACGATAGTATGCCTCGAAATCAGCTGAAAGACCAACAAATTCAGCAGTTCCGAACGCTCACTGATTCCGCTGAAATTCTCAACGGTCGACCGTGCCATCACCTCTAGCAGGCGAGTTGATCACGCGTAAGTTTCAAGCCGTTGAGATTGCCGAGCGCAGTCACGGCTACGGCTTCGGGCTGGAAAAACTCCCGTGCCAAGGTGGAAAGATCCTCGGTGGTAACGGCTTCGATCTTCTCAATAAGTTCGTCAAGATCGTAGAAGCGATCAAAATACATTTCCTGGCGGGCCAAGTTTGACATCCGCGAAGTGCTGGATTCGAGCGAAAGCATCAAGCTGCCCTTCAGTTGTGCTTTCGAGCGATTCAATTCATCTTCTGCTACCGGTTCGGTTTTCAGCTTCCGAAACTCACCGACAACGGATTGCACAACTTTCGATGCGGAGGCCAATGAAGTGCCTGCGTAAACCGCAAGGCATCCCGTGTCGCGGTAGGGGTTCAGGTCGCTGTAAATCGAATATGCGAGCCCTTGACGTTCGCGGATGTTCTGGAACAGGCGTGAACTCATGCCGCCGCCCAACAGAGTGTTCAACACGTACCCGGCGTGGCGTTTCGCATGGGCAATGGGATGGGCCGGAACTCCGATGCAGAGTTGGACTTGTTCCAGCGCCTTCTTGTTTCGAAGAATGATGCGCGAGGAAATCTTCGGCGCAGACGAATGGAAACCATTCGACATCGGTTTCATATGCTGGAAATGCCCCGTAACGAGCTCGACGAAACGGTCGTGATCGAGATTTCCGGCGGCCGAAACGATGATATTCCCGGGCGAGAATCGATAGGCATATGCGTCCAGGACGGGTTGACGCTCGAATCGTTTGACCGTTTCCTTGGTCCCCAGGATCGGCTTGCCCAAAGGATGATCTTTCCAGAAGTTCTGCGTGAAGATTTCGTGGACGAGGTAGTCGGGGTTATCCTCGTCCATCTTGATTTCTTCCAAAATCACGCCGCGCTCCCGGGCGATATCGCTTGCATCGAAAACGGGATTGAGGACAAGGTCACTCAGGATATCGAGGGCCACCGGGACGTGTTCGTCGAGCACCTTAACGTTGAAGCAGATGCATTCCTTGGCAGTGAAGGCATCCATGTTTCCGCCAATGGAATCGACCTGGCGGGCAATCTCCTCCGCGGTCCGGTGCTTCGTGCCTTTAAAAACCATATGCTCGATGAAATGGGAGATGCCGTTCCACTCGGGATCCTCGTCGCGCGACCCGGTCTGAAGCCAAACTCCGATGGAGGCGGAGCGGATATGCTGCATCTGCTCTGTAATAATGGTCAGGCCGTTCGGCAATTTCTGACGACGAATATTGCGGACTTCATGGGACATAATGGAATTTCCTGCGTGTACGTCTTGCCAGAACCGGGTGGACGACCTGCCAAGAGACCTTTACTATTCTGACATAGAAGAAGGAACAAAGACGGGAAGGGTTTAGTTGTGCATTATCAATGATTTGCGGGATGCATCGTGAGTGGCGCTCGCCCAGCGATGTCGAATTAACGGTGCAAGCGGGATCTGAAAATCTGGCATATGAACGTTCCTCCACAAAATCCGCTGTTCGGACTTGACCGAACTGAGTTGCTGGCTCTGATCGAGAAGATGGGGGAACCACCGTATCGTGTCCAGCAGCTGGTTGACGCGATTTACCGAAAGCGGGTGAATTCGATTGACGAGATTTCAACCCTTCCTGCGCGGATGCGCCAGAAACTCGCAGCCGAGGGCTTCGCTATCGGCTCGCCAAGCATTGGCAAACGGTTCTTATCCCAAGATGGAACAGTTCGATATTTGATGGAGTTCTCCGACGGACAGAGTGTTGAGACCGTATGGATGCCCGAAGGGGACGGCGGCGAATGCGGTGATGGTACTGAAGCGGGTGATGTCTCGGAGACAGGAAACCGCCCTTGGGATCGTGCGACGATTTGTGTTTCAAGCCAGGTTGGATGCGCGGTGGATTGTCAATTTTGTCTCACCGCACTTCTGGGGGTAAAGCGAAACTTGTCCGCCGGAGAAATTGCAGGCCAAGTTTGTGCCGTGCTGAACGATCAGTCTGTTTCGCCCCCGCAGGACCGCATCAACCTTGTATTTATGGGAATGGGAGAGCCTTTCCTCAACTACGACAACTTCATGAAGTCGGTGCGGCTGCTGGTGGAGGAAGTTGGTATCGCCGAGTCAAGAATGACAGTATCGACAGCGGGGATCGTCCCACGCATTCACGATTTTGGACTAGAGTCGATTCGTCCGAAACTGGCTATCTCCTTGAATGCCTCAAATGACGAGACACGCACTCGCCTCATGCCCTTGAATCGAAAATGGAACCTGGAAGCGTTAATAGCTGCAGCCCGCAAATTTCCACTGCGCAAGCGGGAAAAAATGACGTTTGAGTATGTACTTCTCAGCGGCGTAAATGATGAGATTCGGAATGCTGAGGAGGTTGTGAGTCTGTTAAACGGCTTATGCTGCAAAGTAAATCTCATTGCACTCAATCCCGGTCCCGGGATCGATTTCCAAACGCCAGAAGCCGGTCGGGTGGCCGCTTTCCAGCAAGTGCTTGTGAAGAGTGGGATTCCCGCGTTTGTGCGGCGGCCACGGGGGCGAGATATCTTTGCGGCTTGTGGCCAGCTTAAGCGTACGGTTGAGATTGCCACTGCACCCGCGTCGTAGACGGCTTCTCGAAAGTGGGCGCAGCCGGTAATTCCATGCAGAATGTCAGGGCGCCATTTTCACCTTGCTCGCGGGTGATTGAACCGCGATGCTCCTGAAGAATTCCCTGGCACGCGCTTAGACCAAGGCTGTCTTCCGGATCGACTTCAGACATCTCGTCAGCTTTCTCACCGTGCACGACTGTTGGCTCCGTGGTGATTCGAAGTTGGCAGATCGCCGTGTTCTGTGCCGTGCTTAGGGTCACTCCTTTGCATCCGCGCTCACTCACAAGGTGGAGAGAGTTTGCCAGAAGCTGAATGCAAACCTGCAGAAGCTGGTTTGAATCGCCCAACACCTTGGGTAAGGTCGTATCGAATTGTGTCTGCACCTTCACATTCAGTGCTTTCCAGTTTGACTGAGTCAACTGGATCGCCGTTCGTGCCAGAGTATTGAGGTCAACCGGATTCTTGAGGGATGGGGCCGGGCGTGCGAAGCTAATAAGACTGGCGACGAGCGATTTGGTGCGGCGAACATAGTGCCCGATTTTGGCAGCGAGCGGTTTTTGTTCAGGACTTAGTTGCGTACTGAGAAGAAGATCGGAGTATCCGAGCATGGCCGTGATCGGATTGTTCAATTCGTGAGCGGCACCGCCCACAAGCAGGCCGATGGAAGCCACCTTTTCTGACTGCACGATTTGCGTCTGCAGACGCTTTAGGTTGTCGAACGACTGCCGTGAGTGCTGCAGCAAACGGAAGAGTTCGCGGTCCAGCATCTGCTGGCGAAGGAGAATCATGACTCCCATACAGAATGCCGCAAGAAGTGTTAGCGACAGGCGAAAAATGCGAACTTTTTGGGGTATAGACTGATCGGAGATCGACCACGCTGCAAACAGCGGTAGCGAGAAAACGGCGATCATACTGCAGCGGGCAACCCACACCCCGTACGCCGTCGAAGCCTCGGTCGCAGTCTCAACGGGAGTGTCATTCTTGGCGCTCAGTCCAATCCATGTGAGGGAAGCCATCGCTGCAAAGAGTGGGATATCGTAGAAACTTCCCGTGTAATAGGTTTTGGCGGCGATAGCCCAGTTGGCGAACGTGGAAGCAGCTGAGTAGCAAAGAGTCATCCCGAACAGGGAAGCGTAGATCCGCTTCCACTCGCTCTTGCTGGTCGCCCAAGATGCGGCCAATCCCACCAGAAGAACGAATTTTTCGGCGAAGTATGCGTCATTCAGATCGCGATTGTAAGCCCGAATATCGGGAAGTACGTACTGCCACGGCATCACCAGAAGGACGTAAAGGTAGAACCACCAGACTAAGAGCAGCGCAAAATCAAGCCTTCCTACACGCGCCGAATACTCATCTCGGGGAACATGGGGACGCAGGCTGAGAGCCGCCATGAATGGGACGACGTGCAGAAATAGCACAATATCCCACGCACATAGGTCAGGGACATCGCGACGAAGCAGTACTTCGTTGTAGGTCCAAAAGAGTTGATAAGCGAGCCACAGCGCCGTCCCAAGAGAAATCAAAGACCAGAACAGGCGGACTCGCGCGTGAGAACGAACTGCCAGAAGCACAAACGCTGCAGCGCCCGAAAGCAATAGTAGAGACTGGATAATGTCACTGAGAGCGGTCAGGGCGAACGATCGTTGCAGAAGGAGGGCAGCCAAGATCGCAACCGCCAGAACGGCCGCAACCAGCGCAAGCCATGCCTTGGAGTACTTGTTCAAATACACCCCTTCGTGAGTCATTCTAGACGCGAAGCGAGGATTGAACGGGTTACTCTAGTAACCTTTGCGGATGCGGGCCGGCTGCGTGCCCAGCAACCAACTTGCCGATGACCTTTTCTATTCAATAATATGCAGGTATGAGCGCAACTGGGGGCCCGGAGAAGAGCGTAAGTCCTCGTGTTGAGCGCTATCGACAATCCTGGCGACTGAGAGTTCCGCGAGATCCTGACGAGACGCGCCGCATTGAACGGTGGTTAGCCACCGCACGGGTGTTTCTGGCTGGAGCAACACTAGTCGCGATTCGAATGGATCCGACGGAGTTGGGCCGTTCTTGGGCAGCATATGGCCTATTCGTGTTTTACCTCGCGAATGGGATGCTGATCATGATGCTGTTGCGGCGCCGACAGCAGTCGACTGCTGCATTTCGATTCCTGGTGCACGCCACCGACATCGTCTGGCCGGCATTAATTTCCATTTTCGCCGAGGGCCCAAGGACTCCATTCTTTCTGTTCTTCTTCTTCGTGCTCGCCGCAGCCGCGTATCGCTGGGGGTTTCGAGAAACTCTAGGCACAGCCGCAGCCGAAGTGGTGCTGCTTTGGTTTGAAAACCTGGTGGTGGTTCATGTATGGCTGGGGCCTGGAGGTTCGCAGAGACTGCGGGCGCTCACGGGATTGAATGTCAACATCAGGGATTTTGATCCGCAGCGGCTGTTCATGTTGTCGATCTACTTGCTGGTGATGGGATTGCTGTTGGGCTATTTGGCGGAGCAGCAAAAACATCTTCGGGGCGAGAAGGCCCTGGTTACGGGACTGCTTTCAAAGGTGCGCGTAGAAGCGGGACTGACGGGCACGCTCCAACAGATATTCAACGAGATCATGGCGATGTATGGCGTGTCTCGATTGATGGTGGCGTCTCAAGAAAGTCACAGCCAACGCGTGTTCGCGGGAGAACTCAACAGAAGCGAAGGAAGAGTCGGGGAATTTCGCTGGCTGGAATCAGGCATGCGTGACGCCAAGACCTATCTTGACGATTTTCCCGGACAAGTATGCTATGCGTCGGCTGACGGAAACGGTTGGAAAGCAATCTCACTTGATGAATCGGGACATGTCGTTCCCGTTGCTAATCTATCGCCGATCACGCACCTTCGGCAGGCCCAACCCTTTGGTTCGCTGGTTACGGTAGGATTTCTTTTCGGAAGTGAATGGAGAGGACGGGTCTTTCTGTTCGATCCATCATGGCGCGGTGAACGTCAGGAAGAATTACGCTTTTTGCTGGATCTGGTCCGGCAGGTAGGTCCTGCTGTCTACAACGTATATCTTTTACATCGGTTGCGTCGGCGGGCTTCGGCAGCGGAACGGGCGCGATTTGCTCGGGAACTTCACGATGGAGCTGTACAGTCCTTAATCGCGGTGGAAATGCAAGTAGATGTGCTGCGGCGCCAGGTTGAAGCGAATCGGCCGGTTGGCGGAGAATTAGGCCGCATCCAGAGTCTGCTGCGTGAAGAGGTACTGAAATTACGCGAGCTGATGCAGCAGATGAAAGCGATCGACGTCGACTCGCAACGGCTACTCGGGGTCTTGAGAGACGCGGTCGAGCGTTTTCAACGGGAAACCGGAATCTCCGCTCGGTTCATCACCGATCTCGAGGAATTGAACATGCCACAGCGCGTCTGCCGCGAGTTCCTCCGAATTGTGCAAGAAGGGTTGGTCAATATCCGAAAGCACAGCCAGGCGAGGCATGCGATGGTACGCTTGGCGGCTACGCCCGAGCGATGGAGCTTAACGTTAGAAGACGATGGAAAAGGCTTTGGATCGCTCGCTGGCCGCTACACCGGCAAGCAGTTGCAAGAAGTTGGCAAGGGGCCGATGATCATCATGGAACGACTGAGTTTGATTGCAGGCGAACTCACGGTAGAATCAACTCCCGGACAGGGAACCCGCCTGGAGGTGACTGTGCCGCGGATCGGGGATATGCCGCATGAACTTTAGAAAGCCGCAACAGGTTCGGCTGGTGATCGCTGACGATCACCCGATTTTTCGAGATGGTCTGAGGCGGCTGCTCGAGGCAGAAGCCGAATTCAAAGTGATCGGGGAAGCATCCGACGGTTCGGAAGCGGTGAAGTTGGCGCGTCACCTGAAGCCCGACATTCTTTTGCTAGACCTGGCGATGCCAAAGCACCCAGGACTTGAGGCGCTGCGTGAATTGAGCATGCCGGCAAATTCGACGCCGGTAAGGGTCATTTTGCTGACTGCAGCTGCGGAGAAGAGCCAGATTGTAGAAGCCTTGCAACTTGGCGCGCGGGGCGTGGTATTGAAGGACTCAGCCACGCAATTGCTGATGAAGGCGATACAGACCGTGATGGCCGGCGAGTATTGGGTGGGACGAGAAAGCGTCTCGAACCTTGTGCAGTATCTGCGCACGTTGATGCAATCCACACACGACGAAGCCCGGCAGAAGAAGTTCGGTCTGACTCCGCGGGAACTGGAAATTGTTTCGGCTGTCGTGGCCGGGTATTCCAACAAGGAAATCGCGGAGTACTTCAAGATCAGCGAAGATACTGTGAAACACCATTTGAGCAACATCTTCGACAAATTGGGAGTCTCCACGCGCCTGGAATTGGCGCTTTTCGCGGTAAATCAGGCTCTACCCCTAAAAAGCATCGCATGACGGAGGTCACTTCGAAGTGGCACTTACGTGCCATTGGCGAGGGAGATGCGTGAGCTTATAGTTTTTCAATACGCATCCGCACGGACAGCCGTGTCGGTATCAGTGTAAGTCTTGTGTGTCAGGATAGGGCGCAACGCTGAGTCATACGATAGGGGAGCCCCGTGGCAAAACGTCTACTACAGCTGTGGAACGATGAGCGTGGCCAGGATATCGCCGAGTACGCAGTCATGTTGGCTGTGATCCTCGTGATTGTCGTAGGCACGATTCGACTCATCGGGTCGAACGCGAATAACGTCTTCTCTCAAGTAGGAAGCGCGATCCAGTAAGCGGCCTCGTCAGTTCCTCAGAGCCCCGCCAAGAATCGAAAGGCAGTTCCTTCTCAGTACCACCTTCGCACCAAATATTTCGGAATGGAGTTTCTGTTACTTCGGCGTGTTGCCGGATTCGGGCGGCGCTGTGGCTGCCATCCTCTCGCCGCCGGTCGATATGCGCGTCAGATAAGGGAAGAACGGCGTAATCTCGAATTCCATTTTCTCCTTTGATGAGGTCAGTGCTACCGGCTTTGCCTTGGAGAGTTCAACCTGATCGCTCCAGGGATCGACTTTGATTCGGCCGCCCAAAGGAAGCGCCGCGATCTGGTCCAGTTTCTTTTCGTCGAGAGTAGGAGCCGAGGCCAACAAAGTGGACATGCGAAGGCTTTTGCCGCCCGCAAGACTGTTGCCCAGGTGTGGACGGATCAACTTGGGGAGGTCCGGCGCATGTTGTTGCAGAGCCTTGAGAAACAGTCCCGCGTTTCCCAATTTGTCCTTGTAAGGGGAGTTCTTCAAGAGGTCCAGCGCCTTTGTGTCGGCTGCCTCTTCGTCTGCAGAACTGCGGTGGAAGTCGATTCGTTGAAATGTCTCTTCATCAGGAAAGAAAAGCTTGTCATTGAAAGCCAATTTGGTATCGAAACGGTGGCCTAGCACGATGTGACTTACCTCGTGAGCTATGACCATCGCCAGTGAGGCCTCATCTGGCAACACATCGAGGAGACCGCGGCTGATTACGATGGTGTGACCGATCGTGAAGGATTCCAATGGAGAAGTCAGAAGGATCCGGCAGTGGTAATCACCCTGCAGGTCGATGTTGTTCGTCACGAGGAGATTGTTCACGACCGTGGAGAGTATCTTGTCTAACTCTCCCGGAGGCGCCAGCAGACCAATCTTCTGCAAGCGATCTATAGCATTTTCCTCCGCCTGTTTTTCCCACATGCGCTGCGCCACCACTGGGGTCGCGTCCGCGGCGGCATCGCTCTGATCCTTCACCGATTGCGGAGAATCCACGAGTATCTGGGTGAACTCTTCGTTCTTCCCGAGCCCCTTCAGGTCATAACCCCAAAGACGTGTCTGCGCCTTGAAATGGAGTGTTTTGGTCAGCCCTGTTTTGAGATTCGATTCCTCGGTATAGACGTAAGCGGGGAGCCAAACACCCGGACGCATATTCAGGCGCCAGCTATCAAAGTGGAAGAAGAAATTGATTTTTGGTTGCGGATAATACGTTCCGTTGAAGCGAACGATGTTGTAGTCCTGATCCTCAACCCAGATTCTTCCCAGGAACCGCGCAGTCTTCTCACCTTCGCGAGGTTGCACATCGATGACGAGGCAGCGGAGTTCGCCGAGGAATTCGCGACGGACGAAACTGAACTTGTAGTATTTCCTCTGAAAGTCTGTGTCTAGCACGACCATCTGTGCAAATCCCATCGGCAGGAAATGCAACGAATAGACACCTGTGAGCTTGGCGAACATACGATGACCAAAGCCAGGCTGTCCCACGAATGAAATATCATCCGGACCGTCAGACATATCGAGGCGGCCAAGAAAGTATTCGTCTTTTACAGGGCTCGCAATGCCATCGCTATCGTTCTTCAAATTCTGAAGGTAGGTTTCGACCATCGGGTGCATATGGCGGATTTGCGCCATGAAGTAGTGCTCGCGTTGCACTACGCGATCGAGGACATCATTGAGGGTCAAAGCCGATGAGGGCATTGCTTCTATGCTCTGAGCAGGAGCGCTCGCGGTTGGCGCTGGCTGCGCCGACTTCGGATCCACCGCAGTCTGCGCAGGAGTCGATGGGGAATCTTGAGCGATCGCCAACAGACACGCGAACACGGATACTGCAAATGCCAAACCCAAACCAACCTTGCGCATAGGAACCTTCTGGGAGACGATTACGCTAACTGGAAAATGATGTGGACGACAGCGGTCGAGTCAGAAGGCTGACCGTCCCTTAATGCCGGCTTGAACCGTATCTGCTCCGCCGCGTGTACCGCGGAGTCGTCAAGACCGTGCCCGAGTCCTCGAACTATTTTAATCACACGCAGCTTGCCTGAAGCTTCAAAAACGACTTCGAGAAGGACCTCGCCCTCGATCCGTTTCGAGCGGGCCTCTTCGGTGTAGATGGGGGTTGGCTTGGAAAGGATTTCCGCAGGCACAATTTTTGCGGCGACGGGTTGTGCAGGATGCGATTGAACGGTCGGAGGAGCGGGCACATCTGCGCTGCCAAAACCGGCCTGGCGGACTGCCCCGGCATTTGACGACGGTGCTGGGGGATTCGCGACGCCGTTGCCAAATCCTGTGCTTGCGACCACACCACGAGCGCCTTTCGCGCCTCCCGTTCCATTGCCGTAGCCAGGTCCCGTTGGCAGGTCGAAACTACCGGCCGACGCTATATTGATGGCTTGTGTTGTGGTGGTTTTCGCGGGAACACCGTGGGGATCACCGAACCCGCCAGTTTGAACCTGCTGCGGAGCTAGTCGAGTTGTTTGAGGCGCGGAGCTTCCCGTTGAGAAAGTGTCCATTCGTACGCCCTGCTTGGGCATCACCGGAGCGTGAGATAGCGGCTGGAGGTCGGGATTCTTCTCGGCAACTTTGATTTCCGGCGCGGGCGCGTCTTCCACCTTAGGTTTCGGTTTCGGTTGCGGCTGTGGAGACGGTAGACGCAATGCGGAAGGTGGAGGATCGATCGGGTCGAGCTTTGCCGCCAGGATTCTTGCCGGCAACTGTTTTTGCGGTGCGTGATTCACCGGAACTGGCGTTGGTACCAATTCGATGGCGTTTTGCTTTCTCGGAGGCTCTAGTATCTGCGGATGCAGTATTGGGATCCAGACAAGGATCGCGATGATAACCGCCTGTGTTCCGTAGCTGAGAAAGAACTCGGACCAAGGAGCCTTCCACTTGGGGAGAGAAGAGAACAAGATGGATCCTTGTGAGGGCTGCGGAGTCATAATTCTGTACTGTCCCCTGATGTATGTGCTTACCAGCTTGACCCTGAAATTACCCTACAATTCTTTCCACTCCCTTGCTAAAAGGTGGTGCCTGGGAAGAGGCCAAGGGTCGATCAGAGTTTACACTTCTACGGCTAGATATGCACGGCAGAGGCCAATTCGGCCCTTGGGAGCAACGCAATAAAACTCAAAAAATCAGTAGTTTGCGCAAAAACCCAAAAGAGTCAAAGGACCCAATACTCCATTCGGTGCAAAAAACTACACCATTCTGCGGACAGATTTGCCGTCCCATCCGCAATTGACCTTAGGCACTGATTCGACCTAACAATGGACGATTTTGGGGTTCTCAATCCCGCGCGTGGCGTTGCGGGTGTCGACGACAAGTTGCGCCTCCTGGACGATTTGCTTGTAATCGTAGTCGGAATGATCGGTCACGATGAGGACGCAATCGTACTGGCCCAGATCTTTTAATTCCGCGCGAGTCATCTGAAGGTTGTACTTTCTTCCCCGGCCGATGAAAGGGAAATAAGGATCGTGATAGCTGACGTCTGCGCCGTCTTTCTGCAGGAGTTCGATGATGGTGAGCGAAGGGGATTCGCGCAAGTCGTCGATGTCCTTTTTGTACGCTACTCCCAGCACGAGAACACGCGATCCGTTTAAAGATTTCTTGCGAGTGTTTAGAGCGCTACTCACCGACGCCAATACGTGATACGGCATATTCGTATTAATCTCGCCTGCCAATTCGATGAAGCGGGTGCGAAAGTCCCATTCCTTCGCCTTCCAGGAAAGATAAAAGGGATCGACGGGAATGCAGTGTCCTCCGAGGCCGGGACCCGGATAAAACGGATGAAATCCGAAGGGTTTGGTGGAGGCGGCTTCAATGACCTCCCAGATATCGATGCCCATCCGAAGGCACAAAAGCTTAAGTTCATTAACCAGGGCGATATTCACGCAACGGTAGATATTCTCGAGGAGCTTAGTCATTTCCGCAGCGGCAGGCGAGGAGACCGGCACCGTACGATTGAAAATGGCCCCATACAGAGCGCGAGCGAGTTCTGACGCCTGCGGATTCAGTCCGCCGACTACCTTTGGAATGTCTGGCCGCGCGACGCTGGTATTGCCGGGGTCTTCGCGCTCCGGAGAAAAAGCGACGAAAAATTCTTTAGCTGTAAATTCCTGGTTGCGGGCGGCTTTAAGACCCGCCTTGTTCTCTTTCTCGAGGATGGGGATCATGACCTCTTCGGTGGTCCCGGGATACGTCGTACTTTCCAGGATGACGAGTTGCCCGGCGCGCAAATGCGGTGCAATGGAATGCGTGGTGTCGGTGATGAAACTGAGATCAGGTTCGTGATACTCATTCAGCGGCGTTGGAACGCAGATGATGACCGCATCCATCGCTGTGACCTGGGAGTAGTCTGAGGTCGCCGTAAACCCGTGTTTCTGGGCCGCCTGGATTTCCTCAGGTGCGATGCGATAGATGTAAGACCCGCCCTTGGCCAGAGTCTCGACCTTGCGGGTGTCGATATCGAACCCTGTTACCTTGAACTTCTGTTCGCTGTAGAGGAGGGCTAATGGGAGTCCGACATAACCCAAGCCGATGATTCCAACGCGGGCATGTCGCTGCTGGATCTTCGTTTTTATTTGCTCAACAGAAATATCTGCGGCAGAGTAGGTCGTCATGAAACCTCCGGGAGCCACCACGGGATGAAAGATATGAATCGACAATTTTAGCATCCCGGCTTGCATCCCCCGCCCCGCGGGCGAAGAGGAACGCGAGGAGGGTTGACATTGAAGCGACTCGTAGAGGTGCCGAATCATCGATGAGAGAACGAATCATCAGGAGAAGAACGAGGTTTACGATTGCGCTCGCGATTGCTTTTGTGGTTGTCTTTTTCGCAGCGGAAGCCGCTCGAATCCTCGTGGTTGACTCTCCTCAACGCTCGGATGTCATTTTGGTGCTTGCGGGAGAAACGGACCGTCGGCCGGCGCGCGCATTGGAATTGCTGCATCAAGGATACGGTCGACGAGTGCTGATCGATGTTCAGGCCGACGCGAAGATCTATGAGTTTTCACAGCTGGCCCTAGCGCAGAAATTCGTTTCGGGCCTGCCTGACGCCGCATCGGTGAGTGTTTGCCCGATCTACGGGTTGTCGACGCGCGAGGAGTCCCACGATGCTGAAAAGTGTCTCGCGCTGATAAGAAGCGATCGAGTATTGATTGTCACCTCAGATTTCCATACACGTCGCGCACTGAGTATTTATCGACATGAGCTTCGCGGAAGAGTGTTTTCGGCTGCCGCGTCGCACGATGACACTCAATTTGGCACTCGCTGGTGGACGCATCGACAATGGGCCAAGACCTGCACGGATGAATGGCTGCGCACGCTGTGGTGGAACGGTGTGGAACGATGGCAGTGATCAAAATCGCTTGCCCATCGCGGTTTTCAGCGCGATCTGCAAGATACGTTTTCCACTGAAATTCACAAGCGCTAGCACAAAACCCATTGACGGACAACTCCTTAGGAGGGTACGATTCCCTCGACGGTCACCAAATTAGTTATTAACGGAGTGTGGGAATGGGCAAGCCCGCCTTGCGCGGTATGGTTAGTTGCGTGCTAGCTGTACTGTTCCCCTTTTCGTTGTTTGCAGCCGATTCAAATGCTGCCATGCTCTACACCAATGGCCCGGCATGGGTGAACGGATCGCATGTTCCGCGTCCTTCTTCTGCGATTTTTTCAGGTGACCTGCTTCAAACTCGCTCCGACACCGTCGCCAACATAAATCAACCCGGGTCAACGGTCAGGGTCCTCGCCGACTCCCTTGTTCAATTTGAGGGAAGCTCTGTACGTATCGATCACGGAGGGGTTACCGTTTCCACCTCTAAGGGGATGGCGACAAGCGCGGGCGATGTGAAGGTCACACCTGCATCGAATGCCTGGACAGAGTTCAACGTTGTCGATGTTGACGGCACGGTTCGCATATCGGCTCGCAAGGGAGATGTCACGGTGAATGACGGGAATCAGACGGTGACTCTGGCTCAAGGGCAAGAGACCACGCGTGAAGAATCGTCAGACAACTCCTCAGATAAAAGCAAAAAAAAGAAGCGCAAGCAGGCTGCGGGAGCGACACCAGGAGCTAGTGGTGGAGTTCTGAATTCGCCGATCGCTGTCGGCCTCGCCGGAGGTGCGGTCATCGGTGTGACCACATGGGTGCTGCTTCAGTCCGACAATCCAGCGAGCCCCGCTAAGCCGTAGAGTCATCTGATTCGAGTCGGCCGCTACTCTGTTACTCGACTCCCGCGCAACGCAGCGCACATCAATGTTGTTTCCGCCGACAGGACTCTATGCCAGAATCGGTAGGGTGCAATGGAGATTTTTCACCAATTGACTTCCCATGAATGCGGTATAAGTAACAGCATCGAATTCGAAGGTATTCAATGGTCCGACTCCCGGCCGCCTGCCGCCTTTCTCGCCCGGTCGCGTTGGTCACGATAGCTCTCTTCGCGACATCGCAGTGTGCTCCGTTGCTCAGCCAGTCATCGGGGAGCGCGACAGCCCCTACACTTGATGTGCTCAGCGTGCACTACAATCGGATCAACGACACAATTAAATTCCGCTTAGTGAATAACAGTCAAAAGGTGGTGACTGCGTACTATGTTGCATTTGGAGTGATGGTCGAAAACCACGTGATGTGGGAATCTGCCACAGGGAAAGACCTGCTGGATCTCATACTTACGTCTCAGTGTCGATATGCGGGAGCGAAGTCCCCGGAGGGCGATGATTCATGGGAAGGCGCGATCAAGCCGGGGGATGTCTTTGTCCAGTCAAATAGCGCAAATCTACCCAAGAACCAACTAACGGCTTTTGACCCGCCCGTCCACGTTGCTGTGGTAGGAATTATCTGGTCCGATGGCAGTGTTGAAACACCAACCGTGACTGGGGCGACGCGTTGGGTGACATCCGCTATAAATCGGCGGCTCGCTCAGCGGAAAAAGGATGCGCTAGAGTCGGCCAAGGTGGTTGCGATTCTCAACGCACACCCCGAAGATATAAACATCCAACACCGGATCGGCGAGGCCAGGAAGAGCCTCCTATCGTTGATGGATGACTATCGGCGCGAACGGCAGGCTCAAGCGTCCGGACAAGAAATACTCGTTGACAGCTCGTTCTTGGTGAGCGGGGTACTTAACAATCTGAACAACTTTGGGGCTTTGCCAACGCCGGAGATCGCCTTTAGCGCGTACAGGGCGGTTTTCGAGTGTCAATCCAAACGCCGGATTGCGATGCTGGACACGATGTCTCCTGGAAGACCGGAACGGTGAAACGCAGTGGTAACGACCGGGCTTGTCGTATAGTGGTTCACCTTGCAGCAGCCCTTATCGCATATAGCTGACGTAAGGAACCGTGAGCACAAGTCTTGCCACTTGTTTGCCAGACAACTAATAGCACGAAAACAATGTCATCTTTCCGAGGTGAGGTGGTTCGAGAAATCTTCCGCAAGTTCACACTTGAGGGGACGAGTTTGAAGGGCATTGCGTAGGAACCTAGATTACAGAGGTCTTGTTGCGCAGGCGGCAGAAAACTGCAATTCGTCGATCAGTCACTCTAACGCTTTTGGGTTCGGTTGTGGGCCTGCTCTAGACGACCTCCGATGCAGGAAAGAAGACCTCTTCTTCCGAAACCGCTCGGGGTTTCCGAGATCGCTGAATCAGTGGCGGCGCAGCGGCAATCGTACTTGATACATAGAACAAAGCCGCGTTTGCCGGAATCTGGAGATTGAAGTCAACGAAACTGTGGACAAGAATCCCGATGACTCCAAGAGTACAAGACAATGTAACCGCGCTGCTCACATCCGTGGACCATTTTCCGAGTCTTCGCCGTACTTGCCGGTAGAGGATGATCATGTACCATACTAGCGTGCTAAACCCCAGCAGGCCCATCTCCGCCAGCAACTGCGCGTAATCGTTATGCGCTTCGTTTACAAAGAAATTCGTGTAGAAAGTGCGAAATTGGGGATAGACGACGGGAAACGTGCCCAATCCCCATCCGAGAATGGGCTTGGCGCGGAACATCCGGACTGCATCGCGATCGATGGACAAGCGCATTCCACCCGAAATCTCCCCACGAGTTTCGGTGGAGATACTGCCGACTCTGCTCGTGAGTTCCTTTCCACCCAACCAGACCAGAAGACCTACTAGTACAACGGCGAAAGCGGTAAGGTTGATCGCAATGCGTATGCTCCTCCTCTTACGGACCAGGAGTGCCGCGAAAACTCCCAACTCGACGAAAATCGCCAGCATACCGCCACGAGAGCCGGACAGAAAAATGGTTCCGACCATGACCGCCGCGGCCACACCGGCGGCAATTCGAGTCTTCTCATGCACGAGGCGAGAGAGCGAGATGATCAGAGGAATCGGCACGAGCAATTCCATCAGACCCGCGTAGTGATTCCGATTGACATATGGGCCGTAAATCGAACCTCCCAGACGTGGAACCCGCATCCAGTACAACCTGCCGTTGGGTGCCACGCCCTGCACCAGCGAGAACGCAGCGACTGCAAATCCGAAAATGGCCAGGATCAATGCGATCTTCTGCGCTTGCGAACTGCGGCGCAAAGTCTGTGTGGCGAGGAAGCAGAGCATTGCATAAGCGCAATACAACGTGGCTCCTGAGACCGTTTCATTGCGATAAGCACTGAGGTTGAAGGCGATCTGCACCAGAATCAGCGCGGCGAAAGCTCCCATGGGAAGGAAAAGAGGATTCCAGATAATAAAGACTTGTTCCTTTAACCACTGTTTAGCGAACCAAGTCAGAGTCAGTAACACGGCTATCGTTTCTACGATGAAGATCGACCACGGTTCCACCGCGCCGAACGCAATGGGGCCGAACATGAGCAGACCGAAGGTTCCATAAAGAAGGATCGTGTCAATCCAGGTGATGACCGATTCGCTACTGAATTCTGTCTTGTTGCGATGCCTCTGATCATGGCTCATGAGTATGGAGAGCTTAC
>Ga0207693_10001662_pt1 | contig 19617 bp, 10 predicted proteins | sample LARL81metaG_FD_184347 | JGI IMG/M metagenome (GOLD analysis project Ga0207693, IMG submission 184347) | Corn, switchgrass and miscanthus rhizosphere microbial communities from Kellogg Biological Station, Michigan, USA - LAR L8-1 metaG... | ecosystem: Host-associated > Plants > Roots >...
CCGGGAGGTACCGATACCCAGGCCGGTGAGCAGGAACATGGCCACGGTCATGATGCCCCCGCCCAGGATCGGGAAGATCTTGTACCGGCCGGTCCTGGTCGTCACCTGCCCGGCCAGCATCGAGGTGACCGTCACCCCGACCATCATCGGCGTCAGCATCAGCCCGCTCACCGTGGGCGACTCACCCTGGACAGTCTGCTGGAACAGCGGCAGGAAGGTCATCGCGCCGAACATGGCCAGGCCGGTGAAGAAGGTCATCACCATGGCCAGCGAGAAGTTCCCGTTGCGGAACACGTGCAGCGGCAGCATCGGCTCGGCCGCCCTGGTCTCGACCAGGCAGAACGCGGCCGTAGCGGCCACCGTGAGCACGGCCAGCCCGATGATCTGCACCGAAGCCCACGCGTACTGCGTGCCGCCCCAGGTGGCGAGCAGGATGAGCGCGGTCGCGGCCACCGCCAGCAGTGTCCCGCCCAGGTAATCCACCTTGTGCTTGACCTTGTGGGTCGGCACGTGCAGCACGGCCAGCAGGTAGATCAAGGCCGCGCCACCCAGCGGGATGTTGATGTAGAAGATCCAGCGCCAGGAGAACGAGGTGGTGATGAACCCGCCGAGCAGCGGGCCGCCGATGGTGGCCAGCATCATCACGACCATCATGTAGCCCATGTAGCGCCCGCGCTCGCGCGGGGACACGATGTCGCCGAGGGTGGCCATCGCGCCGACCATCAGGCCGCCGGCCCCCAGGCCCTGCAGCGCGCGGAAGGCGATGAGCTCCGCCATCGACTGGGACAGGCCGGACAACGCCGACCCGGCCAGGAAGATGATGATCGCGGCGACGAAGAACGTCTTCCGCCCGTACATATCGCCGAGCTTGCCGTAGAACGGCGTGGTGATCGTCGAGGCCAGGATGTACGCCGTGACTACCCAGGACAGGTGCGCGACGCCGCCGAGGTCGCCGACGATCCGCGGCAGCGCGGTGCTCACGATGAGGTTGTCCAGCATGGCCAGCAAGATGGCCATCAGCAGCCCGGGCAGGATGATCATCACCTGACGCGGCGCCAGGAACTGCCCGCCCGCATCCGGCCCCGCGGTCACTGCCCCCGTGCCCGTTTCGGCTCCGGCCCGGTCTTGTGGTTCCGCCACCCCAACTCCCTTTCTTGTCTCGCTCGCTCTGCTAGTCCCGCTCGCCGCCGGGCGCCCTTGAGCCGCTGTCTTCCCTCGTCGCTCGTCGCAAGCTCCTCGCTCCTCAGTCCAGACAGCGGCGGCGCCCTTTGGCTCGCGGGAGAGCTCGCGAGACTTCCGCCGTCTCCTCGTCGTCCGCTTCGGCTCGGTGCGTCGTTGACTTACCGGCCGGCAAGTCACTATGCTAAGTGCGTAACTAACCGGCCGTCAAGTAAAAATGGCGGTTCCAGCTCCACCTAGAGGGTGCCAACCGACATGCACGACGCGGGGTCCACGCCGCGGACCGACACCAGGTCCCGCGTGCAGAAGGTGGCGCTCGAGCTATTCGCCGAGCAGGGCTACGAGAAGACGTCCCTGCGTGAGATAGCCGAGCGCCTGGGCGTGACCAAGGCTGCCCTCTACTATCACTTCAAGTCCAAGGAAGACATCGTCCACAGCTTCACCGAAGACTACTTCGCCGAGCTCGACGCCCTCCTGGACTGGGCTAAGGACCGCCCGCGCGACGACGAGACGCGCCGTGAGCTCCTCGACCGCTACGTCGGCATCGTGCTGGCCAGCAACGCGGTCTTCCGCTTCCTCGAGCAGAACCGGGCCGCGGTGCAGTCCATGGAGGCGGGCAAGGAGCGTTTCGCGCGGGTCCGCGTCCGGCTCGACGCGCTCGTCGAGGTGCTCGTGGGCCAGGACGCGCCGCTCCGTGACCGGGTGCGGGCCACCACGGCCGTGCTCTCCGTGGGCGCCACCTGCATGTTCTTCCTGGACCAGGTGGACGACCGGGACAAGCTCCGAGCCATCGTGCTGGAGATGGCCGCCGACCTGACCGGCTAGTCATCCTCCGCAACGTCATGCGCTTCACTCACGGCCTGCGCCGATTCCTGGCGGGCGCGGTCGAGGTTACGCCGTGAGGCCAGGGTTCTGAGGTGATGAGCACCAAGCAGCCGCTCGCAGGCGGCCACGTTCACCTCGAACAAGGGGATGGCCTCGGCCGGGCGGTTCGCGGCCCGGTAGGCCATAGCGAGATTGTTACGGGCTGCGAGGGTGCTGGAATGATCGGCGCCGAGCCACCGCTCTCTGGCCGCTAGGATCTGCCGGAGCAGCGGGATCGCGTCGGCGGTCCGGCCCACCGCCCGGTACGCTAGCGCAAGGCTGTTGCGAGCATTCAGGGTGTCAGGATGGCTGGGACCGAGAATGCGATCGAGATCCACAGCTAGCGGCTCGCCGATCGCGACCGCTTGCGGCATGCTGTCACCCAGTTCAACCAGGTGACGTAGCGCCTGGAGCCGCAGCCGGAGCAGCGTACTCGCCAGCTCCTCATCGACGTCAGCCGGATGCTCTTGCGCGTTGTTGAGCAGTGCCGTGATCTGGGCTGGAAATTCCCTGGCCGCTGCGTGATCTCGCGGCATCGCGAGTGCGTCAGTGGACCTTTCGAGGACCGAGGTGGCCAGCCGGAACCCCGAGGCGAGGCGCCCCTGCTGTGCCATCCCGTCACGGGTCACCCGGGCGATCAGATGATGCACGCTGACGGCCCGGCCGTCCTGGCTGAAACCCAGGAGTGACCGTTGCTTCAGCCCTTCCAGGGCCTGGTCCACCATGGACGCGGCCACCCGGCGCCCACCGCCAAGCAGCGCGCCCTCCTGTCCGGCGGCACGTAGCAGGTCGCTGCGAACTGAGGCCGATCCCATCATGGACATAACCTCCATGACGGCGCTGCCCACGCCCAGCGGGTCGGCTGCGCGGACGGCCCGCAGGGACAGCAGCACTGCCTCCGCCACACCCGGCGGATAGGGCTGCACCTCTCCGCCTTCCTGTTCGGCCAGCTGGCCCGCGGCTGGCAGTGCCCCCAGTTCCGCCAGGTATGTCGCGTACTCCAGATGCTGCCTGGCGATCGTCGCCGCGGCCTGGTCGAGCGCTAGCGGGAGCTGCCCCAGTTCAGCAGCCACCGCCGACGCGCCGGCTTCGTCGGCGAGGCCGGTCCGCTCGTTCAGGAAGGCTACTGCCTCCTCGGGGCCGAATACATTCACCGGGATGATTGTCCCGAGCTTCTCGTTCGGCTCCTCCGTCGCGGTGATCAGTATCCGGGCCGCACCGATGGCCGGGATGAATGGCCGCAGCACGGTAGGGTCCTCCGCGCCGTCGAATACAAGCAGGCAACGGCGCCCGTCAGCCTCCAGCCAGCGCCGGACCACCTGGCCCGCACCGGCCGAGCCCGGCGGGGGGCTGTCAGCCGGGCGAGCCGTAGCTTCAGCTACCGCGGCCAGCCCAGCCAGCAGGCTCTGGCTGTCGCGGGCGTTGACCCATGCGATCAGCCGCCAGCCGCCAGCCAGCCTGGCCCGCGCGTACGTCGCCGCCAACTGGGTCTTGCCTACCCCCCACCTACCCGTGAGCACCACTACTGACTGCTCTTGGCTGGGCTGATTCAGCCTCGTAAGCAGGTTGCGACGGGGCTGCAAACCGGCTCGCTGGTCGGGGATATCACCGACGACAACCTGGTCACCCACCGCCGTCTGCGCACTCGGTTCCGTCACCGGCTGCATGCTGGTACTAGCCGTGGACTTGTGGACAGCTGTCGGATCCACCGTTAGGCCCTTGTAAGATTTCGGGTTCTGCGCAGCTAACCGCGCGGAGCGGGGCCGCAAACGTCTACATACCCGCCGCAGCTGCGATAAACAGGTCGTGTCCTTTCCTCATAGCCGATGTGATAGCCGCTCATCCGTGGGTAGACCAGAACTGATCGAGACATGCGGAGAGATCCTGCTCGTGCTGGCGACGCCGGCCGACCGGATGGTGGTGGATGCCGCATCCACCGGCGGGCGGAACATGATAGAGCGTGAGTACGTCCAACTGATGGGCCACGGGGACCCTGAACAGACAGACCCAACTGGTGGAGCAGTGGCTAAAAGAGATACGCGAGCAACTTGCCGACAGGGTCGGGACAGGTATGGAACTGGTCGGCGCGGCCCTGGCGAGCGACGAGCAGATCGATGAGCGGACCGGCCGGAAGAGAATCCAGATGCCGAGCGTGAGTTGCGGACCCTCGTTCAGCGGATGCAGGCGGCAATGTCAGCCGAAATGAGCCCAGAGCCCGGCGACGCAGGCCCCCCTGAAGGCGACATGGGCACCTACGCCGCGGGCCCCGAGCACCCTGGCGTCTTGGCCTCGCGGAGCCAGATGGCCTATTCAGCCGGACAGGCGGGAGACGCGGCTAGCGCCAGAGACCAGTTCGCCGCGCTACTGCCAGTCACCGAGCGCGTCCTCGGCCCCGAACACCCAGACACGCTGGCCACCCGGGCCAGCCTGGCCTACTGGACCGGGCAGGCGGGGAACGCGCTTGCCGCCAGGCACCAGTTCGCCGCGCTACTGCCAGTCACCGAACGCGTCCTCGGCCCCGAACACCCAGACACCTTGATCACTCGCCACAACTTCGCGAACTTCGCGGGCTACGCCGGTGATACGGCAACCGCCAGGGATCAGTTCGCCATACTCCTCCGCATCCGGGAGCGCGTATCCGGCCCGGAATTCCCCGACACCCTGGTGACCAGGTTCAACCTGGCTTACTGGACCGGACGGGCCGGCGACGCGGCCGCCGCCAGAGACCAGTTCGCCGCGCTGCTTCCCATCCGCACCCGCATCCATGGCCCGGACCACCCTGACACCCTGTCCGCGCAGGAGGAACTGGCTTACTGGACAGGGTGCGCCGGGGAGGCGGCCGCCGCCAGAGACCAGTTCGCCGCTTTGCTACTGGCTTACGAACGGGTTCTCGGTCCCGAGCATGCCGACACGCTGGCCGTCTGGTACCAGCTTGCCCACTGGACCGCGCTAGCGGGGGGCGAAGCCGCCCCGCCGGACTAGTCCGTCCGGCCGGTCCGGTTCGCCATCAGCCTCACGCCGCCGGCGACGAGGACGAGGACGAAGTCGCAGGTGCAGTAGGTGAGGAGGAAGACGATTTCGAGGGCTTAGGCGAGGGTGATTTCGAGGGCTCAGACGACTGCGATGGCGAAGGCGAACCGGAACGCGCGGGTGATGACGCAGGCTGGGTCGGGGACGGCACGTAGGCTGAGGGCTGCGTAACCGTCGGAGACGGCTTCGCGGCGGCGGATGTAGACGTGATCGCTGTGGTCGGATCCACCGCGGGACTCGTTGCGGCTATCCCGGCACTGTTCCTGGTTGCCTGGACATGTGCGCTAGGGGAGCCCGCCGGCTGGCCGGTCGGGGAATGCGCAGCGTGAGGGCCGGCAAAGACGATCATCATGACGATCGTGGCCGCCGCGACCCACACCGCGACGGCCGCAGCGGCAATCGCCGTTCCGGGATTTGCCCGGATGCTGCGCCAGCTCATCCGGCTCGACACCTGTGACGACAGCCCGACCCAGGTCGATTCCGCTCGCCTGACCACTCGCTGACGGTGAGCCACCGCGTCTTCGGCGTCGGAGGAACAGAGGTCCAGGACCTCCCTCCTCAGCCCCGGCGGGAGTGCCGGTAGCGGCATCAGGCCGGACAGAACGGTCGGGCGCAGCGCACCCCCCGCCTGGTTGACGCAGATCTGGCACTGCTCGATGTGCCAGGCGACCAAGTCACGCGTCTGCTCAGTCAGTTGCCCATCCCAGTCGGCCAGCAACTCGCCCATCACCGTGCAGGCCTGCCGGCCGGCCAGGGTGGCCCGCAGCACCCCGAACGATTTTTCTACCCGGCCGCGGGTACGTGCGGCCAGGTGCTGGGCACGGCTTCCGGACAGGCCGAGCACTATTCCGAGATCGTCGTCGGGCAGATCGTGCCGGAAGCTGAGCTCGACGACCTCACGCTCGCGAGGCTTCATGTCGGCCAGGGTGGACCGGATCAGCTCCCGCAGTTCGGCTTGCCCGAGGTAACCGCTGAAGTCGGCTACGCTATCGACGCTATCGACCGGCTCGCTGATCACCCGGAATTGCATCGTTGCATCGGTCAGCTGGCCGACCAGGCCGAACTGCATCGTCTCATCACCCGGATCGCGAACCCGGTCACCCGAGCCGCGGACCGCGCGGAACCGCATCGTGGCATCACCCGCGTCGCGGATCGCACGGAACCGCGTCGTCGCATCACCCGCGTCGCGGACCGCGGGAAGCCGCACCGTGACATCATCCGGATCGCCAGCCGCAGCATCCGGGTCGCGGACCGCGCGGAACCGCATCGTGGCATCACCCGCGTCGCGGATCGCACGGAACCGGATCGTCGCATCACCCGCGTCGCGGACCGCGGGAAGCCGCACCGTGACATCATCCGGATCGCCAGCCGCAGCATCCGGGTCGCGGACCGCGCGGAACTGCATCGTGGCATCACCAGGCTCCGGCTCCCGGCCCGATGCGAGCGAGGCGTCCGTCTGGCCGTCTGGCCGGTCCCCATCGGCCCGCTGGCCAGCCGCATCGCCGTCATCTCGGGCCACTGGCAGGGGGTGACCCCGACGCTGGCAGTCATTGCGGGCCAGGGCGAACAGCCACGGACGCAGCTTGCCGGGCTCGGACAGCTTGCCCGGTCTAGCGGCAGCGAGGACGAACGTGTTCTGCAGTGACTCGGCGGCGGCCGCCGAGTCGCGCAGCCTCCACTGGCAGTAACCGTACAGAGCGGCCGCATGCCGGTCATAGGCCTTCGCGATGCCCGCCGGGTCTCCCGCCACGATCGCCGCGTACACCTCGCGGTCGTCCTCGGCGCCGACGGGCCGCGCACCTTGGGCCGGGCCGGAGGTCGCCGGGCCGGGCAGCCTGGCGCGCGAGCCAGCGACGCGATCGGGACGGGCGGGGCGGGCGGAGTCAGCGGGCGGCCGGCGGAAGCTGACCGGGAGCGCCGGCCGGGCCGAATCAGCCGGCGGCCGGCGGAAGCCGGCCGCCGGGACCGCCGCCGTGGCACCGCTGGGCGGCAGGCTCAGCGGGGTCTCGATACGGGGATGATCGACCCGGGTCTGATCGATCGGAGGGGGCTCGGAAAGCAGGATCGGCGGCAGGCCGGCCGGCCCCTGTTCAAGCAGCGGCGCCGCTTCCGCGGCCCGGCCCGCGTCCTGGTAGGCCCTCGCCAGGTTCCTGCGTGAGGTCTGAGTATCGGAGTGATCGGGACCGAGGATCCGTTCCCGGCTGGCCAGGGTCTGCTCGAGCAGCGGGATCGCCTCGGCGGTCCGGCCGGCCGCCAGGTAGGCGCCGGCCAGGTTGCCCTGAGAGGTCAGGGTCCCGGGGTGGTCGTCACCGAGCAGTCGCTTCCGCTCGGCCAGGTTCAGCTCGTACAGCTCGATTGCCTCGGCGAGCCGACCCGCGTCCTGATAAGCACTGGCGAGGTTGTTCTGCGATGTCAGGGTGTCAGGGTGGCTATGGCCCAACTGGCTCACCAGGACCGCCAGGTTCTGCTCGGACAACGGGATGGCGTCTGCGATCCGGTTGGCCGTCAGGTAGGCGGCGGCGAGGCTGTTGCGTGCGTTCAGGGTGTCGGGATGGCCGGGACCGAGCATCCGCTCGAGATCCGTGGTGAGCGGCTCACCGACCGCGATAGCCTGCGGGGCGCTGTCGCCCAGTTCGATCAGGTGGTAAAGCGAAATGAACCGCAGCCGCAGCAGGATCTCGGCTAGCTCCTCGTCGGCCTCGTTCCCGAGTTGGACCGCGTGGCCGAGCAGCGCCGTTACCTGCTGGGGGATGTGCCTGATGGCCGAACGATCCTGCGGCCCGGCCACCGCGATCGCATGCGCCTCGAGCACGGACGCGGCGACCCAGCACACTGCCCCCAGCCGCCTCCGGCGGATCAGGCCGTCACGGATCACGTGCGCCACCAGGCTGTGCACCGCGATCGTCTGCCCGTCCAGGCTGAAGGTCAGGAGCGACCGGTCACTCAGCGCCCCAAGCACTTTGTCGACCGTGTCCGCTGCTACCCGGCGCCCGTTGGCCAGAACGCCCGCCCGCCCGGCGATGTGCAGCACCTCCCGGCGGACCCCGGCCGCCGACAGTACCGCCATGATCGCCATGACCCGGGAGTGCATATCAGTCTTGTCGGCCCCCCGGATCGCCGCCAGGGACAGCAGCACGGCCCGCTCGGTGTCTTGGGGGTACCGCTGGCCGTCGTCTCCGGCCAGAGAAGCCGTGGCCTGCGCCATCTGCAGCCGGTCCAGGTATCTCGCATACCCGTGACGCTGCCCTCTGATCATCGGCGCGGCCAGGGCCAGCGCCAGCGGCAGGTATCCGAGCACGGCCGCTACCTCAGCCGCTCTCACCTCGTCGTCCACGCCAGTCCGCTCGATCAGGAACGACAGCGCCTCATCAGCGCTGAACACGTCCACCGGCACGGCCGCTGTCAGGTTCGAGACCGTCAGGTCCGGGGTCGGAGGGCGGGTGCTGACGATCAGGACCTGGGCCGGGCCGACGGCCGGGACGAAGGGCGACAGCGCCTCAAGGTCGGTTACGTCGTCGAACACCAGCAGGCAGCGATCCCCGTCCGCCTCGAGCAGGTGCCTGACCGCCTGGCCCGCGTCGGCGACCGATCGCTCGGCAGCGCCCCCGGTCAGCCCGATGGCCTCAGCCACCGCGGCCAGCCCCGCCTGCGTGCTGCCGACGTCCGTCGCGCTGACCCAGGCCACCAGGCGCCAGCCTGCCGCCAGCTTGGACCGCGCATAGGCGGCCGCCAGCTGCGTGGTTCCCCGACCCCGCAGCCCGGTCGTCGTGTGAATCACCGACACCCCGGCGCCGGCGCGGTCCAGCTTCGCGAGCAAGCCGGGCCGAGGCCGGAAGCCAGGCGGCTCCAGCGGGATGTCGCCCACCACGACCTGTTGACTCATCGTCCCAGTTACCTGTGACTCAACGCCGCCAGCGATCTGTTCCACCACCCGCTCCCATGCCCCGCGCCAACGGTAACCCGAATACCCATCAGGCAACCGCCGTGATGTGACGGTCGTGAGGATTCAACATACCCGCCCCCGGCTGGCACAGCGGCCACGGTCATTAGCGTAGCCGATGGAAAGACCTACCTGACCTGCACCGATCCGGTGTAGCCAGCATGCGGACCGCGATCCTCCGCGGGATGTTCACATATCAGGCAAGAACGGCGGGGATCGCGCTTTCACGCCAGCAGAAAATTCATAAGTCCGCTGTGCGAATTCTCGCGGCCGCGGCGTGCACCAGATCGAGAATGCGGTAGGGAACCTGCGCGGCCAGCGAGATCACGGTGGCGGAGCGCACGACGCCCTCAACCGAGACGATCGCGTCGAGGACACGCTGCAGGTCGGCGTTGGACCGGGCCACTACCCGGCAGAGCACGTCACCCGGGCCGGTGATGGTGTGCACCTCGAGCACCTCAGGGATAGCAGCCAGTCGTTCCGCCACCGGGTCATGGCCGCCGACCTGACGGATCTCGAGCGTGATGAACGCCGTGACCTCGTAGCCGAGCGCGGCCGGATCTACGTCGGGCCCGTAGCCGGTGATCACCCCGCGCTCATGCATCCGGTCAAGTCGCGCCTGAATCGTGCCGCGGGCAACGCGGAGCCGCCGCGACGCCTCGAGAACGCCGACCCTCGGCTCGGCGGTCAGTAGCTCGATGAGCGCGGCGTCCAGCTTGTCGATCGGCTCCGTGTAGCTAGTAGTCATGATGTACAGAGCTACCAGCAATCATTCGCATTAGCTAGACACAATGTATAGCTATCCCACCCATAGTTGCACACTTTGAAATCAGGATCGCATGCTAGCTACATGACGACGCCAGCAGAGAACGAGTTTCCCATCGTCGGCATGGACGCCGTGGTCTTCGCGGTCGGGAACGCGAAACAGGCGGCGCACTACTACTCCACGGCGTTCGGCATGCGGCGAGTCGCCTACCGTGGCCCGGAGACTGGATGCCCGGATGAGGCCGCCCATGTACTAGAGTCCGGCGGAGCCCGGTTCGTGTTTCGCGGCCCCGCCCGACCAGGAACCAGCCTCGGCAGCCGCATCGCCGCCCACGGCGATGGAGTCGTCGACCTAGCTCTCCAGGTCAGCTCGGCCGAAGAGGCGTACAACTACGCATTGTCACACGGCGCTGTCGGTCTGGAGGCGCCGCACCTGCTCGAGGACGAGGCGGGCAAGGTCGTCGTGGCCGCCATCGCCACCTATGGCGATACGAGGCACACGCTGGTGGAGCGTTCCGGCTACTCAGGTCCCTACCTGCCTGGTTACGTCCCGGCGGCGCCGGTCGTGGCCCCCGGCGGACACCGGTTCTTCACCGAGATAGATCACTGCGTCGGCAACGTCCAACTCGGCAAGATGGATGAGTGGGTGGATTTCTACCACCACGTCATGGGTTTCACCAACATGAAGGAGTTCGTCGGCGACGATATCGCCACCGAGTACTCGGCGCTGATGAGCAAGGTCGTCGCCGACGGAAGCCGCAAGGTGAAGTTCCCGCTGAACGAGCCCGCCGCCGGCAAGCGCAAATCCCAGATCGACGAGTACCTCGACTTCTACGGCGGCCCTGGCGTCCAGCACATCGCGCTGGCTACCGATGACATCGTGGCCGCGGTGCGGGCAATGAAGGCCGCGGGCGTGGAGTTCCTGGCTACCCCGGGCAGCTACTACGACGACCTCGGCTCGTGGGCCGGCGAGACCCGGGTACCAGTGGACGAGCTGCGAGAGCTCGGCATCCTGGCTGACCGCGACGAGGATGGCTATCTTCTGCAGATCTTCACGCAGCCGGTGCAGGACCGCCCCACCGTGTTCTTCGAGCTGATCGAACGGCACGGGTCGCAGGGCTTCGGCAAGGGAAACTTCAAGGCGCTGTTCGAGGCGATCGAGCGGGAGCAGGCCAGGCGCGGCAACCTGTGAACAGGTGAGCCGCCGTCACTTCCGCAGCTTGGTCACCACTCGCCGTACCCGGGCGAGAACCGCCCGGAGATCACCGTCGTCGAGAAGGTACGCGACGATACCGAACGCGATGACCGCGCAGCCCGCGGCGGGAACCGCCACGACGATGGCCGCCAGCTTGTGGTGAATGGGCACCGCCAGGGAGACGGCCACTCCTGCCGCCGTGCCCGCCACGCAGGCGGCCAGCCCGGCCAGCGTCGCGTGGCGGGACCCTTGCAGAGCCGCCGGGCCGCAGATCCTGCGGGTGAGGAACAGCATCGGGATGGCCACCACCGTCTGGCCGATGGTGGTACCCAGGGAGAGCATGGCCACCACCCAGCGGGCCGGAACCAGTTCGACCAGCACCACGTCCGCCACGATGGTGATCAGCCAGCTTCCGGCTAGCGCGGCCGCGGCGAGCTTGAGCCGCCCGATGACGAACATCACCCGTGACAGGTTCGCGATCACCGAGGCGCCCGCGATGCCCGGCGCGCACAAGGCGAACCCCCAGGCCAGCTCCGATACCTGACCGGGCTGCTTGGCCAGCACGTGCGCGGCGGGGAGAGCGATCGCCGTGAGCAGCGCCGTGCCGAGCCACGACATCAGCAGGATCGCCCGCGTCGACCCGGCGCAGGCCCGATCGAAGTCCGGCCCTTCACGGGCCGATAGCACAGGAAACACGCTGGTCACGATGGACAAAGCCAAGATGGTGGAGATCGTGCTCAATACCTGGGAGGTGTAGTTGAGCAAGACAACCGCGCCGGTATCACCGCGACCATTAGCCAGGGCGATGCCCACCAGGCCGGCCACGTCAACCGCGATGAGCTCAATGACGCCAACCAGCGCCAAGCCGGCCGCCCGGCGCGCAACCCCCGACGGGAACCGGAACGTCGGCCGGAACCGCAGCCGCAGCCGCCATGTCGGTGGCACCGCCACCACGACCAGCACGGCGATGCCCAGCGTGGTGCCCACCGACAGGACAAGCTCGGCCTTGAGGGGGAGCTGAGCTAGCGGGCGTCCGCCGTTCAAGGGCACGAAGGCCAGGTAACAGGCGATGAGCACCAAGCTGGAGACGCCCGGGCCGATGGACGGCGCGGCGAACCGGCGGTAGGACTGCAGCAGCCCGTACAAGACAACCGAGAGCCCGTACAGCAAGGCCTGGGGAGCGAATACCCGCAGCATGTCGCTCGTGACGGCGACTACGTCGGCGTGGACGCAGTGCGCATTCGCGTTGCCCGGGTTCAGCAACGAGGCGATCGGCCCGGCTACCGCGACGATAACCAGGACCAGCGGCACCACGATGACCACGGTCCACGTGAGTAGCGCCGAGGTGATCTGGCCGACTCGTGCCTTCTCGGCCGGATCACTGGCGGCCCGCTCGGCCGATCGGGCCAGCACCGGGACCATCGCACTGGTCAGCGCCCCGCCGAGTATCAGCTGGTACAGCAGATCGGGTATTTGGTTCGCGGTGACGTACGCCGTGCCCAGGCAGCTGGCCCCCACGGACTGCGAGAACACCAGCGTACGGACCAGACCCAGTATCCGGGAAAGGATGGTCAGCCCGCCCACCACGAGAGCACCGCGGGCAATGCCCTCACCGAGCCGGTCTGCCAGGCCCGGGGCTGAGGGTTCCGCTGGCCTCGCGGCCTTGCCCTGGCCGGCCTGAGCATGCAGCTTCTGATCCCTTTGCATGCCAGGCCTCCCTCCAGTCCCCTCGGCCGGCGGACCCGGCGGGACCAGGATTCAGGTTCGGACCGGGCGACCGCTAGGCGGACACACGGTGCCCCACCACAAGAGCACGCAGGCGCAGGGACAAATACGCCTCGGTCAAACGAGGAGCCCGCCGGGGCCTTAATTAGGTAGCGGAGAGCAGGCCGAGGGGGCTGGGACGGGAGAACTGGATCCGCACGACGGCCCGGCCGCCCGGCCGGACTACGACCACGCTGCCAGCGAAGTGGGTGAACTGCGCCCGGATGAAGGAAAGCAGCCAGCGCTGGTAGCCGACGTCGGTCAGGCCGGCGACTTGTCCCGATCCGGATAGATCGGCCGAGCACAGCGGGGAATCAGGGGCGGCCCGGGGACCGGCGTCTCCGAACGTCAGGACCTGGATCGGGTGCGTCGCCGCCAGCGCCGCGAGCAGGATCAGCAGCCGGGAGTCGACGTCGCCGGCCGCGAGCTCGGCCCGCGCCTGCGCCATCACACTGATCTGCTTGTTGCCCAGCAGCTGGGTACCCGCCGCCTTTCTGTCCACCTGGTCCCGGCGGAGCGCCGCCCGGTACGCCGCTGCCCCGTCCGGCGCGACCACCTGTATGTTCACCTGGCCTGGCCCTGAGCCGAACCCGGCGATGACCGACGGGGCGTACTCACTATCCAGGCGGCTGCCGAACTGGCTTCTGACCGCGGGCGTGGCCACCACCACCCCGGCGCCGCGCGGGCTGGCGGCACCGCTCCGCAACACGAGCAGTCGCGCCGTCGGCACCCCCCGGGCCTCGAGGGCAGCGCACATCAGCGGATCGCAGGCCACGGTCACGCTGTGGCTGACCTGCTGTGAAACCCAGTCGGCGGCCATCTGGGCGGCATTGGCGGGCTTGCTGCGGGCCGTTTTGACGGGCACCGGCGCATGGTTACCTGGGATCCCGCGGGACAGGGCACCGACCGTTCCGCTCGCCGCGAGCAGGGCCAGGACGGCCGCCGCCACCCACGGCAGGCGCACCGGCTTGCGTGCGCGAGGACCGGCGGCCGGCCGACCAGGTCCAGCTGACGGCTGCAACCTGGGTATTTCCGGCTCAGCCGCACTCGGCCCGTCCGGCTCAGGATCAGGCACCGGCACCGGCACCGGTGCTTGCTCGGCGGACGGGCCGAGCTCCGGTTCGCCGGCTGCCTCGCCCTTCACCACCTCCGGTTCCGCGGCGGCTTCCTCGGCTTCGGGACTCCGAACTTCGGTCTCTTCCTCGACTGCGACCTCATCTTCGACAGAAAGTTCGGTGGCAGCAACTGCTTCAGGGGCGGCCTCCCCGGCGGCGATGGCAGGCAGTCCTGGTTCCGGATCGACTTGCGGGCTCATGATGACCGGCTGAGGCTGCTCGGCGGGAGGTGATTCCACGGCGCCCGGCACGGCCGGGGCGTCCACGTTCTGGCGAGCCTGGTCCAGCCTGATCCGGGTGGCCCGGGTATCGGGATGGCTGGCGCCGAGAACCCGTTTCCGCCCAGCCAGGGTCTGCTCGAGCAGCGGGATCGCCTCGTCCGACCGACCTGCCGCCCGGTAGGCCGCGGCCAGGTTACCGCGTGAGTTCAGCGTGACCGGATGCCCGGATCCAAGCAGTCGCTCCCGGGCGGCCAAGGTCAGCTGCAGCAGCGAGATCGCCTCTGCGACCCGCCCCGCGTCCTGGTACGCGGCCGCGAGATTGTTCCGCGAGATCAGGGTGTCCGGATGGTTCAGCCCTAGCGTCCGCTCCCGGTCGGCTAGGGTCCGCTCGAACAGCGGGACCGCCTCGGAACGCCTGCCCGCCGCCAGGTAGGCGGCGGCCAGGCTGTTCCGCGTGTTCATCGTGTCTGGGTGGTCAGGACCGAGTATCCGCTCGAGATCAGCCGTCAGCGGCTCGCCGACCGCCACAGCCTGCGGCGCGCTGTCATGCACCTCGATCAGGTGGTACAGAGCCAGGAACCTGAGCCGCAGCAAGCTGCCGGCCAGTCCCCGGTCGACATGACCGGCCGGGTCGGCCGCATGACGGGGCAACGCGGCCACATGCTCGGCAAAGTCCCTGATGGCCGCGTGCTCTCCTGCTACGTCAAAGGTCCGCGCCCATGCCTCGAGGGCGCTCACGGCGTTCTGGCCTACCGCCGCCAGCCACCCGTTCCCAGCCAACCGGGAACGAGCTGTCGTCGCCACCAGCGGATGCATGACGATGATCTGGCCGTCTGCAGCCGGTGTCAGCAGCGACTGGCCGGTCAGCCTGGTGAGCGTGTCATCCACGGCAGCCGCCGTTATCCAGTGCCTCTCCGTGCTCAGCACGCCCGCATGGCCGGCCGCATGCAGCAGCCGACGGCGGACGCCGGCCGGGGAGAGCATCGCCATGATGCCGATCGTCCGGATGCTCACCCGGGTCTCGTCGGCCGTCTGGGCCTCGTCCAGGGACAGCAACGCCGCTTTGACAGCGCCGACCGGGAAGGGGGGCAGTCCTCCGCGACGCTCTTGAGCCGGCCCTTCCTCAGTCTGGGTCGCCTGCAGGCGTTGAAGGTACGCCGGGTATTCCAGTTGCCGCGCGCCGATGACCGCCGCCGCCAACGCCAGCGCGGGCTGCAGGTATCCCAGTTCGGCGGCTACCGCGGCGGCCCCTTCGTCGTCGGCCACGCCGGTCCGGTCCGCGAGGAACCTCACTGCCTCCCCGGCCGCCACCCGGTCAGTGGACACCCGCCCCACCGCTTCCTACATCGAGATCCGCAGCCTCATGCTCATCATCTGACGTGACATAACGGTTACGGAAGTCAACGTACCCACGGTGTACAGGCTAAACAGGGTAACTTTTGACAATCGCTGACAACTACTGATTCCGTAGCGACGTCAGGCGAAGGCGAGAGAGTAGCCCGCGGCGCGCAGGGCGGCGATGACCTCGCCGCAGTGCTCGGGGCCGCGGGTCTCGACCTGCAGGACCACTTCGACCTCGTCCACGTGCAGCCGCGGCGCCAGCCGTTCGTGCCCGACCTCGAGCACGTTCGCGCCGAGGTCGGCCAGGTCGCCGAGGAGCTTGGCCAGCGATCCGGGACGGTCGGGCAGCCGGCAGCGGAAGGCCAGGTAACGCCCGGCCGCGCTGAGGCCGTGGCGGAGCAGCTTGGCCAGCAGCAGCGGGTCGATGTTGCCGCCGGAGAGCACCACCACCACCGGCGGGACGAAGTCGCGCGGGTGCTCGAGCACGGCGGCCACCCCCGCCGCCCCGGCCGGCTCGACCACCTGCTTGGCCCGTTCCAGGCACAGCAGCAGCCCGCGGGACAGGCTCTCCTCCGAGACCGTCACCACCCGGCCCGCGTGCGCGGCCAGGATGCCGAACGGGACATCCCCCGGGCAGCTGACCGCGATGCCGTCCGCCATGGTGGGCGTGGCCTGTACCGCCAGCGGACGCCCGGCCGCCAGCGAGCCCGGGTACGGCGCGACCGACTCGGCCTGCACGCCCACGACCCGTATCTCCGGGTCGTGCCCCTTGACGGCCACCGTGACGCCGGCCACCAGGCCGCCGCCGCCGGTGGGCACCACCACCGTGCGCACCGGCGGGCACTGCTCGACGATCTCGAGGCCGAGCGTGCCCTGGCCCGCCACGATGTCCGGGTGGTCGTACGGGTGGATGAACACCGCGCCCGTCCGCTCGGCGAAGGCCAGGGCCTCGGCGACGGCGTCCTCCACGCTGCTGCCGCGCAGGATGACCTCCGCCCCGTAGCCCCGCGTGGCCTGCACCTTGGGCAGCGGCGCGCCGGCCGGCATGAACACGGTGGCGGCGCAGCCGAGCCGCCCGGCGGCGAACGCGACCCCCTGGGAGTGGTTGCCCGCGGAGGCCGCCACGACGCCGCGGGCCCGTTCGTCCTCGGCGAGCCGGGCGATCCGGTAGTAGGCCCCGCGGACCTTGAAAGAACCCGTCCGCTGCAGGTTCTCGCACTTGAGGAACACCGGCCCGGCCACCGCCTCGGACAGGACACGGGAGTGGAGCAGCGGGGTGTCCGAGATCACATCGGCGATCAGCTTGCGGGCCGCGGTGACATCCTCGGGGCCGACCGCGCCTGGCGTTATCTCCACGAGACGCAAGTGTGCCACCCCGCCCCGCCTGGTCGCGGCCATAGTGGCGGGGACCCGCAGATGCGAAGAGGAGCGATCTCGACATACTGTCGAATGGTGGAGCAACCCAGCCAGCATCACCACGCAAGCACCCCCGCCCCTGCCACCCTTGGCGAACTGCGCGCCAGCGGCCACGAGTACCGCGGTGTCAAGGAGGAGATAAGGCATAACCTGCTCGCCATGCTGCGGGCGGGACAGGATCCCTTTCCCGGCATCGTCGGGTTCGGCCAGACCGTCCTGCCGCATCTCGAGCGCGCCCTCATCGCCGGGCACGACATCATCATGCTCGGCGAGCGCGGCCAGGGTAAGACCCGGCTGATCCGCACCCTGGGCGGCCTGCTCGACGAGTGGACGCCCACGGTCGAGGGCTGCGAGATCAACGACCACCCGTATCAGCCGGCCTGCGCGCGGTGCCGCCGCCTCGCCGCCGAGCTGGGTGACGGCCTGCCCGTCAGCTGGCGGCACCGCGACGACAGGTACGGCGAGAAGCTCGCCACCCCGGACACCAGCGTCGGCGACCTGATCGGCGACATCGACCCGGTCAAGGTGGCCGAGGGACGCACCCTGGGCGACCCGGAGACCATTCACTTCGGCCTGGTCCCCCGGACCAACCGCGGCATCTTCTCCCTGAACGAGCTGCCCGACCTGGCCGAGCGGATCCAGGTGTCGCTGCTCAACGTGCTCGAGGAGCGCGACATCGGCATCCGCGGCTACGCCCTGCGGCTGCCGCTCGACCTGCTGCTCGTAGCCAGCGCGAACCCGGAGGACTACACCAACCGGGGACGCATCATCACGCCGCTCAAGGACCGGTTCGGCGCGGAGATCCGCACCCATTACCCGCTGTCGCTGGCCGACGAGCTCACCCTGATCCAGCAGGAAGCCGACATCTGGACCGCCGCCGAGCTTCCCGAGCACCTGGTGGAGGTGATCGCGCGGTTCACCCGGGCCGTCCGCGAGGCGCCCGTGGTGGACGCGCGTTCCGGTGTCTCCGCCCGGTTCGCCATCGCCGCGGCGGAGAGCACGGCGGCGTCCGCGGTACGCCGGTCGGCGCTCACCGAGTCGGCGGGCGACACGCCTGTCGCCCGCGTGTGCGACCTGCCCGCCATCGTGAGCACGCTGCGCGGCAAGGTCGAATTCGAGGTCAGCGAGGAGGGCCGGGAGGAAGAGGTCCTCAGCGCGCTGCTGCGCCGGGCCATCGCCGACACGTTCCGGTCCCGGCTGGGCGGCGTGGACCTGTCCGGCCTGCTGACCAAGTTCGAGGAGGGCGGCACGGTCGAGTCGGGCGAGCTGGTGCCCGCCACCGAGCTGCTCCGCCGGATCGGCGACGTTCCCGGGCTGGCCCGGATCATGGACCGGCTGGGCATGGAGGGCGGCGAATCCTTCGGGCACGCGGCCGCCGCGCTGGAATTCACCCTGGAAGGGCTGTACCTGATGCGCCGCCTGTCCAAAGATACTGACGGCAACACCAGCGTCTACGGGACTTAGAACCCTTTAAAAAGGCACAGCATAAAAGAGGCACAGCATGGCGAAGTACCGGTACGGGCGTTACGTCTACGGGCCGGATCCGCTCGAGCTCCCGTTCGACGTGCGCGGCGCCGTCGACGAGATGGGGGACGCGATACTCTCCGGGGCCAACCCGGCTGACGCGCTGCGTGATCTGCTGCGCCGCGGTCTCGGCGACCGGGCCGGCCGGCGGGGCCTCGATGACCTGCTGCGCCGGGTACGGGACCGGCAGCGGGAGATCCGCGGCAGCGGGCGGCTCGACGGCATCCTCGAGCAGGCCCGTGCCCTGCTCGACACGGCCGTCGGGCAGGAGCGGGCCGAGCTGTTCCCCGACCCGAGCGACGAGGCCAGGATGCGCGAGGCCGACCTGGACGCGCTGCCCGCCGACACGGCGCAGGCCATCAGGCAGCTGGCCGACTACGACTGGCGGTCAGCCGCCGCCCGCCGGACCTTCGAGCAGCTCAAGGACCTGCTCCGCAGCGAGGTGCTCGACAGCCAGTTCCGCGGCATGAAGCAGGCCATGCAGAACCCCGACCCGCAGGCGATGCAGCGGGTCAAGGACATGCTCAACGACCTGAACCAGATGCTGGCCGCCGATGCCCGCGGCGAGCACACCCAGGCGGACTTCGAGGGCTTCATGGAGCGCTACGGCGACATGTTCCCCGACAATCCGCAGAACCTCGAAGAACTGCTCGACTCGCTGATCAGCCGGATGGCCGCGGCGGAGCGGCTGCTCCGCTCGCTCAGCGACGAGCAGCGCGAGGAACTCGCGCAGCTGATGGCGAACGCGCTCGAGGACGCGGGCCTGGCCGCCGAGATGGCCAGGCTGGCCGACGCCCTCCGGGCCCGGCGCCCGGAACTCGACCGGGCCGGCATGTCCGGCAGTGTCCAGATGTCCGGCGACCAGCCGCTCGGCCTCGGCGACGCCACCTCGGCCCTGGCCGAGCTGGCCGACCTGGGCGAGCTCGAGACGGCGCTCGGCCAGGACTACCCGGGCGCCAGCCTGGACGACATCGACGAGGAAGCGGTCAGGCGCGCCTTCGGGCGGCAGGCCGTCGACGACATCGAGGCCCTGCGCCGGATCGAGCGCGAGCTCGAGCGGCAGGGGTACCTGACCCGTAACGCCGGGCAGCTCGAGCTCACCCCCAAGGCGGTCCGCCGCCTCGGCGACACGGCGCTGCGCAAGATCTTCGCCGACCTGAACTTCGGCGGCCGGTCCGGCGACCACGACCAGCAGGACGCCGGCCAGGCCGGGGAGTTCACCGGGACCACGCGGCCCTGGGAGTTCGGCGACGAGCAGCCCCT
>Ga0207693_10001663_pt1 | contig 19616 bp, 17 predicted proteins | sample LARL81metaG_FD_184347 | JGI IMG/M metagenome (GOLD analysis project Ga0207693, IMG submission 184347) | Corn, switchgrass and miscanthus rhizosphere microbial communities from Kellogg Biological Station, Michigan, USA - LAR L8-1 metaG... | ecosystem: Host-associated > Plants > Roots >...
GCGCCATCCTGTCGAATTCTGACCCCTCCTGGACCCCGACGAGCATGACGATGGGCCGCCGCGCCCGGACCGACTGCATCGCCGTCGCCACCGCGGCGTCCCCCGCAACGGCGGCCACTGCGGACGCGGCCGCCAGCAGGAGCCCCCGGCGGCGGATCACGGGCGCGTCGCCGTCGTCGCCTTGGCGGCCACCGGCGCGGCGGCCTCGCGGCGCAGCCGGTGCTCGCCCAGGAACAGCAGGATCGGCGCGGCGATGAAGATCGAGGACGAGGTGCCGACGACGATGCCGAACAGCATCACCCAGGCGAAGCCCGAGATCGACTCGCCGCCGAACAGCGCCAGCGGCAGGCTGGCCAGGAACACCGTCATCGAGGTGCCCAGGGTCCGGTTCAGCGTCTCATTGATCGACAAGTCGACCAGCTCCCGCAGCGGCATGGTCTTGTATTTGCGCAGGTTTTCCCGCACCCGGTCGTACACCACCACCTTGTCGTTGGTGGAATAGCCCAGCACGGTCAGGATCGCGCCCACCATCACCAGGTCGAACTCGAACCGGGTCAGCACCAGGAAGCCGATCGTCTTGGTGATGTCGTGTATTAGCATCAATGCCGCGCCCACCGCTGAACCGAGAATTGCGCTTTCCGATATTGGCGTGTCGAAGACCCGCTTCGCACCGAAAGTCTTTTGCAGGCCTCGCGATGCGCCGAAAATGCCCCCGGCCTCGCCCACGTCTTCGCCATATACCAGGACTTCCGGACGAGCTGCCAGTTCGCGGGACAAAGCTTCATTGACAGCCTGGATGTAACTTACTGTTGTTATCTGCGGAACCTCGGAAGCGGGAGCGCTGGCTGGCTGAATAGGTGTTTCGCACCACACATGTCGGCCGGCAGCGGCTGCATCAGGAGGCGGAGAGCTAAGTACAATCCTTTGAACCTTGTCGAGTTCGGACTTGACACTAACCTCAAGCTCACGAAAGTTGTCGGACGTAAGGAGGCCGGCAGCAATGAGCTTGTTGGAAAAAGTGCTGATAGGATCTCGAGCACGCGCCTGATCGCGATCTTCCTTGGGACGATAGTGCTCGATGTCACGATTGTAATGACCCCACAATCGCGGGACCCGGCATTCAATCAATACTGGTCCCCGCCCGTCTCGGGCATGAGTGGCGGCCTGCAGGATGGTGTCGCGGACGATGAGCGGGTCTGAACCATCAATCGTAAACCCTGGGATTCCGTAGCCGCTCGCTCTTTGGGCGATCCTTTCCACTTTGAAGGTGAGTGAAGTGGGGGTTAGTTCTGACCAGCCATTGTTCTCACAGACAATGAGCACGGGCAGACTACGAGCGGCTGCGAACGCGAGACCCTCGTGGGTCGCACCCTGATTGAACGCTCCGTCTCCAATGGAGACGACAACCACTTTGCCATTACTTGTCGCAAGGTTCGCCAGCGCCACGCCACAGGCAATGGGCACTCCCGCTCCTACGATCGAATTCTCACCGATGAAGCGCCGTTCGGGCGCCATCATGTAGGCTGATCCGCTGCGGCCGCCGTTCACTCCGATACTGCGCTGGCAAATCTCTCCGAAGACTTCCGTTATCGAGAGGCCAGAAGCTAACGCCCATCCGTGCCCTCGATAAGTTGCGATAATCTGGTCGGCCTCTGCGAGCCCGGCAAGGGCTCCTACCGGAACAGCTTCCTGGCCAGCGCATAAATGCGCTGAGCCGATCACTTCGGGAGGTATTGCCGTGCTCAAATCGAGAGCTCTCTGCTCGAGCTCTCTGATGCGCATCATTTCCCGCAGTAGCGCGACAGAGGTAGCCCTGTCCTTCTCGTGTACACCCGAAACAACGCCCGGGACCGAAGTAGTCATCGATCATCGCCCACACGTGCCTGCTTTCGTCGCGTTTAAACCTGATGGTCTCCAACGCACGCTGAGCGGTTCCTGGAGACGACGTAGGTTGACCCTAGTATCTGAGCATTCTTTACGCTTCGCCAGCGAAAGGAAATAGGCGACGTAGAGTGCCACATTCGCTGGGGGATTTCCCGCATAACTAGCCCTCAGACAATCCATCGCATCAGGGCCTTGGGGATAGCCCTGATGCGACGCTTCTGTACAAAACATTGCCCTTGGCCCGTTCCGGCAACCGGCTAGAACTCAACTCTCAGGCTGAACTGAATTTGCCTGGGAGTAGCTCCGCTAACGAGGTTACTAACTACTCCGAAATTACCACCCCCGAAGGTTGTCCCTGGTAGGCCATAGTTTTGAATGTTGAATACGTTGAAGAACTCCGCTCGGAATTGCATACGGAGCCTTTCTCCGATAGGGATATTCTTCATTAATGAGAAGTCAAAATTATCGAATGGTGTACTAGCCACGATGCCTCGCCCGGAGTTACCGTATTGGTTGACCGGATGAGCGAAAGCCGCGGTATTAAATGCCTCCTTGAAGCTAGGGTGGCTGAGTCTTGGGTTTCCAATAAGGTTTGCCCTGCCATAGTTAACAAAGCCGGAGGTATTACCGATATTTGCCGGGTCGATACCAGCATCGGGGAACGTCAAAGGAATCCCTGAGTGCGCCGACAAATTCACGTTTGTTTGCCAACCGCCAAGGATGGCGGCGCCGATGCCGCTGCTCATGAAACGCTTGCCTTTCCCAAAGGGCAATTCATAGATAGCCCATCCGTAGACGATGTGAGTAAGACTGTTTCCGGATGTGCCGTAATTCTGGCTCAGGTCGTTGTAATTTTGTACCACGGCAAAACCACCTGGGCCATTTTCAACGTCGTAGAAGCCGCTCGCCCCGTTGTCCAACGACTTTGAGTAGGTCCAACCAGCCCCGAAGGCAAGGCCGGAAGCCACTCGCTTTTCTATCTTCGCCTGCAACGCATTATAGTTGGCTGTACCACGATCGGTTGCCATGATGGCCGAGCCAAGCCAAGGGAACGGGCGATTCGCGCCGGCTTGACCAGGCACCGGAGAATCGTTAGAGAGCCCGGTAATAGGCAGGTGTCTGGTTTTGCTGCCTACATAAGATACTGAGGCGACGAGGCTGTTGCTGAATTGCTTCTGTATCTCAACGTTGAACTGTTGGGAATAAGCAGGCCTGAGATGGGGGTCGTAATACCATCCAAACTGTTGCCACGGTGTCGGAACGGCTGGGAGCGCGTTGGTGCTACTAAGGGTTGGAACAATCATCGTCATGGTTTGTAAAGGTTGACCTGTGGTGTTGAAGTTAAGCGGAAGGGACGCGTTCGAGGGCCATGATTCGAGACGATCCCTGGGACTTTGGAGGTTGCCTTCCAGAGAATCGTAGACCAAACCCCACCCTCCCCTGATAACCATACTGTCAGTTAACTTGAAAGCGGCACCTAGGCGGGGCTGAAACATTTTATAGTATGGATCGGGGCCTAGGTTCGGATTCGGTGAGGCAATAACATGTTGCTGAATAGTCAAATTATTCTCCGGGGTGGATGATGGGATGCACGGAGCGAAGATTCCATTGGCTGCATCGCAGGGTGGGGGCAGCTGTCCACCTTTCCCGGGCCCGGCCGCGATTTCCCAGTTTCCGGTGTTCGGATCAAGATTTGCCGCGTTCCCTTTCTCGAGGTGAGGAGATGACTCGCCGTCCCAGCGAAACCCCGCACTGATGGTTAAGCGCGGCGTCACCTTCCAGGTATCCTGGACGTAAGCCGCAGGCATGATCACGCGAAATGCATTCGATTCCGACTGAAAGCGGCCACTGGACGGAATGCCCAGCAAAGCCGAGGCGACCGGATTACCGGTGCTCGAGGCATTTTGCGGGTCCGACGTTTCGTTAGGCGAGAACTGGAATTGGGCTCCGCCGAAAGATCCACCCTTAGTAAGCCCCTGGGTCCATTCCGGGATATGCTGTTCATACCCGAAACGCAGTTGGTGTTTTCCACGTATCCAGGTGATATTTACGGCGAAATTGGTTGCGTTAGTTGACAAGACATTTGGCCCATTGCCGCCTATGAGGTTATAGGCACCCCCTCCCCCCAAAACGGCGGCAAAATCAAACTCCGGAAATCCATATGTCGCCTCGACCCCTTCATAACCCGTGGGAGCCGGGTTTAATGGCTGTCTCTCGTTCTTATTGTTGTATCGGCCGCACCATCCCCCTCGCGCGTCCAGGATAAAAGTGGGAGAGAAGACGTGAGTCCAACCGCCGCCCGCGTTTCTGTTATCCGCACTGCTGATGCTGTTAAGAATATGGGACCGGGGAACGACATTGGCTCCGTTGAGATAGCTGTACCGGAACCATATTGAATCCTTCGATCCAAAGTTCTGGTCAATCCGTCCGCTGAATCCATTGGCATTGTCAGTACCAACGGAATTGAGAATCGTATTGTTTCCGCCCACAGTAGCCGGAGTGAAATTGGGCTTATCGCTGTAGTTCTTTAAGAAGGCCTGAGCGGTAGGGTCGATTAGGTTTTGAGGGACGTGAAGGCCATCTCCTCCAAGCAACGTTCGTGTGAAGTTTCCTGCGGTTCCAGTGGTTGAATAAGGGTTGAACAAAAGTGCCGGGGCGCCGGTACTCGTTACGACAGACGCGTTTGTGAAATCGCCATTTAGCTCAGCCTCAGTCGGCGATACGTAGCTGATTCCCGCCGCCTTCGCATACCTCCAGCCTTCGTAGGAGACGTAAAAATATGTCTTGTTGGTTCCATTATAGAGGTGTGGGATCCGGACGGGGCCACCGAAAGCCCCGCCGAACTCGTTTTGCCGAAAGGTCGCAGGGGCTGAAGGGAGATTGTTTGTGAAATCTGTAAACGGATTTCGGGCATCGAGTACATTGTTGCGCAAATAGTCCCACCCCGATCCGTGATAGGTATTCGTGCCGGACTTGGTGACCAGGTTGACGACTCCGCCCAATACTCCGCCATACTCCGACTGATCGTTATGAGACTGAACTTTGAACTCCTGGACGGTATCGATGATCGGTGGGACATCATACGACCCACCCATAGCGGATCCGTTGATGATGCCATCGATGTACCACAGATTCTCGCGGTTCCACTGACCCTGTACCGATGGGAAGGTGTAGGTCGAGCCTGGGATGCCGGCGGAGCCAAATGTAGCGCTGTACCCAACGCCGCCATTTTGGGATTGGTTTACTGGGTTGGCGCCGGGCGCCAGGGTTAGAAGCGCCGTGAAGCTTCGTCCGTTGAGCGGCAGATCACTGACCGTGCGCTGTTGCACAACCGTGCCCAACTCTGTCGAAGTCGCCTGGAGCAACTCTGTTTCAGACGCACTGACATTCACTGTCTGCGATGACGCTCCCACCTGCAGGTGGAAGTCCTGAGTAGAAAGCTGGTTTACATTGAGCTCGAGTATCGGGCTCACGGCCGCCTGGAAGCCGACCTGAGTGATCGTGATTTGGTACTTTCCGGGCGGAATGAGCGGAAGTAGGTATAGGCCTTCACCATTGGATTGCACCGTTCGTGTCCAGCCGGTCGCGGGGTCTTCCACCTTCACCGTCGCGCCCGCCACAGCCGCTCCGCTCTGGTCGTAAACATGCCCATTGAATTGGCCGGTCGCAGTCTGAGCCTTGGCGACCGTGCAGAACAAAATCAGCACTGCGCAGCAGGCTAAAAAGAATTCACCCAAGCCAGATGAATCCTTACATCCTCGAACCAGAGCAAAAAGACTCGGAGCACGGTTATCCATAAACCCCTCCCCCAATTAGTTTGCGATCAATAGCCTTACACCCTGTGTGTCCTTGAAAAAATCGGCCCTTGGCGGTTCGAGACCATCCCAATGCAGCTTTTTATAGGCGAAATTAACAGTTCGCGTATCAAACGGCTCATTTGTAGCCTCGATGATTACGGTTGTCAAGTATTTTCTTTGGGGGCGTCGATCGCCGCGCCCGCGATGAGGTCAAGAAACCGTGCTCAGAATGGTTCCTACGCGAAGACCGCAATGGAGCGGGCGAGAAGTACACAAAGTAATTTTGCGAGGGCGAAGAAGATCATATGGTGGCAACTGGCGGAGACTAAAGGCATCAACACTCGCAAATGTGAGGATGGCAGGAGCCTACAATGAGTTGGCTTTCGGGCTATTTGACCGCCCGTTTGGCAGGCCTTACTTGAAACCGGTACATCCTGATTTGCCAAGAACAGTATCTTGTGATGGGTTACAAGAGATTGTTTCAGGCGAGCCACATCACGAATTTTCGCCTCTAAACTACTTGATCGATGGGATAACTAAAATTATTTTGGAACGGATTTGCCCATCTACTGATCGGAGGAAGAAGCAGCTCCGAGCTCATCAAGCTCCCGGAGGAACTAGCGGCAATCCATTTCATTGAGGCTGCGCTGGTCTCCGGGACGAATCTCCTGAGAAGGAACGCGACTTTGTGCGAACGAGACTTCTTCTACGTTACTACTGAAACCCGGTGATCATTCCACACTGGACCATCCGGATACTCGTAGGCGAGCAAAGTCTCGGGAAGTATCTCGGTGCTGTAACCGGGTTTTTCAGGTACCAGATAGTGACCCTTTGCTATGCGCGCGGGGTCAGCAAAATGCTCATGCAGATGATCTACAAATTCAGTGACACGGTTTTCGAGCGATGCTGATACACGCAGATAGTCGAAGATCGCCAGGTGCTGCACGCATTCGCACAAGCCGACTCCGCCCGCATGCGGGCAAACTGGGATGTTGAATTTAGCGGCCATCAACAGCACCGCGAGATTCTCGTTCACGCCCGCAACCCTGCAACTGTCAATCTGACAGACATCCATTGCGTGCGCCTGCATGAATTGCTTGAACATGACTCGATTGTGGCAATGCTCACCGGTCGCAATGCGAACGGGAGAAGCCTCTCGGCGAATGCGAGCATGGCCCAAAATGTCGTCAGGATTGGTGGGTTCCTCCATCCACCAGGGATCCACTTCAGCTAGTTCTTTCGTGCGCCGAATTGCCTCGATGACTCCCCACTTCTGGTTCGCATCCATCATGAGCTTGTTGTGCGGCCCGATTTCTGCACGCATCAACCGCGCACGGCGAAGATCATCGGCCGGGTCGCCACCGACCTTCAACTTGAAATGCGTCCATCCTTGGCTGAGAGATTCACGACAGAGGCGCCGAATCTTTTCGTCACTGAAGCCGAACCACCCCGCCGATGTCGTGTATGCGGGATACCCATGCTGTTGAAGCTTCTTTAAACGGCCGGCTTTAGATGCGGTGTGCGCCCGGAGTAGATCTAGGGCTTCACCGGGAGTAATGGCATCTTCAATGTACTTAAAGTCAATCGAGCGGACAATCTGCTCGGGTTCAAAATCTGCCAACAGCTTCCAGAGAGGCTTGTCTTCGGTTCGCGCATAAAGGTCCCAGACTGCATTGATGAGGGCCGCGGCAGCCAGGTGGATTACACCTTTCTCGGGCCCGAGCCAGCGAAATTGACTGTCTTCCGTAAGCTGTCTGGAAAAGGCGACGGTGTCGTCTGTCACAGAAGATAAATTGCGACCTTGGACAAATCGCGCAAGATATTCAAGTGCAAGCACGCACAATTCTGTTCCGTGGCCCAGGGTGAAAGCGAGGCCATATCCTTCGACACCCTCATCCGTTTCCAGAATGCAATATGCCGCCGAGTAATCGGGGTCGGTGTTCACAGCGTCCGACCCAATTTGGTGGCGTGAGGTCGGAAATCGAAGATCGAGGATCCGAACCTTCGTGATTTTAGGGTCGCTCAAAGCGGATCAACTCTCCTTCGGCAGGCTTTCAAGCCGCGGCCAGCCCGCGACAATGAAAAATCAAGATATCCTTCCGCGGTCACACCAATTAAAAGCCATGGGGTGATTCGTAAAAAACCATGCCAGGATGTTAATTTCTATTCCTGAAACATTAAATTTGTCAATAAAAATCCCTAAAAGGGGCAATGAGCCTAACGTTTGCGGATTTGCACGAAGGCTTAAGTGTCCAATTTCGGGCGTTCTCGCAAGATTCCGCCGATCTCTTTGGAAAGCTGAGAACTCGCCCGTTTCAAGGCTTGGCGGACTACGGACGTGGCGGTGTTGTCGCCAATTCGCCGGATGTAGGGAACGGTCAACGCGGCAACCGCATACCCGTGCTCGTCCAAGACGGGATACGTAACATTAATGACTCCCTCTACCTCGTAACTTTCCTTCTCTTCGTAGCCTCGCTCCTTAATGGCGGCAAGATGAGAAACCAGATCTCGGGGAGCGTCAGTCTTATTGCGTTTGCACCAAGTCTGTATGGCACGCGCACGAGCCTCTTGCGTTTGGTGTGCGAGGATGACGTGACCGGTGGCTGCATGCATGAGATCCACAACCGCACCAGCCTTAACATAGAAGACTGGGCTCACGGGGGAATCGGCCTGCGCGATAATCACTACCTGACCCACGTTGAGGACGCCCAAATGACACGATTGGCTAAGTTCGTGAGCAACCTGCTGCATAATTGGCAAGGCCTGCATAATCATGCGTTTGATCGGCGGATGCTCTTGCGCGAGCCTAAATAGATGCAACGTGAGGTGGTAACGATCGCTATTCGGGCTCTGCGCAATGTAGCCACGTTCTTCGAGGCACGATAACATTCGAAAGATCTCTGAAATTGTCCGACCCAGCTTCCGTGCGACGTCACTTTTGGTAAGACCTGACGCCTCGCTGGCAAACAACTCCAATATATCCAAACCCTTCTCAAGAGCCGGAGTCGGGTACCGGCTGGAAATTTTAAGTGCCTTTGTCCTCATAAATTTTCAGAAGCCAACCACTGGCTTATGGTGAACGCAAATGGGAGATGATGGTAGTGGAATCGACGAACCTTCATGTAGCATTGGCTCGCTGCCGCCCGCCCGATTCGTTAAAATGATATCGCACTCTGAAAACTTCTTGACAAAAGCATAAAGGTTGGCGTAACGTCGGCCCCATTTTTGTGGGCACATACACATTTTTATAAATGAAACTTGCGAAAATGGCAAACCCTGAGAATGGCCATGTCTCTAGGCGAGCTTAACGATGTTGCCGGATGGTATGCTGAACGCTTACTTATCGACTGTTCTTCGGTCGCTTCATCCTTGAATGTTCCCATCATTTTTCTCTGTGAAAAATCCCTACGCTATACATACCCGCATTTGTTAGGTACCAGGCTCAAACCAACATCTGCTTCAAAGCTGGACTTTATGCCATGTCCTCGACTGATGGGGGATGTTCTCGCCGTGGAAGCCGTTGGCTAGCAAGCCGCTGACTCCACGTCGCGGCAACAGGCCCTTAATGCGGTCCTAAAGGTGAAACGCACGGGACAAAATAAAAATCTCACGACAAGAGGACTAGTCGAAGCCGATTCCCACTAATGAGCCCACACCTGCAGTGCGGATTCAAGAAACAGATTGATTACATGAATCACCACTTGCTCGGCCAAGCTTGGGTGTCCAATTAGGATTGCATCGACAATTCTGCGATGATTCGCAGCTGCGGTTCCCATGGAGTGGCATCCAGGCTCTTGGCTAGAGCCCGGATCCGGCCACCCAGTATCGCTTCACGCAACTGTATTGCCAGATTCTCTTTTAGCAGCCCTCGCGATTCTGAGCTAAATTCTGGGGAATTGTTTTCCACGTTGATTACCGTAAACCCTACTACAAGTCGCTTACGCTTCTAACCGTGGGATTATTCGAGACACGCGCGCTGTCGTTCAAATCCGGGCATGAGGCAATCCCGAGGACTAGCGGTTCGGGACCGCCACAAGCAATTTAGTCCGGCTCGAGACTACCTGGCCGAGCGGCAAGATACAAAGTCTCTATTCGATCGCGGCGAATCAGATTCGCACCGTCCACGAGCGGGTGCGGTAACCCGTGCCGGCTATTTTCTCGGAGAGGTAAATTGCTGTTTGCGGGTGATGCCTTTTCCCTCTTCGATGGTAACGAGCTGGCCTGCGGCAACCCCCGGGAAATTTTCACTCCTGCCATCCGGCCATCGCACCGATATGTCGGCCGCGGCCGCTTGGCCCAGGCCGAAGTGCAACCGGAAGTCGTTTTGCGAGATGAAGGAACCGCCGCTGCGCACCTCGTCTATCTGCTTGTGACCGCCAGCGGTTAGCGTGATCCGCGCCCCGATCGCGTCCCTCCCTGAAGTCAGTGCTCGAACCAGCAGCGAATTCCCGGTACGGGGGGCCACATTTTTCAGAAGAGATGGTCTTTCACCCATATTGACGATGACAATCTCCAGTTCGCCGTCGTTGTCGAGATCGCCGATCGCGAGACCCCGCGAAGAGTGGGGAGTGCTGATGCCGGGTCCACCCTGAGAGGAAAGCTCAAAAAATTGGCCGTCGCCGCGATTCCAGTAGAGAAGGCGGGGCTGTTTGAAATGTTCGGCAGTGTGGGCCTCGTCAACCTCGGGATACACATGCCCATTGACGACGATCAAATCCTTCCAACCATCGTTGTCAAAGTCAAGAAAGGCCGTACCCCATCCTAGATACTTGGTATTGACCGCGAGGCCAGCCCCGGTCGTATCGTCCTGAAAATCATTTTTGCCCCGATTGCGATAGAAGGTGTGGGTGTCGTCGGCAAAATTGGTCTTGAAGATGTCCAGCAGTCCGCTGCCACTGACGTCAGCTGCGCTCACTCCCATCCCGGCCTGCTCCCGTCCATCTTCGTTGAAAGCAAGACCGGAACGAACGCCGATCTCTTCGAAGGTTTTGCCGCCGAGGTTGTGATAATACAAACTCGGGGTGGAATCGCAGGCGATGTAGATGTCGGGCCACCCATCATCATCGAAGTCGCCAGTGAGCGCGGTGAAACCGTAATAATCCTTGGGGCCGCTGATATGAACCCGGGCCGATACATCGGCGAAATGCCCGTGTCCGTCGTTTTCATATAAGGAAACTGTTTCGGGAGGCAGACCTCGCGGGCCGCACAAGACAGGCAATCCTTTCCACTGACACTGCGATTTGTCTCCCGGCCGCGGGGTATGGGCCAGATCGAATTCTATATAGTGAACGACGACCAGGTCGAGATATCCGTCGCGGTTATAGTCAATGAAGGCGCAACCTGTGCTCCAGCGCTTGGAGGCGAGCAAACCGCGTTCTTTGGTCTCGTCGCGAAACGTGCCATTCCCCTGATTCCGGTACAGGATATTCTGTCCCCACTGGGTGACGAACACGTCAGTGTTGCCATCATTGTCGACGTCCCCCACACATATGCCCTGGCCCCACCCAGTACTCGTGATCCCTGTTTTTTGGGTGACGTCTTCGAACTTCAGTCCACCTTGGTTGTGATAGAGGAAAGGCTGGGGTTGCGCGCCGTCCCCCAAGAGGCCGCCATTCACAAGAAAGATGTCGGGGAGACCGTCATTGTCATAATCGAAAATTGCCACACCTGTTCCGGTGGACTCAACGATGTATTGTTTGCCATGGTCTGCCCCGGAGACTTCAACACCCGTGAGGCCAGCCTGGACCGCGAGATCCTTGTAGCTCACGGTGGGTGCCTTCATCCCCGAAGGGAGAGGGCGAGCTGGGACCGCGGTACCGCCGGTCGCCACTCCCTGGGCGCACACCAGCTTTCCTCTGCCTAGAAAAGTCAGGGCAAGAACGAGGATAGGGGCATGAATTGCGAGTCCTGATTGCCTGGTCCGCTGATTCATCATCGATCTCGCCGATCATAACTCATTTATCTATATCTATCGTCTATTTGGATGCGTCGCTGATAGCACCGCGGCGGGAACCTCGCCCAATAGAGGAAAAACGATTGAAAGCAGTCGATCACTTCTGGAGTCGTGAATGGTGGGATGGAGTTTCTAGCGGGGACTGGCCCGGCTCGCGCTTTTTCCCGTTTTATACAGCCTGCACCTGGCCGCGCAGGATCTCACCGAATGCAAGGGCCCGACGAAACTGGGACAGACCATCAAGGCCCATCCATCGGCAGCCCCCTACGACGCCCTGATTTCTGCCTTTGAATCGGCCGTGCGTTTGGGCCCAATCCCTGGGAAGCCCACTTCAACTTGTCGCTCGCTCTGCTGCGAAGCAACCAATCGCCACCCGCGTGCAACCTGAAAACCCTTCAAGTCACATGGTGCTAGGAGTTGCGCTCAGCCAGTTGGACCAGGACGATGCCATCGACGAATTCAAGTTCGCATTGAATACAGATCCCAAATCGGTTCCAGCGCTTGGCGACCTGTCTCAAGAACGTGCCATCCGTCGCGACGTTGCAAAACGATCTCGCGATCGCCTACTCGAAGAATGGAAATGTGACGAAGCGGACCAGGTGCTTACGAATATTGTGAAGCAGGATCCGTCCGTCGGCGGAGGCGTACTCCAATCTGGCGGTCGCCTCACGCAACAAAATCAATTCCGTCAGGCGGTCGAGGAGTTTAAGGAGGCGCATCGCCCCTCATCCCAAACAACAACACGATTCGCTTTCTTATGTAAAAGCTCTGGTTGTTCTGGCGGAGTTCAACACCCCGTTGCCCTTGATCACAGGCTATCACAAGCGAAAGCCCCATGATTTCGAGGGCTTTATCTGATGGGCATTGTCGATCGCGGCCTGGGAAACTATGCGGAAGCGGAAACCCGTTCCGACGGAGAAGCGGACACGGAACTAATGGATCGTGGTTCCGATTTCATAGCGGAGAAGAGATGAAGATTAGCTAGTGCCTCGTTTCTGAGCTGGCTGAGTCGCTCAGAACCATCGACAACGGTCCCGCTATCTTCAACACATACGCATATTGTCCCGGAAGAATCCGCGGAAGCGTGATTTTTGTGTCGGCTCCCTGTTGTGACCAGGCCAGCGGCTTGGCCTCACCCAGGAGATAGATTAGCGTACCGGCCTTGGGCGCCAGAGATTTGAGAGTAATGCTGTCCGTCTTTGGCTTTCCCAGCATCGTGGCGAACACCGCAGAATCGGTTTGAGTGAAACGCAGAAGGATACCTTCGGATGTCGTACCCTCCGCAGTTTTCCAAGGATGGGTGCCATAAATGGCTTCTCCATTCTGGCCGAGCCAGCTTCCGAGAGCCTGCAAACGCATCATCTGGACCGGAGGAATCGTGCCATCGGCTTCTGGTCCCACGTCAAGCAGAAGGTTGCCGTTCTTGCTTACGATATCTACCAATAAATAGATGAGTACATCGGGGGCGATCGTTTCGGCTTCCCCTTCCGCTCGATTGTATCCAAATGAGCGTCCGAGGCCGCGACACTCTTCCCATTTGGTCGGACTGATCTTGTCTAGCACCTGATACTCCGGAGATTTGAAATCAGAATGCTTGACCCCGAAACGGTCGTCAATTACGCCATCGGGTACAGCGTTGTAAAACTCCGCCATCAGTTCCAAAGGATGGCCAGACCTGGGATAGTCGATGTCATTCCAAAGCACCGCAGGATGGTAACGCTGGATCAGTTCGCGGAACTGGGCATCGGCGTACTTGCCATAGGCCTCGCTTTGAGGCTTGACCGTCTGGTAGTCAGCCGCAGTCTTGATAGGACCAGGGACGAAGGTCCAATCATAACCGCCGGAATAATAAAGACCCATGCGCAAGCCCTGCTGGTTGACGGCGGTGGTCAGCTCGCCAACGATATCGCGGGTGGCGTGTTGCCGGTCCGGGGGCAACTTGGGGTTTGGTGTAGAGCTGGGCCAAAGTGTGAACCCATCGTGATGCTTAGTGGTCAAAACCACATATCTCGCGCCCGCGTCATGGAAGGTCTTGGCCCAGGCGTCCGGACTCCATTTCTTGATCTCCTGATCGAAGGTGGGAGCGAAATTGTAGTAGTCGTAGTCGGCTCCGTAACGCTCGCGATGGTAAGTCTGGGTCGGCGATCCGTCGATTCGCATGACATTCAGATACCACTCAGCGTAGGGATTGTTCTTGATGTAATCGGGTGCCGTGAAGTCGTGCTCGGGATGGACCAGCGGAGCCCATCCCGGAACCGAGTAAAGGCCCCAATGAACAAAAATTCCCAGCTTTGCGTCGGCATACCACCGAGGCAGAGGATGCTGGTTTAGCGATTCAAGCGTCGGCTCGTAGTGGGTAGGCGTTTGAGCATGAGTAGCTGAAAAAGGTAGAAAACACAGCACTAGGACCAGAACAGTTCGGCTACCCTTCCCGGACCGGGAAGAGTCTGGAATCGATCGCCTCGTCATAGCTGGCTCCCGTGCGTTGCGCAGACCATTTCGCGGTTGGACGCGCGATTGGGAAGTTTCCGAAACATCCGCAGGATAATTTACCAAGCTCAAGCGCTTGTCAATTGAAATCCACGTCACATTGCTCACAGTCTCGGGGACTTTAATAGTGCCGAGGTGTTTCCCTTCGGAAGAAATAATCCACACGCCGCCGGGACCGGCGCCGTAGAGGTTTCCTTTTTTGTCCACCCGGATGCCGTCTGGCACCCCAGGCGCATTATCGTGAGAGGCATCGAGAAACAACGTGCCGTCCGTAACCGATCCGTCAGGCTGCACCCAGATCTTCTTGCCGGAATCCGCGATATACAAGTACTTCTCGTTCGGCGAAAAACAGATGCCATTCGGCTAGGAATGCGATAAACACCGTTGACCGGCAATTCTTTTTGCGGATCGTTGTCCTCCTGGGTGGGCAGACCATAAGGAGGATCAGTAAAGTACAGCGAGCCGTCAAGTCTGTAGACCAGGTCATTGGGGCTATTGAGCTTCTTTCCTTGATAGGAATCGGCCAGAATCGTGATTTGTGCTTTCGGGTCGAGGGACTCCATGCGCCATACGTTGCGCCTGGCGTGTCCCGCCACGCTCACTCGACCATCAGGATCCAGGATCATTCCATTTGAGCCTGGCTCCGGTCCTTTGAATGGTTCTGTACCTACATGTCCGCTGGGGTGCATGAAAACCCTAGCGCCCTTACCCGGGACCCACAGGTCGATGTTGTTTGCTGGGATCTCCGCAAACAGAAGAGTTCCTTCGTGCGTCCAAACTGGCCCTTCAGTCCACTTATTGAAGCCAGTGGCTATGCGCTCCAGCTTGGAATCAGGCCCAACCAACTGCTCGAGAGTTGGGTCGAGCTTCTGAATGTCCTGCGCCAATGGGGACACGTTGAAAATCATGACGTCAAGATCAAGAGAAAGAGTCGGTGCATCGCGTTAGACACCATGTTGCGGCGAAAACCACAGCGTACTTTAAATGTGTTCATGTTTCCTCTCCGAGACTTCGTTGCTACATCGAGCGACACCCTGGCCGGTGAACGCCATTTTTTCAGCGCAGCACGAAAGGTCCGCTCCGCTGCCACGGCCTTTGCAGCGTGCTTATCAGTCAGTGCGAATCTGCGTAAGGCGGACGAATTGACCAATCCACCTGCTGGAGAGCGCCGACAATAAATATCCACGACAGCGAGCCCAACAAGGCGATGGCCGCAGTGATGATGAAAGCCCAAAAAAACCGTCCCGTCTTGTCCACGACAAAGCCCGTCATCACAGGTGCGATCCACCCAGCCAGATTCCCTAAGAAGTTTTGCAGCCCGGTCCACTTGCCGGCTGCTTCCGGTCCCGCAAGCGTTTGAGTAATCGCCCAGATATTGGAAGCGCTGATTCCCCAGAAAGCCGCTGCCAACAGCAGACATACTACCGAGAGCACTGCCCCCCCTACGACGCAGCCAGCGATCGAGATCCCAGCCCCTACTTGCCCCACGACCATTAATGTCTTGCGAACCAGGGTTGGAGTTTCTCCTAAGGTAATGCAGCGATCGGAGATCCATCCTGCGGACGTGGCTGTGACAGCCATCAAGAAATAAGCCAACCCAGCGATCCTCGCCATCGCGGCTAAAGAAAAATGACGCTCGCGCACCAGATAGAACGGCAGCCAAGTCAGGAGAAAGTACATCAAGTAATTCATACAGAAGAGACCTACACATGTCCCCCAAGCTGAACGCTGCTCCAGAATCTGCAATATGCTGGGCGCGGAGTGTCCCGATTGTGAGGGCGAATCCCGATGGCCGTTTGGCATCCAGCGATACCACGGGAGTAGCCATAACAGGCTCGTCAATCCCACTATGAGAAAAATCGGGCGCCACCCGAATCGGTTCATCAGAATTCCGCCCGCGAGCGTACCGATCGCCGGACCCAGGGCCATGCCGGCAACAATGCTCGCATTAGCGAACCCACGTTTGTGCTCCGGGAAATACCGTGACAAAATGGTCGAGCATGCTGGATAAGAAACCGATTCTCCTGCGCCCAGCGCTAATCGCGCAAGGAGCAATGTGCCGAATGCATGCACCGCACCGGTAGCCGCGGTAGCCGCGGACCAAAAGATAAAACCGCCAGCGATCACCCATTTCACATCGAGGCGATCAACCAGCCAGCCGGAAAATGGCAGAAAGAATGAGTAGGTCCAAAAGAAGCACGACAGCAGAACCCCGAGTTGCGTCGCCGAAAGTTGGAACTCATTCTTGAGCAGCGGCGCTGCAATCGAGAGATTGCCGCGGTCCAAGTAATTAATGAAAACGGAAAGCCCGAGCAGGAACAGCACGCGCGACCGCCGGATCTCGTCCACTTCGGGTTTGGCAGACATAGTGTCACAGTCGGGTGGTGAGCGTTAACGCGCATGAGCGGTTCACAACATAATCGTTTTACTCTCGCAATGCGACCTGGATCTGTCTAGCTTAAAAATGCGTTCCATATGCAGCCAGTTCTCGCCTAGCTTTCCTTCTGCAACGCGTGCTGGAATCTCCACATGAGCTGCTCCCGAGCTTGCGCTTCGGATCTTGCTCATCGGACTTAGCTTTCTTTTCAAACGGAAACTCTGGTTTACTTCCATGATCATGGACATGCGCGTGCCCAAGCAAGTAAATCTCCAGATCTTCGATACCGGAGTCCTTCAAGCTTGCGTGAACTCGTGCCAGATTTTCTCGTGATATTCCCTGTACTCGGCAATCAGACGGGGATCGTCTTTCAAATCGAGGGTAAAACAAAATCGGCGGCTCATTTCGCGGTACTCAGTTCAGCAGCTTGGGTTCCTGCAATCAGGACAGGCCGGTAGCCGCGCACCGCGAAGTAGAGCACATACGCCTGACAGACTAGCGGGACTATGAACGCCACCCGAATAGTACTGTGGTCGGAGATGAAACCCATAATGGCGGGGAAAACGGCCCCACCAATGATCGAAGCTACCAACAAGGACGACCCCAGCTTTGTGTATCGCCCAAGCTGCTTGATGCTTAGGGCAAAGATGGTCGGAAACATGATCGAATGAAAAAAACCGATCAGGACGACCGCCCAGAGGGGCGCCACCCCAGAACCGAGAAGAACTACGAGGAGGCAGATCAGAGTCGACAGCGCAAATAAGGAAAGCAGTTTGGCGGCAGGCACGCTCTTCATGATGAAAGAACCAGAGAATCGCCCGATCATGAATCCAATCAAATGAAGCTTCAAATAGAAGGAAGCGTCCCTTTGAAGCATTCCAGGAACGCTATGCTGCGCCAGTCGAATGACGAAGCTGCCCACGCCGACCTGAGCGCCAACGTAAAAAAATTGAGCGATGACTCCTTTGACCAAGTGGCCATAATGCCAGACATCACGTAGCTCTTCCCCGGTTGACTCCTGTTTTACGGTTCCATCGGTTGCGCCGACCTCGGGCAACTGGGACAAGAAAAATATAACCCCATAGGCCAGAAAAATTCCTGCGATGACCAGGTAAGGGATTCTCACGGTACTGACCACGGCCGTGCGATAGGCAGCCATTTGTGCAGGCGTCATGGTGATCAACTGCTCACGTGAATACTCGAGAGCCGAGAGGATAAAAGCCGCGCCAAGGAAAGGTGTCACCACTGCACCTACAGCATTGAATGATTGTGCCAAATTTAATCGCCGCTCTGAGCTCTCTGCGGGCCCCAGGAGAGTTACGTAAGGGTTAGCAGCGACCTCGAGGACTCCCTGGCCGCACGCCATAACAAATGACGCAAAAAGAAATAATCCATACACCTGAATTGAGGCTGCGGGAATAAACAGCAATGCGCCCGCCGCGCACGTAACCAAACCAACGACGATTCCATTTTTGTAGCCGATCGTTTCGAGCAGTCTTCCTGCAGGCAATGCGGAAAGGCAATAACCGCCGAAGAATGCCACCTGGATGAGTGCCGATTGAAAGTCGTTTAGATCGAAAACCTTCTTCAAATGCGGGATGAGAACATCATTGAGATTGACTCCCAGTGCCCACAGAAAAAATAAAGTTGTGACGAGGACTAGTGGGGCCACATATCGCCGCTCGGTGATGGGCGCTGAAGTTGTCATAGCCTAAGTCAAAGCTCGATCAAGGTGCACGTAGCCGCCATCCACGAACACATGCTGGCCAGTTATGTGCGCGGCCCGAGCAGAAAGCAGGAAGACTGCCATTCCCGCGATCTCGTCGGGAGAGGTCATTCTCTTTTCCAGAGGAATCTTGGTGAGGACGGACTCAAGCTTTCGTTCGGGGTCAGGGAATGTGTCGAGCCACTGCCGGTAAAGCGGTGTCATAACCTCTGCGGGAATAACCGCGTTCACGCGAATCCCATAGCCCAATAACTCCGCGGCCCATTCGCGGGTCAGAGCCAATATTGCTCCCTTCGATGACGCATATCCTGACGTACCCCCTTGACCGGTGATAGCGGTTTTTGAACTGATGTTCACGATGCAGCCTCGCGTTCTCTTCAGATAGGGAAGCGCGAAATGCGCCATATCGTAGTAATGCAGCAGATTGCGACTCAGGGAATCTACGTACTGTTGTGGAGTTCCATGCTCCAGACCGACTCTGTCGTTTGTCCCTGCGTTGTTCACCAGGGCATCAAGGCGGCCAAACTTCTCGACTGTCGAATCGATCGCAATTTGGCAATCCGCCGGGGATGACAGATCCGCGATGATCAAGTGGCTGGTGCATATCTCGGCATGAAGGTGTTTGCCGGCATCGGCGTCACGATCCACAATGACGGGAATCGCGGCATCCGCGGCGGCGGCTCGTACTATTGCGGCACCAATGCCTTTGGCTCCGCCGGTGACCAGCACCACCTTATTTTCCAGTTGCAGGTCCACTGTTCTCTCGCCATCAACCGTGTAAATTCATGAAACCGCCATCCAGAGTGTAATTCACTCCGGTAATGAACGAAGCCGCGTCAGAACACAAGAAGAGGCTGAGTGAGGCCACCTCGTCCGGCTCCCCCATTCTGCCGATCGGCTGAGACTTCGCCAGTTTCTCGAACATTTCCTGCTCGCGGCCGGGATAGTTCTTTTTCAAATAACCATCGACGAATGTCGTATGCACCCGGGCTGGGGAAATGCAGTTACAGCGGATGTTGTGGCCGATATAATCCCGCGCGACGGAATAGGTCATCGCAATCACCGCGCCTTTGCTAGTCGAATATGCGAAGCGCTCAGCCAGTCCGGCAGATCCGGCCACTGAAGCCATGTTTAGAATAACTCCCCCTCCTGCAGCCCTCATCCTTCCGATTGCAGCATTGATACAGTTGAAATAGCCTTTGACGTTAACTTGAAAAACGCGGTCGAAATCCTGATCGGTCGTGGTTTCGACTGTACCAATGTGCGAGATGCCTGCATTATTTACAAGAATGTGAACCCGACCCTGATGCAAAATTGTATGGAATGTCGATTCAATCGAAACCCTGTCAGTCACGTCGCACTCATATGCCGAGGCTGTTCCACCAGCCT